>ENA-USUG01003493-USUG01003493.1-human-gut-metagenome-genome-assembly--contig:-NODE-3493-length-21302-cov-5.936961_pt1 | contig 21302 bp, 16 predicted proteins | sample MGYA00250059_ERZ773394 | MGnify/ENA primary metagenome ERZ773394 (study PRJEB29103, sample SAMN06111957) | human gut metagenome | biome: human gut; feature: ankylosing spondylitis patient; material... | reverse complement strand
TGCCCACCAGCTGGGCGCCGGCCTTTCTCACAATGTCCACCAGGCCGCCCATGGCGTAGCCATTGGCCATGAAATCGTCGATGATGAGAACACGGTCATTCTCGCTGAGCCACTCCTGAGACACCAGCAGCGTCACCTTTTTCTTATACGTATAGGAGAAAATTTCACTCTGGATCAGGCCGCTTTCGATGTTGTCGCTCTTGGCCTTCTTGGCAAACAGCATGGGAACGCCGTACCGCTCGGCACACACGGTGGCCAGTGCGATACCGCTGGCTTCGGCGGTCAACACCACCGTGGCCTTACTGGTATCGAAATACTTAGCAAATTCGTCCGCGATATCGCCCAACAGCTTGGTGTCTACCCGGTGGTTCAAAAAACCGTCGATCTTGATGATATTACCCGGCAGCACCTTGCCCTCGCGGCGGATGCGTTCCTTTAACTGCTCCATAGGAAAAGACCCCCTCATAATAAATTGATACTATCATACCCCGCCGGGAAATAAATTACAACTGACAAATACCCTAACAATTCCGTCGTAAAAACGGGCATTTTGACACTTCACACAAAGAAAAGCACACCTTATCAAAAGCATAAGGTGCGCTTTTACAGGCGGTCAGAATTTCAGCAGTACGCCCACCAGCGCCGCCGCACCGATGAACACGATGGGGTGCAGCTTCTTGGTAGCAGGCACCCAGCGGGTCAGCACCAGGATCACGGCCGCCAGCGCGATCTCCTTCCAGCGGAAGAAGGCCAGGCCGGAGGCGGAGGTATCCACCAGACTCAGCAGCACCACGCCGATACCGGCAGAGGCCACCATGGCGGTGGAGGCGGGCCGCAGACCATAGAAGGCCGCGTCCACAAACTTGTTATTGCGGAACGCCTTCAGGAATCCGGCAATGACAAGGATAATGACGATGGAGGGAAACACCAGTCCCAATGTGGCGACTATGGCACCCAGCACGCCTGCCGTTTCAAAGCCCACGTAGGTGGCCATATTGACGCCGACGGGGCCGGGGGTAGACTCGCTGACGGCCAGCATGTCCGCCAGCTGAGACTGGGTGAACCAGCCGGTGCGCTCCGCCATATCCGACAGGAAGGGCAACGTGGCCAATCCGCCGCCGATGGCGAACAGGCCGGTCTTGAAGAATTCATAGAACAGCTGCAAATAAATCATTTTTTGGCACCTCCCACATTACGGAGAATAATGCCCGCCACAGCCGCCGCCAGCACAAACAGCACCGGCGAAAGATCCGTCAGCAGCGAGGCGGCCAGCACCGCCGCGAAGATCAGCGCGCCCCACACGTCCTTCACCGCGCCCTGCCACAGCTTCAGCGTGGCGTTGAAGATCAGCACGCAGACGCACACCCGGATACCGGCAAAGGCGTTCTGCACCCACTCCAGATGAGAAAAGCTGGTGATAAGGCCCGCCAGCAGCGTGATAATGATCAGCGAGGGAAACACGATGCCCAGCGTGGCAACAATGCCGCCCAGAATACCCTTGCGCTTCTGGCCGATAAAGGTGGCGGTGTTGACGGCGATGATGCCCGGCGTACACTGGCCAATGGCAAAATAGTCCGTCAGCTCCTCGTCGGTGGCCCAGCCCTTGTTCTCCACCACCTCACGCTGCAGGATGGGCAGCATAGCCATACCGCCGCCAAAGGTCATGACGCCCACCTTGGCAAACGTCAGAAACAGCTCCAAGCACTCTTTCAATGAAAACACCTCTTTTATATGGTCATCTTTTATTCCGCGTAGCCGTACAGTCCCCGCACGGACACCTCGCCGCACCGCAAGGTCTCCACCGCGCCGCTGCCGTGCCGCACCACAAGGCCGTACTGGGGGTCGATATCCAGCGCCGTCACCGTTTCATCCGTTTGCAGGATGTGCACCTGCCGCCCCAGATTCAGGCACAGCTGCCGGTAATCGTCCAGATAGGTCTCCGGGGCACACAGGTGACGGAATGCCTGCCGCAGCGCGTCCACCAATGCCGTTTCCAGCGTTTCCCGCTCCACATCGTAGCCCTCCGCCGCCAGCGAGGTGGCGATCTTCGCCACCTCCGGAGAGAAATCTTCCGGCCGCTGCCGCAGGTTGACGCCGATGCCCACTACCACATAATCCACGCCGCCGTCCGCCAGCGACACCTCCGTCAGAATGCCCACCAGCTTTTTGCCATTCAATACCAGATCGTTGGGCCACTTGATGCGCACGTCCGCCCCGGTCACGCGGCGGATCGCCAGCGCGGCGGAGGCCGAGACCATAGCCGTCAGGGGCAGCAGGCCCTCCGGCGACGCCACAGGCCGCCACAGCATGGACAGGTACAGTCCCAATCCGGCAGGCGACTCGAAGCCCCGGCCCATACGGCCCCGGCCCGCCGTCTGCCGCGCCGCGATGACGGCGGTGCCGTCCTCCGCGCCCTGCTGCGCCAGCGTCTTACACACAGTATTGGTGGAGTCCACCGTTTCATAGCGGTAGAGCATCGGCTGTTCCATTGCGCCGCCCCCTTTCATTTGTGCCCCATATTACCACGTTTTCCCCGGTCAGTAAAGGAAAAAATCATCTGGTGCTCTTGACAGTATCATAGCGTGCGGGGTATCATGTTTCCATTCTTTTCCTGATCAGGAGGGTCTTGTCATGACTTCACGAAAGCTGGTCTATACCGCGCTGTTTGCCGCACTGACGGCGGCAGGCGCGTTTCTGCGTATCCCGCTGGGGGTCTCCTCCATCACGCTGCAATTTCTGTTCACCGCCATGGCGGGTGTGCTGCTGGGCGCCGGGTGCGGCGCGCTGAGTCAGGCAGTCTATGTGGCGCTGGGGTTGATCGGTCTGCCCATCTTTACCACCGGCGGCGGCTTTGCCTACGTACTGCAGCCCACCTTCGGCTTTCTGCTGGGGCTGATCCCCACTGCCGCCGTAATCGGCGCCCTGACACGGCGCAATGCCTCTCCGGTGCGGGTGGCGCTGGCCTGCGTAGCGGGACTGGCGGTGCTGTACGCCGTGGGCATGCCCTATATGGCGCTGATCCTCAACGGCTACATGGGCAAGGGCATGAGCGTGTCCAGGCTTCTGTGGGCGGGCATGCTGCCCTTTCTGCCCGGCGACGCCATCAAAATCGCCGTGACGGCGCTGCTGTGTCCCCTGCTGCGCAAGCGCATTCCCGGTCTGGGGTAAGCGGCGCGTATTTACAACGCCGCCGGGGAATGCTATAATGATATGATAACCTTGTAAAGGAACGGTGCCTATGGAGCTGCACGCCAAGCGTGTCCGCGCACAACTGAATCTGTTCAAGCCCGTTATGACCAGCTGTTCATTGGAGGCCAGCCGAAAGGGGCAGGATAAGCTGGGCGAGCTGATGACCGCTCTGCACCGCAGCGAGATCATGACGAAGAACCATGATTTCCAGCACTTTCAGGGTGCGTGGATCATGCCCCAGGATCAGCGGCGGGACGGCGTGGTGCTGTATCTCCACGGCGGCGGCTACACCTGCGGAAGTCTGGAATACGCCAAGGGCTTTTCCTCGGTGCTGGCGGCGGAGTGCGGCGTGCGGGTGTTCTGCGCGGCGTACCGTCTGGCCCCGGAGCACCGGTATCCCGCGGCGGTGGAGGACGCGCTGGAGGCCTATCAGTACCTGCTGAAAAAGGGCTACGCGGGCCACCAGATCCTGCTGTGCGGCGAAAGCGCCGGCGGCGGACTGATCTACGCCCTGTGCCTGAAGCTGAAGGAGCTGGGACTGCCCCTTCCTTGCGGCCTGATCGGCATTTCGCCGTGGACGGATCTCACCGGCAGCGGCAAATCCTACGAGGAAAACCGGGAGGTCGACCCCTCCATGTCGCCGGAGCTGCTGCAATTTTACGCCAAGTGCTACACCGACGATCCCGCCGATCCCCTGTGCTCGCCGCTGTTCGGCGATCTCACGGGCTTTCCGCCGTCGCTGCTGTTCGTGGGCGGGGACGAGGTGATGCTGGACGACACCCGGATGCTCCACCAAAAGCTGGTGAAAAGCGGCTGCCGCAGCAAACTGATCGTAGCGCCGGAGCGGTGGCACGCCTATGTGCTGTACTGTCTCAGCGAGAACATGCCCCAGGACTTCGAGACCATCAACCGCTTTATGGACAAGGTGCTGTCCCCCGCCCGGAGCCTGCGGTGGATGAAGCTGGACAACGCCGCCAAAATTTATCCCGCCGCCAAGCGGCGCAACTGGAACAACTTCTTCCGCATCTCCGCCACCCTTACCGAGCCGGTGGACGTGGCGGTGCTGCGCAGTGCGCTGGACGTGACGGCACGGCGCTTCCCATCCATCGCCGTGCGGCTGCGGCGGGGTATGTTCTGGTACTATCTGGAGCAGATCCCCCACTCCCCCGCCATTCAGGAGGAAAAAAGCTGCCCGCTGGCCCACGTGCCCTTCCACGAGGTACGGCAGTGCGCCTTTCGGGTACTGGTCTATCATAACCGGTTCGCGGTGGAATTTTTCCACGCGCTGACCGACGGCACCGGCGGACTGACCTTTTTCAAGACGCTGCTGGCGGAGTATCTCAGCCAGAAATACGGCCTGACCATCCCCGCCGGGGACGGCGTGCTGGGCCGGTTGGAGGAGCCGGACGCCGAGGAGCTGGAGGACAGCTTCCTGCGCTATGCCGGAAATGTAAAGGCCAGCCGCAAGGAGGCCACCGCGTGGCACCTGACCGGTACGCCGGAGAAGGACGGCTTCAAGGATCTTGTGACCCTGATGATCCCGGCCCCGGTGCTGAAGGAGTGCGCCAAGGCCCACGGCGTGACGGTGACGGAGCTGCTGTGCGCCGCCATGATGCAGGCCATCTGCCAGTTGCAGGCGGAAAAGGTGCCCCGGCGCAGCCGCCGCAAGCCGGTGAAGGTGCTGCTGCCGGTGAACCTGCGGAACCTGTTCCCCAGCAAGACGCTGCGGAACTTCGCGTCCTATATCACGCCGGAGGTGGATCCCCGGATGGGCGACTACACCTTTGACGAGATCTGCGCCGCCGTGTACCACCGGATGGGACTGGAAAACAATCCCCAGACCATGCGGGCCAAGTTCGCCGCCAATGTGGCCAGTGAGCAGTCGCCCCTGCTGCGGGTGATGCCGCTGTTCATCAAGAATCTGGCCATGAAGGCGGTGTTCGACACGGTGGGCGAGTGCAAATCCTGCCTGTGCCTGTCCAATCTGGGCGTGGTGCGTCTGCCGGAGGTGATGGCTCCCTATGTGGCGCGGATGGATTTCATCATCGGCGTACAGGCCAAGGCCCCCCACAACTGCGGCGTCCTGACGTGGAACGACACCGTGTATATCAACTGTATCCGCAGCATCCGGGAACCGGAGCTGGAATTGCATTTTTACCGCGTGCTGTATCAGCTGGGCCTCCCCGTAAAGGTGGAGAGCAACCAGCGGTAACGCGGGAAAGGAGCGCATCATGTATTGTGTCAAATGCGGCGTAGAGCTGGCCGACAGCGAGAAGGTCTGTCCCCTGTGCGGTACGCGGGCCTTTCACCCGGATATGCCGCCCCAGCAGGGCCAGCCGCCCTATCCTGTCGACCACCGTCCCCACACGGAGGAGGTCAGCCGTTCCGGCGTACTGTTTTTGCTGACGGTACTGGCGCTGCTGTCGGCGGTGCTGTTCATTCTGTGCGACTGGCGCATCAACGGCTCCATCGTCTGGTCGGGGTACGCCTCCGGCGGTGTGGCGCTGCTGTATGTGCTGGTGGCGCTGCCCCTGTGGTTCCGCCGCCCCAATCCGGTGATCTTCGTGCCCATCGACTTTGCGGCCATTGGGCTGTACCTGCTGTATATCAACTTCGCCACGGGCGGACACTGGTTCTTGTCCTTCGCCTTCCCGGTAACAGGCGCCATCGGCCTATTGGTGACGGCCATGGTGGCGCTGCTGCGGTATCTGCCGGGCGGACACCTGTATGTGTTCAGCGGGGCGCTGATGCTTTCCGGCGGCGTGGCGGTGCTGATCGAGTTTCTCATCAACCTCACCTTCCAGCTGCACGAGACATTCTTCTGGTCGCTGTACCCGCTAACCGCCGGTGTGCTGCTGGGCGGCATGCTGCTGGTGGTGGCCATCTGCAAGCCGCTGCAAAGGTCGCTGCACAGGAAGTTTTTTATTTAAGCGCTTTCCCTCGCCGCGCAGCGGCCAAAGCCTCCCTCTGTGAGGGAGGTGTCTCGGCGTAAGCCGAGACGGTGGGAGAGAACAAAAGCCCCAAATTCTCTCCCTCAGTCACCTTCGGTGACAGCCCCCTCTCAGAGGGGGCCTTGGCTTCTGCACCTCGCCGCTATTTTCAATCATGCCGCGAAGCGGCATACCGCAACTCTTCACTCTACACTATTATCTCTTCTCTGATTAAAAAATGCACCCCAAAGGGGTGCATTTTTTAATCTAACGCATCTCTGCTGTTGAACACATCGTTGATGCTGCCGTAGGGGTCGGGATGGCTTTCCGGCTCCGGCGATGCGGCGTCGAAGCTGCCCTTCATCTTCAGCTCCTGCCACTGCTCCTTGGTAATCAACAGCTGCCGGGGCTTGCTGCCCTCGAAGGGGCCCACGATGCCCCTCTCCTCCATCTGATCCACCAGACGGGCGGCGCGGGAATAGCCCAGCTTCAAGCGCCGCTGCAGCATGGACACGCTGGCCTGTCCCGTTTCCAGAATGACCTCCACTGCCGCGCCCAGCAGCTCGTCGCAGCCCTCGTCGCCATCGGCGGGAGCGCTGCCGCCGGCGGACTTGCCGCCGCCCTTTTCGCTCTGCTTCATGACCTCCTCGATCTTCTCCATGACCTCGTCGGAGTAGTCGGCGGCGCCGCTCTCCTTGACGAAGTTCACCACACGCTCGATCTCCTCCGGCGTGATGAAGCAGCCCTGTACACGGGTGGGCTTCTGGTTGCCCAGCGGGAAGTAAAGCATATCGCCTTTACCCACCAGCTTTTCCGCGCCGGTGGTATCCAGAATGATGCGGGATTCCAGCGACGACGCCACCGCAAAGGCGATACGGCTGGGGATGTTGGCTTTCATCAGACCGGTGATCACGTCAGACGAGGGTCGCTGGGTGGCAATGACCAGGTGCATACCGGCGGCGCGGCCCATCTGGGCCACGCGACAGATGGATTCCTCCACCTCCTTGGCAGCCACCAGCATCAGGTCGGCCAGCTCGTCGATGACCACCACCACGGTGGGCAGCTTCTTCAGCTCGGGGTCACTCTCGCACAGGGCGTTGAAGCCCGCCAGATCCTTGACGCCCCGCTCGGAGAACATCTTATACCGCTTCATCATCTCGTACACCGCCCATTGCAGCGCACCGGCGGCCTTTTTCGGGTCGGTGACCACGGGGATCAGCAGATGGGGGATGCCGTTATAAGGGGCCAGCTCCACCATTTTGGGGTCCACCATGATGAAGCGCACCTCGTCGGGGGTGGACTTATACAGCAGGCTGACGATCAGCGAATTGGTACACACGGACTTACCGGAACCGGTGGTACCGGCGATCAGCACATGGGGCAGCCGGGCGATATTGCCCACGATGGCGCTGCCGCCGATGTCCTTACCCACGGCGAAGGCCACGGTGCTGGGATGGTTGGTAAACTCCCGGCTCTCGATCACGTCCCGGATACGGACGGCGGTGACGGCCTTGTTGGGCACCTCGATGCCCACGGCGGAGATCTTGCCGGGGATAGGTGCGATACGTACGCCGGTAGCGCCCAGCGCCAGAGCGATATCATCGCTGAGATTGGTGAGCTTGCTGAGCTTCACGCCCTGATCCAGTGTGAACTCATAGCGGGTGACGCTGGGGCCGTGGACGACCTCGCCGGGATGAGCGTCTACCCCGAAGGAGGACAGCGCCGACGCCAGCCGCTGGGAGTTGAGCCGCAGCTCCGCGCCCACCTCCTGATGGTTGTCGTCGGTATTTTCATCCAGCAGCGTGATGGGCGGGTAGCGGTAGGCTCCCTCCCCCTCGGCCAGTTCCTTTTCGATGGCCTCGCTGACCTCGGCGGTGGCGCTTTCCACCTCCGCCCGGACGGCTTCCTTCCGCTTCTTCTCCGACAGCGGCTCCTTGACCGGTGCGGGAGTCGACGCCGGTTCAGGCTGGGGCGCCGCAGGCGCTTCCGCCGGAGCCAGCGTGGGATCCAGCAGCTCCGCCGGGGTCTTTACGTCGCCGGAGCGGCCGGGGAACAGACTCTTGCCGGAAGGCTGCAATGCGGCGGCCTCGCGGCTGGGCTCTCCCGCCGGTTCGTCGTCCAGCGGAATGTCGATATTGGCTCGCCGTTTTCTGGCAGTCGGTGTAACGGCAGATTCCTTTACAAACTTTGCGGGACGGGCGGGTGCTTCCTCCTCGTCGTCATAGTAGTCGTCCTCGTCCTCCCACCGGGCGCGTTCCTCGGCCCGGCGTTTCATCTCCGCCGCCAGCTCGGCGGGCTTGATCTGCAGTGCGCCCAGCACCGCCAGCAGCGTCAGCAGAATGGTCAGGATCAGGGACACCACGCGGCTGAGCAGCGCCTCCATGGCCACCGCCAGCAAACCGGACACCACGCCGCCGCACAGCAGGGACTGCCCGTCCTTCCACATGGGCTTGATGTTCTCCAGTGAGAAGGCATAGCCGCCGCGGGACAGCAGCAGATGCAGCACCATGCCCACCAGCACCGGCAGCAGCAGCGTGCAGGTGGTGCGCAGCTTCACCGGGCGGCCCTTGTGGCCTACCAGCACGATGCCGGCATACAGCAGCGTCGGAGCCGCCAGCCAGTAGCCGTAGCCCACGCAGCCCTTCAGCACATTGGCCAGAAACGTCAGCAGAATGGCGTCCACATTGAAATACGTCACCAGCACGCACAGGGCCAGCAGCAGACACACGACGCCGCCGATGATCCGCGCCTGGGCGTTATAAGCGGGGGGCGGCGGGGCAGAGCGGCGCTTGCTGCCGCTCTTGGTGGTGCTCCCGGCGTTTTTCTTCTTTGGTGTATTCGCCATAGCTTACCTCACTTAATGGCGTTGAGCAGCAGCGTCAGCAGGCCCGCCGCCCAGCAGTAATACGCAAACGCGCCGAAGCGGCCCTTTTCGGCCACCATGCGCAGCAAACGGATGCAAACATAGCCCACCACTGCGGCGGTGACAACGCCCACCAGATACATGGGCACCTCCGCCCAGACGATCCCGGCCTCGATGGCATCCTTCAAACTGAGGATGTTGGCGCCCAGCACGGCGGGAATGGACAGCAGGAAGGAAAACCGCACGGCGAACTTCCGCTCGAAGCCCATGAAGCAGCCGGTGGTGATGGTCATACCGGAACGGGAAATGCCGGGCATGGTGGCGATGGCCTGCCCCACGCCCACTACCAGCACATCCGCCAGTGTGGCATTGCGCTCGGTCTTGCGGCCCTTGCGTACCAGATCGCAGGCGAACAGCAGGAAGCCCGTCACCACCAGCGCCGCGCCGATAAAGACCATGTTGTTGCTGAGAGCCTGCACCTTCTTATGGATGGGCAGCACGGCAAACAGCGGCAGCGTGCCCACGATAATCAGCAGGATCAACCGCCGGGCGGGCGGCACCTGGCGGGGCGTTGTGCCGTGGGCCAGATCGTTGACGCCGTGGATCAGCTCCATCACCATGTCGCAGATATCCCGCCAGTAGGCCACGAACACCGCCACCAGCGTGCCCAGATGCAGCAGCACGTCAAAGAACTCCGGCACCGCCGTGTCGATGTTCAGCAGGTTCTGGGCGATGGACAGATGGCCGGAGCTGGAGATGGGCAGGAACTCCGCGATGCCCTGTACCAGACCCAGCAGGAAGGAAGAAAAATATGTCATAGAGTCACCTCATGTCGTATCCGAATACGTTTTGTCATATCCGGCAGATAAATTACAGTTTGTTATCGGTTGTCGCAGAAGATATCAAATATAGTATACCATATCCATGAAAAAAATGCCACTGTTATTTATAACAGTGCAGCGCAAAACTCATCTCTGTCATTCCGAGGAGCGAAGCGACGTGGGAATCCGTGCTTGGCCCCCTCTGAGAGGGGGCTGTCACCGCAGGTGACTGGGGGAGAGAATTTGAGATTTTTGTTCTCTCCCTCCGTCATGACCTACGGTCATGCCACCTCCCTCACAGAGGGAGGCTTCAGAAACGGATTGCCACGCCAGTCTGCGGACTGGCTCGCAATGACAGGCTTTTTTTACAAATTGAAAAAGAGACGGCTTGCGCCGTCTCTTTTGTGCTATTCGGTTTCGTCCTCCACAGGCGGCCATATCTGAATACTGGTCTGCCACTTGTCGTAGCAGCCGTCTGTCCTCCACTCGTGCCACAACGTCAATGCGTCCCGGAAGGGATAGACCGGCTTTGTCTGCCGAACGTAGTTGCACCAGCTATACAGCGACGGCATCTCCGGTGTCAGCATTTCGGCATCGTACAGGAGATAGGCCCGAACATTCCCGCTGTGATCCATCCGCGACCACTCCGCGATAATGCCTGTGTTCTGTGTGGTGCCGAAGATGTTGGTGGTCTCATAGCTGCCGCTCTTCACCGAGTAGAAGTCCGCCGTATAGGACTGGCCGTCTTTCTCGCACAACAGGCGGCCGCTGTTCCATCCGCCGGGGCTCCACGACTCCGCGTTGCCCTGCCACACGGGCCAGATCTCCATACCCTCCGCAAGGCAGTCTCCGGACGACCGGTCGATCACCGCATAGTGCAGCACGACAGCCCGCTGTCTGCCCGCTTCCTCCACCAGCACCACCACATGGGTCACAAAGCCCTCATAGATGTCATACACCCGATAGGTATAGTGGTAGCTGCCGTCCGGCTGCTTCTCCGCGTCGATATAGTGCCAGCGGGGCGGCGTGTCATCGTTCCACAACGATGTGGTGACCTCGCGGTAGGTATCGTCCTCATACAAAGGCTCTGTCTCCGTATAGACCTTCACCGCGCCGGACAGCCGCGCCACCTCCTCCGCCGTCAGGTCATCCAGCACCTTTTCCGGAAAGCCCAAGTCCAGCAGCTGCGCCCGGATCGTCTCGTTCCGGGGCGCGTCGTCACGCACCTGCCAGTTCATAGGATACCGCTGACCCAGGAACATGGCCAGCAGCACCGCCGCCAGCGTCAGCCCCAGATAGCCCCACAGCACCGCCGCCGAGGGCAGGCGCACCGGTGCGGCGTGGATGGCGTAGCCCATATCCGAGAGGGAGCGGGCCAGCTTTACCAGATTCCGAAGGATCACGATATACACGATCAATAGCGGCAGCACCGCCAGCCAGCCATTCAGCTCCATGAAAGCCAACGTGCCCAGCACCGCGTAGAAGATCACCAGCGCACTGGCAGCGGGCGCGGCGGGCTTTTCCACACCGGCGGCGCGGGACACGCCCACCATACCCCGCCACAGGCCGATATACAGCCCAAAGGTCATGGCCATGATCGCATAGGCCGGGATGTTCTTCACATCCACCGGCAGGGCCGCCAGCACGAAGGACGCACTGCGCACCGCGGCGATGACGATGGACAGCCGCCAGCACCATCGCAGGGCTTTGTTCTCTTGCCGCAGGGTGCGGAAGCCCAGCACCATCAGGATGCCGCCCAGCGCGGGCAGGAGCAGATCCAGATACAGGAAATGGAAGGTAATGGTGGTCAGACCCATGCCCCACAGCACCAGCCACATGGCCTCCCGCCACGGGTTCACCTCCGCCATGGCCGGCGGCAGCGCAGAGACGTTCTCCTGTAACAGCCGGTCAAAACGCAGATCGTCACTCACAGAAGTCACCTCCCAACAGCCGCCGCAGCTTTTGCCGCAGGCGGTACAGCCGCCCTTCCACCGCCCGCTCCGTCAGGCACAGCTCGGCGGCCATCTGGGCGGTGGACTGGCAGTAGTAGTATTTTCGATAGAACAGGCCACGCTCCTCCGGCAGCAGACCCGCGATGGCGGCCTGTAGCCGCTGCTGCTGCTCACGGCGCAGCAGCTCCTCCTCGGCGCTGCCGCCGGTGTGGGGAACGTCCTCCTCCAGCGGCGCGTCGGTCTGGGCGCGGCGGGCACGGTTCAGGGCGGCGTTGCGGCTCAGCACTGTCAGCCACGCTTTCAGCGTGCCCTTTTCACCGTCAAAGCTGCCCGCCGTCTGCCAGATCTTCAGGGAGATATCGGCATAGCACTCCTCCCGATCCCGCTCGTCAGTCAGGATGGGCCGCAGAACGTACCGGATCAGCGGCCCGTACTGCCGCAGAAGCGCGTGCAGCGCAGCCTCATCGCCGCCCGCGATTTTTGCCATCATCGCCCGCTCGTCCAACCGTATCTTCCTCCCCTCCTGTTGTGTCTCTACTCTATACTACACCATTTTCGCCCAAAACCCACGGAAAATTTTTGTGGGGATAGAAAAATGCCCTGACGCGGCGCGTCAGGGCGGGGTTCTCTTTTCTATTCAGGTTGGAATGAAATACGCGGCGGCCTGAGGGCAGGCCGCCCTACGGAATGTCAAAATCGCCAGATTCCATGCCAGTTTTAGCTCATTTCATTTGCTCCAGCGCGGCGCGGGCGGCGGACTGCTCCGCCTCCTTCTTGCTGTGGCCGGAGCCAAGGCCCACCACCTGACCGTTCAGCGTCACCGCCACGGCGAACACCTTGGCGTGATCCGGGCCGCTCTCGGACACCAGCTCATAGTGCAGCACCTGATTGGGCTTGCGCTGCACCAGCTCCTGCAATTCGGTCTTGCAGTCCCGGCGGCGGCTCTCCACCACCTGCTCCTGCTCCTTCTCCAGCAGAATGCGGTGGATCAGGGCGCGAGCCTCGTCAATACCGCCGTCCAGATACACGGCGGCCAGCACCGCCTCTACCGCGTCCGCCAGAATGGACGGACGGCGGCGGCCGCCGCCGCTCTCCTCGCCCTTGCCCAGCAGTAGGAATTCACCCAGACGCAGGCTCTGCGCCACCTCGTGCAGACTTTCCTCGCACACCAGCGCGGCGCGGATACGGGTCAGCTCACCCTCCGGCAGGTCAGGATGCTTGCGGTACAGAAAATCCGCCGACACGAAGCCCAGCACCGCATCCCCCAGAAACTCCAACCGCTCGTTGCTGCTGATGCCCATGGTGCGGTGCTCGTTGGCGTAGGAGCTGTGGTACAGCGCAGCGCGCAGCAGCTGCTGATCCTTGAACTGATAGCCCAATCTTTGTTCCAATTGATGTAACGGTTCCATTCTCTCATCCCTTCCGGGCCGTCGCCCACAGGATCCGCCATGTGGGATCCCATGGGCGGTGGCCCAAAATCAATTTTCGAAAAGAAAACCCAAAGGCCGCCTGACACAAAAAAACACACGCCATAAAAGGCGGCTTTTACACAGGTGCCTACGTTGCGCCGCCTTGCCAGACTTTGAGTATGCCTGCGGCATCGCGCCTTGGCCCTGCGCAAAAGCCGCTCTTTTCTGGTGCGAAGCAGTTTTGCCAAAGCAAGTTCGAGGGAAAATCGGTTGCAAAAGATTCCCACATACTGATGTATGCGGGAATTTTTGCGGGCGATTTTTACCGAACAGGCACAGGCAAAACCGTATGTTTTCTTATGTCAGTCGGCCTAAAGTGGGGTTTTCTTTTCTATGTACAAGTATTTCACTCAATGTGGTTGCTGAGATAGCGGACGCAATCGCCCACAGTCTTGAGAGACTGCAGATCCTCTTCATCGATCTCGCCGATGTCGAATTCCTCCTCCATCGCCATCACCAGCTCCACCAGATCCACGGAATCCGCGCCCAGATCGTCCACAAAGGAACTATCCATGGTCACTTCGTCTGCATCAATGGCAAACTGCTCCGCGATCAGATCTTGCATGGTTTTGAAGATCGTCTCCGGTGTCATAGGAAGTTACTCCTCCTTTCAGATTGCATTATCTTGGAAAATAATACGGCAATCCTACTGGCCTGTCAATACTTTTTTCGTAAAATTATTTTGAATTATGCATTCAGCGTCATTTCGTCCACATGGGCGGCGATCTCGTCCACCAAGCCGCTGGCCGCCACCTCCCTGGCCTGACCGATGGCGTTTTCGATGGCCTCGTCATTGGAGGAGCCGTGGGCCTTGATGACCGGCTTGGAGATACCGATAAAGGCGGTGCCGCCCACCTTATTGGGGTCCAGCTGCGCCTTGAAGGCGTTCAGCCCCGGCAGCACCATAGCGCCCGCCAACTTCGTCAGCAGGTTTTTCTTGAAGATGCCCTTCAGGCAGCTTCCGGCGTAGGAGCCGATGCCCTCGATGGTTTTCAGCATCACGTTGCCTGAGAAGCCGTCGGTCACCAGCACGTCGCAGCCGCCCTTGATGGCCTCCTTGGCCTCGATATTGCCGATAAAGTTCAGCTTGGGCTGCTCCAGCAGCAGCGCCCTTGTCTGACGCTGGAGGTCGGTGCCCTTCTCCGCCTCCACGCCGATGTTGAGAAGGCCCACGCGGGGATTCTCGATTCCCAGCACGTGGCGGGCGTAAAAGCTGCCCAGATAGGCGAATTGCAGCAGGTACTCCGGCGTACACTCGGCGTTGGCGCCGCAGTCGATCAGCACGCAGCGTCCGGTGGTGGTGGGCATGACAGGAGCCATGGCGGCCCGGCGAATGCCCCGCACACGCTTGGTAATGAGGGTAGCGCCGGTCAACAGCGCGCCGGTGGAGCCGGCGGAGATAAAGGCATCGCCCTCGCCGTCCCGCAGCAGGGTCAGGCCCACGCCCATGGAGCTGTCCTTCTTCCGGCGGAACACCGTGGCGGGATCGTCCTCCATGGTAACTTCCTCGGTGGTGGGCACGATATCCATGCCCTGAGGCAGCTCCTGTACGCCGCACTGGGCGAGCGCTTCCCGGATGGCGGTCTCGTCGCCGGTGAGGGTGATGTCCACGCCCCAGCGCTTCTGTCCCTGCAGGGCACCCTTGACGATGGCCAGCGGCGCGTTGTCGCCGCCCATGGCGTCTACGATGATCCTCATTTGGAAAGCACCTCCTCCCGAATTTCCTCGATGATGGCCAGCGACCGCTGGCTCAGCTCCGCGTTTTTGTTGCGCTTGCCCTTCACCCGGTGGTCAAGGGGCGGGATAATGCCGAAATTGATATTCATAGGCTGGAACTCCGCCACGGACTCGTTGCTGACATACAGACCCAGTGCGCCGATGGCGGTTTCTCTGGGAAAGTCGATGGGTTCCTTGCCCAGCAGACGCCGGGCCAGCTCCACGCCCACCAGAAAACCGCTGGCACAGGACTCTACATAGCCCTCCACGCCGGTCATCTGTCCGGCAAAGGCAATGCGGGGGTCGCTCTTGAGCCGGTAATACCGGTCAAGAAGCCGGGGCGAATCCAGATACGTATTGCGGTGCATGACGCCGTAGCGCAGGAACCGGGCGTCGTGAAGGGCGGGGATCATGGAGAACACCCGCTTCTGCTCCGGCCATTTCAGGTGGGTCTGGAAGCCCACCAGATTATAGATGGTGCCGTCGGCGTTGTCCTTGCGCAGCTGCACCACCGCGTAGGGATCGCGGCCCGTTTTCGGATCAGGCAGTCCCTTGGGCTTTAAGGGGCCGAACCGCAGCGTATCCTCGCCCCGGCGGGCCATGACCTCCACTGGCATGCAGCCCTCGAACACATTCTTATCCTCGAAGCCGTGGACTTCCGCCTCCTCGGCGGCGGTCAGCGCCTGCCAGAAGGCCAGGTACTGCTCCTTGTCCATGGGGCAGTTGATGTAGTCCGGCGTACCCTTGTCATAGCGGCTGGCGAAATAGGCGCTGGTCATGTCTACGCTGTCAAAGGCCACCAACGGCGCGGCAGCGTCGAAGAAATGCAGGGTATCGGTGCTGCCGAACAGCGCCGCCAGCTTGTCCGCCAGCGCGTCGGAGGTCAGCGGGCCGGAGGCGATGACCACATCGCCCTCCGGAATGTCCGTCACTTCCTCCGCCACTACGGTAATATTGGGGTGATTACGGATGGCTTCCGTCACCATGGCGGCAAAGCCGTGGCGATCCACCGCCAGCGCACCGCCGGCAGGTACCGCCGTGGCGTCGGCGCACCGTAGGATCAGGCTGTCCAACCGCCGCAGCTCCTCCTTGAGAAGTCCTACGGCGTTTTCCAGCCCTGCGCCCCGCAGAGAATTGGAGCAGCACAGCTCGGCAAAATCATCGGTCACGTGGGCAGGGGTGCGCTTGAGGGGCTTCATCTCCCGCAGCGTCACGGAAATGCCCCGCTGGGCCAGCTGCCACGCGCATTCGCTGCCGGCAAGACCCGCGCCGATCACAGTTACATGGTTCATTCCCCGCCGCCTTTCTCCGCCGCCTTTTTGGCAGTAGTCTTTTTGGTGGTGGCCGCTTTCTTTGTGGTGGTTTTCTTCGCTGTGGCGGTCTTTTTCGCGGCGATGGTCGTCGTCTTTTTTGCCGCCGTGGTCTTGGCCGTCGTCTTTTTGGCAGCAGACTTCTTGGCGGGCTTTTCCTCGGCCGCAGGCTCCGCAGCCGTCTCAGCGGTGGTCTCGCCGCCCTCAGCGGCAGCATCCTTCTTGCGGTGATAGCCCCGCTTGTCCTCCGGCAGGAAGTTGGCGCACTTCTCGTTGATGCAGAAGGGCTTGCTGAAGCCGCGGCCCGCCCGCTTGAACATGGTCTGGCCGCAGAGCGGGCAGTCCTCCTTGGTGGGCACATCCCACGTCATGAAATCGCAGGTGCGGTCGCCTTTTTTGTTGTTGGCGAACTCGCAGCAGTAGTAGGTATACTGCTTGCCGGAGGTTTTGCTGGTGCCGCTGCGCTTCATGAGCCGTCCGCCGCACTTGGGGCAGCGGCCCGGCATCTCCACCACCAGCGGCATGGTAAAGGTGCACTCCGGATAGCCGGGGCAGGCCAGGAACGGGCCGAACCGACCCTCCCGCTCCACCAGATTGCGGCCGCACACGGGGCACAGCTCATCGCTGACGGTGGGCTCGGGGCGAATATAGTCGCCCGCTTCGGCGTCGGTCAGGTGTTGGGCGAAGCCGTCGTCATAGAACTGGCGCAGCACCTGCTTCCAGGGCAGCTTGCCCTCCTCCACGTCGTCCAGACGCTGCTCCATGTTGGCGGTAAATTTCAAATCGGCGATATCGGAGAAATACTTCTCCATCCATGTGGTGACCGCCTTGCCCAGATTGGTGATATACAGGCACTTGCCCTCTTTCTTCACATAGCGGCGGTCAAGAATGGTGGACACCGTGGGCGCATAGGTGGAGGGACGACCGATGCCGTTTTCCTCCATGGCCCGGATCAGCGCCGCCTCGGTATAGTGGGCGGGCGGCGTGGTGAAGTGCTGTGCGGGCGCGAAGTCCTTCAGCGTCAGGGGCTCGCCCTCCTTCAGATCAGGCAGGGTGGGCTCCTTCTCCTCCTTGTCGTCGTCATCCCGACTCTCCTCGTACACGGCGGTATAGCCGGAGAATTTCAGCTTGCTGGCGGTGGCCCGGAACAAATGCGCGTCGGCGCTGATATCCACGGACACGCTGTCATAGATGGCGTTGGCCATCTGGCTGGCCAGAAAACGGCTCCAGATCAGGCGGTACAGCCGGTACTGCTCCGCCGTCAGGTCTCCCCGGATGGCTTCCGGCGTCAGGGTCACATTGCTGGGGCGGATAGCCTCGTGGGCATCCTGGGCCCCGGCCTTGGTCTTGTACTGGCGGGGCGCGGCAGGCACATAACCCTTGCCGTAGCGCTCCTGAATGAAGCCGCGGGCGTCGGCCTGCGCCTCGTCACTGATGCGCAGCGAGTCGGTACGCATGTAGGTGATCAGACCCACGGTGCCCTCGCCGGTGATATCCACGCCCTCGTACAGCTGCTGGGCGATGGCCATGGTGCGGCGGGGCGTCATGTTCAGCTTGCGTGACGCCTCCTGCTGCATGGTGGAGGTGGTAAAGGGCGGCGAGGGGGAACGGTTCTTGTCGGTGCGCTTCACCGACTTAACGGCGAAAGCGGCGCTGCGCAGCTCGTCCATGATGGCCTGCACATCCGCCTGGGTCTGGGGCTCGTATTTCTTGCCATTTTGGCCGTAATAATGGGCCTTAAAGGCCACTTTTTCCCCGTTTTCCAGCACTGCGTCCAGTGTCCAGTACTCCTGAGGCTGGAAGTCGGCGATCTCCTGATCCCGGTCAAACACCATGCGGGTAGCCACGCTCTGCACCCGTCCGGCGGACAGGCCCCGGCGGATCTTCTTCCACATCACCGGGGAGATCTGATAGCCCACCACGCGATCCAGCACACGGCGGGCCTGCTGGGCGTCCACCAGATCCTGATCGATGGCGCGGGGATGGGCGATGCTCTCGCCCACCACCTTGCGGGTGATCTCGTTGAAGGTGACACGTCTGGTCTTATCGTCCGGCAGGTTCAGCAGATGCTGCAAATGCCAGGAAATGGCCTCTCCCTCGCGGTCCGGGTCGGTGGCGAGGTAGACGGTATCGCTGGCGGCGGCGTCCTTTTTCAGCTGGCGGATCAGCTCCTCCTTGCCGCGAATGGGCTTATATTCAGGTTCAAAATCGTGTTCAATGTCCACGCCAAGGGTACTCTTGGGCAGGTCGCGCAGGTGGCCCATGCAGGCCGTTACCTGATAGTCAGGCCCCAGATACTTGCCGATGGTCTTGGCCTTGGCCGGAGACTCCACGATCACCAGATGCTTCTTGCTCATGCTTTTTTATTCCTCTTTGCTTCCTTCTAACTCAATTTCCGGCAGCTCCACGGTGCGCACAAAGCTGCGCGCCCCGTTCTGCGCCGTCCAGCCGCTGATCTCCAGCAGCGTCAGCGCGGGCAGCACCCGCTGAATGGGCAGGCCGCTGTCCTCCGCCAGCTGGTCGGACAGCTTCGGCTCATCTGTCCGCAATACTTGCAGCACGGTCTGCTGCTCCGTTGACAGCGCCGCCCACTCCTCTGCCGTCAGCCGGGGCAGAACGGGTGTCTGCTCCGCTTCCGGCGTATACGGATATTCCTCTGACTTTGGCGCTGGCTTTCGTTTTTCCTCCGCCGTTTTGGGTTCGCCCGCCATGCGGGGCAGCGGCGGCATAGGCGGCGCGGTACGCCGCAGCTTGTGGGGAAACCGGCTCTCGTACTCCGAGAGAATGTCTCCCGCGCAGGTGGCTAAGATCGCGCCCTCCCGGATCAGTCGGTGACAGCCGGCGCTGTTGGGCGCGTCGATGGGGCCGGGAACAGCGAACACGTCCCGCCCCTGCTCCATGGCGTTTTCGGCGGTGATAAGCGCGCCGGAACGCAGCGGCGCTTCCACCACCACGGCAGCCACACTTAGGCCGCTGAGAATGCGGTTGCGCATCGGAAAGCGCCACCCCTCCGGCTCTGTCCGGGGCGGGTACTCCGACAGCAGCACGCCGGTGGCGGCGATATCCTCGTACAGACGCCGGTTTTCGGCGGGGTACACCACGTCCACACCGCCGCCCAACACACCGCAGGTAAAGCCGCCGAACCGCAGCGCGCCGCGCATGGCCGCACCGTCGATGCCCTTTGCCATGCCGGACACCACCATAGCGCCCTGCTGGGTCAGCTCATAGCCCAGCTTTTCGGCACAATGGACGCCGTAGGGCGTGCAGGAACGGGTGCCCACCACGGCTACTGCCGCCTCCTCGTCAAAGAGGGGCATAGCGCCCTTGCCGTACAGCAGCAGCGGCGGCTGATAGATGTTCCGCAGCCGGTCGGGGTACATGGCATCCGCCATGGTCACCAGAAAGATATCCTTCCGGGCGCAGTCCGACAGGATGCGGTCTGCCGCCGTCAGCGATTTGCTGTTCAGCAGCGCCGCCTGTTCCTTCTTCAGCCCCTCCACCTGCCACAGGGCTTCCTCGTCCGCGTAGTATATGTCCTCCGGAGAGGAAAAATGCTGCAGGAGCAGCAGCTTGCTGTGATCCGTCAGGCCCGGCAGCGTGGTCAGCCAGACCCAGTATTTCAACGCCGCCATGGCCCGCGCCTCCTCTCTGTGTTTACCGGTAGCTCTCCCACAGCAGCACCGTGGCGGCAATGGCCGCGTTCAGGGACTCGCACCGCTGCGACATGGGAATCTTGACGGTCTTCTGGCACAGGGCCAGCACCGCGTCGCTGATGCCCTGTCCCTCGCTGCCGATGACGATGGCGCAGCGATCCAGCGGCACGGCACGAACATCCTCCGTGTCCTGCCGCAGCGCCGTGCCGTACAGGGGCAGGCTGCTGCGCGTCAGCAGGCCGGGCAGCTGCGCCGCCTTCAGGCACCATACGGGGCGGCGGAACACCGCCCCCATGGAGGAGCGCACGGTTTTCACGCTCCACGGGTCGGCGCAGCCCTCCAGCAGCAGCAGGCCGTCAAAGTCAAAGGCATCCAGCGTCCGCAGGATGGTGCCCACGTTGCCGGGGTCCTGCACGCCGGCCAGCACCATGTAGCGGCTGCCGGGCAGCGCTTCGGGAACGGCGGTCTCCGGCAGGGTCACGGTAAACAGTGCGCCCTGCGGGGACTTCATGGGGGAAATGGAGGACATTACATCCTCCGGTATCTCCACCGCCCGGATAGTCTCCGGCAGCGGCGGCAGCGGCACGTCGGCTGTGACGGCGATCTCCCGCACCGGGGCATGCCACTTGAGGGCTTCCGCCAGCAGCTTGGGACTGTCGCACAGATAGACGCCCTGTTCCCGGCGGTAGGCGGCGGAGGCCGCCAGCTTTTTCATATGAACCAGCAGCCCATTGCTGCGGCTGGTGATCTTTTCCACGGCTCCCGCCTCCTTTATGATTGGAATGGAAAGGCTGACCCGACAAGCCTTTGTCGGGTCAGCGGGGTAAGGTAAGGTGAACTTAACCGACTTCAGGCGCGATCAATAGAGCTTTGCACCAGCCGGAATGTGGGGATCGACCATCAGCAAATGCAGCTTTTCCTGTCCGTTTTCATGGTGAACCGCAGAGATCAGCATGCCGCAGGAATCAATGCCCATCATGGGTCTGGGCGGCAGATTGGTAATGGCGATGCAGGTCTTGCCCACCAGCTCCTCCGGCTCGTAATACTCGTGAATACCGCTCAGGATCACGCGATCCGTGCCGGTTCCGTCGTCCAGAATGAACTTCAGGAGCTTCGTGGACTTCTTCACGGCCTCGCAGGCCTTGATCTTTACAGCGCGGAAATCGGACTTGGAGAAGGTATCGAAATCCACGAAATCTGCGAACAGCGGCTCGATCTCCACGTTGGAGAAGTCGATCTTTTCCTCCGCCACGGGAGCAGCGGGAGCAGCCGTCTCGGCGGGCTTGTCAGCCTTCTTGTCGGTATCCAGCGGCTTCATGGTGGGGAATAAAATTTTGCTCTCTCCATCCTGCCCCATGCCGCTCTGTAAGGGTTCAAAACTCGCACAATACTCGATTCG
>ENA-USUG01003467-USUG01003467.1-human-gut-metagenome-genome-assembly--contig:-NODE-3467-length-21419-cov-5.621498_pt1 | contig 21419 bp, 9 predicted proteins | sample MGYA00250059_ERZ773394 | MGnify/ENA primary metagenome ERZ773394 (study PRJEB29103, sample SAMN06111957) | human gut metagenome | biome: human gut; feature: ankylosing spondylitis patient; material... | reverse complement strand
GTTGAAAGGAATAAATGGGGAATCTTACGAGAAGGCATGTGCAATGGCGGTGCAGGTGATTCAGAGTGAAGCGAGGCGTTTTCAGTACCTTCTGGAAAGCGAACGTCTGACCGCTTATGAAAAGAAAGTGTTTGCTTCTCTGCTGCAGGCAGATATGGGAGAGGATCTTTTATGCAGCAGCCTGAAAATTATGTCTGAGCTTCTTGAAAAACATCATGGATGCAAAGTGATTCTGCTGATCGATGAGTACGATGTGCCATTGGCAAAAGCTTTTGAGCGAGGCTATTATGATCAGATGGTCATATTCATCCGAAATATGTTTGAGTATGCCCTGAAAACAAATGACAGTCTGAAATTTGCGGTACTGACCGGGTGTATGCGCATTTCAAAAGAAAGTATTTTTACAGGATTGAACAATATTAAAGTTCTGTCTGTGGCAGACGTACAGTTTGATGAATACTTTGGTTTCACAGATCAGGAAGTAAAGGATATGCTGGATTATTACGGCTTTTCTGACAGGTATGATGAGGTAAAAGAATGGTATGATGGTTATCAGTTTGGAAATGTCGGAGTGTACTGCCCGTGGGATGTGATCAATTACTGTGACACTCTGAAAGCAGATCCGGATGCACAGCCGAGGAATTACTGGCTGAACACCAGCAGTAACGAGGCGGTTCGAAGATTTATCCGGGAGTCAGATCATGCAGCCACCAGACGGGAAATCGAAAATCTTGTGGCAGGAGAGGCGATCACGAAGGAAATCCATCAGGAACTGACATATAAAGATATGTATGATTCCATTGATAATTTGTGGAGTGTCCTGTTCACAACGGGATATCTTACCCAGAGGGGAAAGCCAGACGGAGATAACTTCCGGTTGGTGATCCCGAATGTTGAGATCAGAAAAATCTTCACTTCACAGATCATGGAGTTGTTCAAAGAAAGTGTTCCCAAAAACGGAGAAGCCCTGAGGAATTTTTGCCAGGCCCTGAGAAACGGGGACGCAAAGAGTGTGGAACGTCTGCTGGGAGAATATTTGAGAAAGACCATCAGTATTCGTGACACCTTTGTAAAAAGGCAGATGAAGGAGAATTTTTATCATGGTATTCTGATTGGCATCCTGGGATTTGCGGATACATGGAGCGTTTCTTCTAACAAAGAGTCCGGTGATGGTTACAGTGACATTCTGGTAGAAACGGATGATGGAGAAACCGGCATTATTCTGGAACTGAAATATGCGGAAGATGGAAAACTGGATGAATCCTGCCGAGAAGCGTTACGGCAGATAAATCTGCGGCGGTACGAAGAAGAACTTCTCGATGAAGGCGTTGAACATATTTTAAAATATGGGATTGCATTTTATAAAAAAAGATGCCGGGTAATGCTTGCTGATGTTGATACAGATAATTAAGCAATATATATTCCCACCGACCAGGTACAAACCAACCCCGGGCGGTGGGGATTTTTTTGCCCTCTTGACAGAAAACCTCCCCATCTCCTATAATAACAATTAGCCTGAACTAACATAGCCGCAAATACAAATAAAGTTCAGTACAGAAAAACCATGAAAAATGATCAGGATTTCACAGAAGAACTGGGCCACAGCATGCCTTCTTCCAAAAGAGAAACCGAGGAAGACATGCTGGAAGAGCTCTGTTCTCTTGCAAAAAAGGACGCCCGGATCACCATTCCGGAGATCTGCGGGCGGATGGAGATGACCCGGCGGGAAGTGCTGGCCTATCTGAAACAGCTCTCCGCACGGGGCTATGTAAAAACAGAAGAAAACAAATCCTACGTCCGTCTTACAGAGCTGGGATGCATCCGCGGAGAAGAATGCCGCCACCGTCATGAAACCTTCACCCAGTTTCTGGAGTATGTAGGCGTAAACAGCGAAACTGCAGAAGAAGACGCCTGCCGCATGGAACATGTGGCAAGCGAAGAGACCGTGCAGCAGATCCATAATTTCATCAACTACGGAAGCACCTTTGAGCGTGTCATGAAAAAAACAGACCTCCGGTATTACTACGAACCGGGAGACTACACCTTCATGATGGGCATCTACTACATGGAAAAAACCTGCCCGAGAAGACTGACCACAGAATTTAAAGACTACCGGGAACAGATCAGCCTCCACGTAAAAGAAGAAGACAGCTGCTTCGAACTCCTCCGCACAGACCAGACCAAGAACCGTCTGGATCTCTGGTACCGGGATCCGGAGACCGGCTGGATGAAAGCTGCCGAAAAAGACGGCAACCCGCTGATCCCTACTGGCGTATTTCAATATTTTCTCCGGCATCACGATCCGGTCATAGAAGGAACCGCCCTGGTGGCATTTGCCAGAGAAGGAGAGAACCCCATGGAGTGGAACAGCCGGGAGCTGGATGTACATATCTGGTAGGAGGAATCTTATGGAAAAAGAAAACACTGAAGGACTGCTCCATCCATCCATGCTGCAGATTCGCTATCTGACAGAACTGGCAAAAATAGGCAAAAAACGAGGCAGCGTGGCGCTGATCGCCGATACCTGCGGAGTCAGCCATGGCCCGGTAAGCCGCTTTTTTAAAGAATGCATTGGTGCAGGATACCTGAGTGAAGGCTATGAATTTACCGAAAAGGGTACCCGCGCACTGAAAACATACCAGAGGATCCTGAAAGAAGTCGGCGCCTATCTGGAACGGATCGGGATCGCGGCATCCGAGATCCCCGAAAAAACAAGACAGCTCATTGAGAACGTAGATTACAGCCTTCTCATGACAATGACCAGAAATTCCGGCCAGGTAAAGGAATCCCGAAACCAGACAAATGCAGAAAAAGGAAGCCTCTATTATCTGGATCATGTGCTGGAAAAAGGCCGCTTCGAAGTAGGAATTGCCATTTATCAGCTGAACACAGAAGGCACAACGAAGCTTTCCATGGCAAACAACGGGTTCGAGCATCTGGCCTGCATCCGGAACAATACCCGGGGAAGCTGGCTGGAATTGACCACCCGTGAGATGCACGCCCATTCCCGGATCGACGGGGCAGATATGCGGGGAAGGCTCTCATCCCTGAAATACGTAGACCAGGGCCAGCTCTACGAAGCCGCCATCCGGGAGGGCAAAGTTCGCATTCCCCTAAGTGCCTGCCGCTTCATGAAGACCCACCTGGGAAACGTAAAGGGAATGGTCTCCATCACCGTTACCTGCAGCGTAGGCAAAGCCCATATGCCGGAGAGCACCGCACTTCTGATGTTCTGGCTGTAGAAAATAATCAGACCGATTAAAAGCCGAAATGAAAAAAAATCGGCTTTTTTTTGTGCCAAAAATCCGGAAATGCCCATGTTTACGGGATTTTTGAAAAATATAAATGGTTCCCGCAGGGAACGGAAAACGAAAAAATAGTTGACCCAAACTAACACTTGTGATTAAATGACAGCAGAGAGTTAGACATGGGTAACAGGAGAGAATGTGCCCTGGCCTGCTTAAAAGAAGGGTGTGCGACACCTTACCACATAAGGAGGAAAGAAATGAGAAGAAAGAATTTATGGCTTCGCCTGTCATCCTGTACGATGGCAGCCTTGATTGCAACAACATCCATCGTGCCGGTATCTGCGGCAGAAGTGGATTTCCAGGATGAAGCTTCCGCAGACATTGCAGAGGAAGCTGCAGAAGAAGTACAGGAAGCAGCTGGCGATGAGACAGAGGACGTGACACTTGCTACCGACGAGAATGCAGAGCAGGGAGAGACAGAAGACGCAGCAGAGGCTGAGCTTGCTGTCGAGGACGGCTTCTCTGACGGAGAAAGTGATGCGGCGCTGGTACAGGAGAGCCCGGCAGCTGAACTTACCGGTACGGTACAGACTGGTTTTGGAAGCACAAACACCAATCTGGAAAAAGGCAGCTACGAAGTAACGGTATCCATGATGAAGGCAGACGATACCACAGCAGCATCCATGGCAAACGCCTGCATCGCAGGAAAAGGAACTCTGGTAGTAGCAGAAGACGGAAGCGCTAAACTGACCGTACCGATCCAGGCCATCACCATGATGGGACAGACTGTTTATGCAACAGACTGGAAGGTATACAAGGGAGCTGTAGGAACGGAAGCGACAGCAGCAGAGTATACAACCGATAAAGACGGAAATGTAAACAGCATTACATTCGCAATCCCGGATAAAGCCCAGGACGGCGTATATGTAACCATGACTATGGCAGCAGGAAGAACACAGGATGCATTTCTGAAAGCTGATTATGCAAACGCAGAGAAGGATGCCGCAGCAGTAGACACATCCGCACTGGAGGCAACCATCGCACAGGCAGATGCCCTTGATGAGATGGCATACACCAAGGCATCCTGGGACGGAAATAAGGATGCCATTGATGCAGCTAAGACAGCAGCCAAAGCAGCACTGGAGAAAAAAGAATCTCAGGAGGCTGTGGATGCGGCGAATACTGCACTGGCAGATGTAGTAAGCAAACTTGAAGCAGCTGGTGACCCGGCAGAACTTCTGGCACTTCTTGACCAGGCAAAAGCAATGGTAGAAACAGATTATACTGTAGAAAGTGTACAGCAGTGGTGGAAAAATCTTCAGACTTCGATCACAAATGCGGAAACAGCAATCAATGGCCGTGAGACAGAAAAGGTTCTTGCAAGCAAGAAAAGTTTTCTGAACACTCCGATAGGACGTCTGGTAAAAGCTTACGATACAACAGTATTATTACAGAAGCTTACAGAAGCAGAGGCACTGAAAGAGGAAGATTATACGGAAGACAGCTGGAAAGAGGCAGGCCTTGCAGCTGTGATTCAGAGAGCAAAAGATGTCATTGACAATCGTGGAAGTAAAGATGAGGTAAAAGGTGCTGCCAATGAACTGGAAACAGCAATGGATAAACTGATAGCAGTTTCCATGGAAGTGACAGTTGGACGTGGAGATTTCGTAAAGAAACTCACACCTGGAACCTACAGCCTTCCGATCAATCTTCTGAATGCAGGACATATTGATGCTACACAGCAGTATACAACCAAAGATTACATGAAACATACATCCATGGCATCCGGATGCTTCACAGGAGATGCAACTCTGGTAATCCATGAAGATGGAACTGCAACTCTTACAACTGGTTTAGGAGCAGTTACTTCTGATGCTTTGGGATCTGCACAGTCCGGTGGTGCAGATGACTGGTCCATTTATGAAAATACTCAGGATTTCCTCAATGGAACTGCAAATTCTGCTAAAGGTGCCCGTTATAAAGCACATGTAGATAAATTGGGTATCCTTGGAGGAAAGAGAAAACCGACCAAGATTAGCTTTACTGTGCCGGATCTGAAACAGAACGTAGTTGCAACCCGTATGCACATTGAGATCATGGGCGTTTATCAGGATGCCTGCATTGGCCTTGACTGGAATAATGTAAAGAAAGTAAGCGATGATACAAGTGCAACTTCTACCGTAGAAAAAACTTACGAGATCGCACCGGATGTACAGACACAGCTTGAGAACATGAAAGCAGGAAGTACTGTAAAACTGGATGCAGATGTGACTCTCAGTGATGACTTGATCATCCGTGGCGGTACCTTGGATCTCAATGGTCATGCACTGAACCAGGCAGACAACCTGATCCGTATCAAAGGTGATGTAACGATCATCGACAGCAGTACGGAAAAAACAGGTAAGCTCACCCGTGAGAAATATGTAAGCAATACGAATTCCAGTGCTTCCATTACTGTAGAAAAGGGATCCTTGTCTGCAGAAGGTGTTACGATTGACGGACAGATTGGAAATGCAATGTCTTATAATTCACTGAATTATCTGGCTGGACTTCCTCGTGTTGCGGTATCACTGAAAAACTGTGCACTGGTTAATACATTACAAGCTGTAGGCAATACTACAAGTAATAATAATGTATATTTTAGTAATATGTCCAACGGAATTGATGTGACAGTAGATAATTGTACATCTGATAAGGGAATGGAAGTTTCCTCCTGTGTGGGAGAAAAAGTTTCGGTTACAAATTCAACACTGTGGAGCTATAGTCAGTATAGTAATGAAGGTGGTGCTGCAACATTTACCGGTAATACAGTAAGTGGTAGTGTTACTATTAAAGCAGATGAACTCACGGTCAGAGCTGATAAAATCAGCAATGGTATAACCTTTAGTGGTAATGGTGATGTTACACTGGAAAACATGGATGTTTCAACTAATGACTCCCGTGGAGCAGCTGTTAAATCATACGGAACAGGAACTGTAACAATCAAAAGCGGTGTTTACACTTCTGAAGGTAAGAGAGGCTATGCAATCAATTCGTCTGGAGCACCGGTAGTAATCGAAGGTGGTTATTTCAAGAGTGCGAATAAGCTTGTAAATAATAATTCATACAAAACTCCTGCAAATAAAAAACTGGGAGAAGTAACAGAAGGTGATTATGCCGGATATTATACACTGGTAGATGATCTGGATGGAACTGTTGCAGATCCGGTAGCAACCATCTACAATGCAGATGGCAGTGAAGCAGAGAAACTGGGAGAGGATAAAGCAGACCTGATCGTTTCTTTTGCCGGTGAAGGACAGACAGTAAAACTGAACAAAGATATCAGCACAAGTTCTGAAACAAACTACAAGAATATGACACTGGATCTGAATGGACATACACTGACACTTGCACAGGGAATGGTTTCTTTCAGTGGAACTTGCCGTGTGATTGACAGTTCTGCAGATAAGAGTGGAAAATTGGTGGCTAATGGATGGGCATTTACTTCTCAGCAGAATTTTGACTCTGGCCTGATTCTTGATAATGTAACTTGTGAAACACCAGTGCTTCAGTATGTTTCTATTGGTAAATTATACGTTATCAATGGTACTAAAATTATTGGAACAACAGTAATTAATCCGGCAATAGGTTCCGGCGCTGCATATGTTCAGGATAGTACATGGACATTTGGAGCGCAGGATGAAGACGGAAATGCTGTAGATGGACAGGCCCTTCTTGAAAATACAGTAAGAACTGCCCAGTATACAATTACCAAGAACGAAGATGGTTCTTTCACTGTAGCAGTTACAGATTTTGGTAAAAACATGAGAGCTTTTGAAGCTCTGGATGCTTCTGCTTACACCAAGGCAAGCTACAAGGCAGCAAAAGATCTCTATGACACACTGGATGGAACAATCGATGAGGATATCACAGAAGAGCAGATCAAAGCATTCAACGATGCAGTAACCGCTCTTCAGCCGGTAGCTACAGAGACTTCTATCAACGCTCTGAAATCTGCCATCACAGCAGCCAAAAAGTTAAAAGCAGCAGACTACACCGCAGCATCCTACAAGACATACAAAGCAGCCATCACAGCCGCAGAGACAGTCCTGAATGGTGAAGATTTCTCCGATACAGAGGTAACAGCAGCAACCAAGGCTCTTACCGATGCCAAGGCAAAACTTGTCAAGCTGAAAACACAGTCCATCACCGTTTCTGTAAAGAACACCAAAAATGTGGTTTCCAAGAAATACGGTGACAAGGCATTCTCCCTTGGAGCAAAAGCGAAGACTACTTTAACTTACAAGTCTTCCAACACAAAGATCGCAACTGTAGACAGAAAAGGTAAAGTTACCATCAAAGCTGCCGGTACTGTAAAGATCACCATCAACGCAAAAGCAACCAGCACTTATAAAGCAGCAACAGCCAAAGTACTGACTATCAAGATCGCTAAGAAAGCTCCGACCATCAAGACAAAGATCGGAACCAAGAACCTTTCTTACAACGCTCTGAAGAAGAAAACACAGGTATTTACACTTGGCACTTCTGTAAACAGCAAAGGTACTTTAACTTACAAGAAACTTTCCGGATCCAGAGCAGTTTCCGTAAACAGCAAGACCGGTAAGCTCACAGTTAAAAAAGGCCTCAGGAAAGGCACTTACAGAGTAAAAGTTCAGATCAAATCCGCAGCAAAAGGCAACTACACTGCAGGAAGCAGAACTGTAACCGTAACTGTAAGAGTTAAATAATTTACGGATCTTCGGATCAACAGATTCCACTTATGTGAAATCCCTCGGCTTTTTCTCCTAAAAGCCGGGGGATTTTGTCAATATCGATTAAAGGCCGAAATGAAAAAAAATCGGCCTTTTTTTGTGCAGAAAGTCCGGAAAAGCCTGTATTTAAAGCATTTTTAAAATTTTAAAACCGTTCCCGTAAGGAACCAAAGGCGAAAAAACAGTTGACTGAGACTAACAATCGTGGTTACAATGCCAGTATAGAGTTAGCCTGAGACAACAAGCGGCTATTTGTCCGGGCACAAAAGCACAAATAACAGAAAGGCAGAGAAAGAATGAAAAAGAAAGTAATCGCAGTTCTTCTTGCCTCCATGATGGCAACTTCCATGGTTCCGGTAACGGCCATGGCAGAGGATCAGCCTGACGTAGTGAGCGCAGAAGAGACACAGGACCAGGGATTTTTTGAAGAAGAAACCGATGTGCAGGAAGCGGAGACAAAAGCTCCGGCAGAAGAGGAATCCCAAGAAGAAGATTCCCGGGACGCTGTAGAGCTGGAGAAGAGCGAAGATGCAGATTCTCTGGATCTTTCCCAGGATACGTTAGAGAGCGATTCTGATGAGGCAGATCCTTTCGGCCTTACCGATGGAACTGCGCCGGTAGCTGAGGCAGCCGGAACTGTGACTCTTAACGGAGTTGCTTTTGACACTTCTAAGACTTATATTGTTCCCCTTACCCTGAAGAATGCCCATAACCTGGATCAAGACAGTGCGGCAGTTGCATGCCCGGGTAAATTCGGAACCCTGACATTTGACGCAGACGGAACTCCGAAGCTTTCCACAAACCTTCGAAGCGTAACCGTTGGAACACTTACAGACTATGCTTATAGCTTCAAGGTTTACCAGGGTGTGAAGCCATCCGGAGCAACCGTTGATGCAGATGTTGCTGCAGCACAGAATGTACCGAAGGCAGACGGAAGCGGAAATCATGAGGTTCCGGAGACCATTTCCTTCGCTATCCCGAAGGATACCTTTGGGGCAGGCGGCGTTTACCTGAGCATGTATGTAGATGCCATGGGCTACGCACCGGATGCTTATCTGCAGATCGACTATGCAGGAGCCAAGGAGTCCGGAGATCCGTCTCTGAACTTTACTACAGAAGTCAGCACTGCAGAGGTAGAGCAGTTCGGCAACTACAACGTAACCTCCCAGGTGACGGTAAAGGACGGACGTATCACAGATGTTTCTCTTGCAGGAAATGATTTCAAGGGAACCCATGCGGACGATAACCAGATGTACCTGAACAAGGCCATCAATGGTCTTGGCAGCACAAAGGGTATGAAGGAAAAGCTTACCGGTCTCTATATGAACGATGCCCAGAAGCTCAACGATCTGGATACTGTTTCCGGAGCAACCTATTCTTCCAACGCCATAAAGAACGCCACCATGAATGCCCTTGGTGTAAAGATCGAGCAGGAAGTGATCCCGGATGCCCCGACAGAAAAACCGGCGCCAGGTCTTTACTACATCGAGATGAAAGACCGTACAGACGTGGTTGACCATGGACTGGTTGGCGAGAGCAAGAAAGTTGGCGCATATCTTCGTGTGGACAATGATGGAAAAATGTGGCTGACCTACAAGATGGTTTCCGGAACGACCGGAGAGCCGCTGTATGTTCTGGGCTATAACGGATATTATCCAAACGGTGACACTACACAGCCTCTTACAAAAGAGGGCGTAACGTATTCCACAGAGAGCGCAACTGCTCCGACCATCGGTGACTGTACGGTTGTTACGGATATCACAGTTCCTCTTGACGGCATCAGCCAGACCTATGTGAACAACGTATATCTTTATGTGGATGCCATGAAGAACCTGAACGGCGAGGTTTCCGGCGTAAACTTTGACGCAGGTAAGTTCAACATCAATTCCACCATCACTCTGTACTGGGATACCCTGTATAATCTTTCTGAGGATTCCAGCGCAGCAGAGCTTGCAAAGCTTTCCGATGGTGTATACAAATTAACAGGTGAGATGGTAAAGGTCAACAAAGTGGATATGTCCATGAGCAACAATGCCATCAACCACAACATCAAACTGGTAGTAAAGAATGGTGTTCCATATGTGAACATGAACTTCAACAGCCTGACCATCACTTCCCTGAAGGGATATCTGAAGGACCTGAGCTACTATGCAAGTGGCTATGAGGTTTCCAAGACAGGAGAGCCAAGCGGAACTCTGGTTCCGGCAACTGTAAATTCTCTTCAGAAGTTCTCCAACGGAAAGACTCTGAAGGATGATTTCGGAACGGATTATCCGAATGATATTACGTTCCCGCTGTGCGAAGAGGCTCTGGAAGGAAACAATGAGATCCCGCTTCAGGTATTTGTTCCGATCATGGATGCCATCACTCCTGGTTCCGGAAAACAGAACGTTTATCTGCGCCTGGATTACTCCACACTGAAAGAGACCACAGATGCAGATGCAGATTTCGCTGAGACTGAGAAGGCTCCGACAGATCCTTCCACCATCAAGAAACAGGCAGCACAGAGCATCACAGTTGCAGTTAAGAACACCAAGAACGTGGTTTCCAAAAAATACGGTAACAAGGCATTCTCCATTGGAGCAAAGGCAAAGACAGCCATGACTTACAAGTCTTCCAATACAAAAGTTGCCACTGTAGACAGAAAAGGTAAAGTGACTATCAAAGCTGCCGGAACCGCAAAGATCACCATCACTGCAAAAGCGACCAGCAGTTACAAAGCTGCCACAAAGACCCTGACTGTCAAAGTTGCCAAGGCAGCACCGGTCCTGAAGACAAAGATCTCATCCAGAAATATTTCTTACAATGCACTTCGTAAGAAAGCACAGGTATTTACCCTTGGTGCTTCCGTGAGCAGTAAGGGAAAACTGACCTATGCAAAAACAGCAGGAAGCTCTGCATTTACCGTAAATAAGACAAACGGAAAGATCACGGTAAAGAAGGGCCTGAAGAAAGGTACCTACAAGATCAAAGTGAAGATTTCCGCAAAAGCGACTGCAAAATACAATGCAGGAACAAAGACAGTTCTTGTTACAGTAAGAGTGAAATAAGCTCTGAAAAATCAATAACCTGACAAATTTCCCCCTCATCCGGCCCGATGCTTCCCCTGGCATGCGGCAGGACAGAGGGGGATTTTTTGCAGAGGGTATGTTATACTTGATACAGCGGAGGAGTTTTTACAGATCGATACAGACAGGAGAAGGGATTTTATGAAGATTACGATAACAGCGGTTTCCGTACCTGCCCTCCGGCAGATCCAGGCATTTTGGAAACGCTATGAACAGCAGTACCCGGAGGATGATCTGAACATCGTCTGTTTCTATGTTGCGGGACAGGAACAGCGATACGTGCTGGAACCGGAAAAGATCATAAAGGATATCGCCACGGCAGATGTGGCGGTGGTGGATACCATGGGGGCTTCCGAAGAGTTTCAGGAGATCGTGGCAAAGGGCCTCGAAGTCTGTAAGGGGCACCGGATCGTCATTGGAAACGCGCTCCGGGATTATATCCGCCTGGGTTCTTTTTCCATGGGTGCCATGGGAAAAATGATGAAAGGCTCCGGCGGGAAAAAAGATCCCGGGAATGTGCCCGGGACATCCGGGACCGACGGCACAGAGGTATCCGGCACCGGTGAGAAAAAATCATCCGCCGGTGCACTTACAAAAATGCACCGGATGCGGCGGATGGCAATGATGATGGGAAATGTGCTGTCTTTTGGAGTCACCCGGGATATGAAGAACGTGTTTCTTCTGATCGATTACTGGCAGCAGGCCACCAGGACAGATATGGAATCTTTTATGTATCTTATCCTCCGGCAGTACGGCGGACGAAAATTTCTCCCGAAGGAGAAACCCTGTACCATGGAGTACGGCGTCTATCTGAAAGATCCTTTTTCCATGGAAACCTGGGATACACCGGCGAAATTCTGGAAGAAGGCGGCTTTTGACAGTCAGCGGGAAACCGTGGCCCTGCTTTTTTACGGACATTCCTATCCCAATGATTTTCTGCCGGTGGTACAGGCTCTGGCAGAGAAACTGGGAGAGAGGTACAACCTGCTTCCCATTGCATTTTCCCAGAATGAGGACAGGGATCTGAAGAAACTGCGGGCATTTCTCACGCAGAAGAAAACACCGGTTTCGGCAGTGGTCAATCTGATGCCCTTCCGCCTGGGTGCAGGGCCCATGGGTGGAGATGCGGTGCAGGCGGTGGAAATCCTGAAAGAACTGGATGTTCCCTATTTCAAACCCTTCTGCCTGACCAGAGTTTCCGGGGAGGAATGGGAGCGGGCGGATGCCGTGAATCCCGGAGAGTTTCTTATCAGCATCCTGCTTCCGGAGCTAGACGGCGGGATCCTTACATTTCCGGTAGGGGTTATGGGAAGTGGAAGCACAGAGGGAGAAGAACCGGTCTTTCCACAGCTGGAACCCATAGCGGAGCGGGTCGATACCTTTGTGGCGCGCCTTTCCCGGATGCTGGAACTTAGAAAGAAAAAACGGGAAGAGAAGCGGCTGGCGGTGATCTTTTATAATTATCCCCCGGGGGAGAGCAATGTGTTCGGAGGAGCATTCCTGGATACTTTTGCCTCGGCATCCAGACTTCTTGAGGGGCTGAAAGAGGCCGGCTATGATACAGAGGGACGCTCTCCCGAAGAGCTTCAGGAAGTGTTTGTCACAGGCGGACACTGCAACCTGCCTCAATGGTGCGAGGAAGGGGAAGATGTGATCACCTGGGAGTTTGAGGGAGAAGAATATCCCATCCGGGGGATCTGTGTGGGAAATGTTTTTCTGGGACTGCAGCCCCTTCGCGACCCGGAGGGAGAAAGCGGGGATCCGGGAAGATATCACGACCGGAACCGGAAGCCTTCCGGGGAATATCAGGCCTTTTATCACTGGATCCGTGAGGGATTTCAGGCGGACGCCATGATCCACTTCGGCACTCACGGCACACTGGAATTTCTGCCCGGAAAAGATAACGGCATGACCGGAAGCTGCTGGCCGGATCAGCTGGTGGGAGAGATCCCACATTTCTATTACTATTATATAGGAAATCCTTCGGAGGCCATGATCGCCAAGCGCCGTTCCCTGGCAACGCTTGTAAGCTATCAGGCACCGGAGCTTAAAAAGAGCGGTCTGTATGGAGATTATCAGGAACTCAGGGAAATGATCGGAGAGTACCGGGAGAGCATCCAGAGTGCACCGGAGCGGTGCGGGGATCTTCTTTTGAACATCGCAAAAGCAGGGAAGAGCTGCGGATTTCTGGAAGGAGATTCCGGAGAAAACTGCTCGGAAAAAGATCTGGATCTTCTGGAAGAGAGGCTTTATGAGTATGAAAACAGTCTGATCACCGATGGTCTTCACGAGATCAACGAGGCAGAACTTAACGGGCTGGTACACGGATTGGACGGTGGCTATGTTCCGGTGGGAACAGCAGGGGATGTGGTAAAGAATCCGTCGATCCTGCCTTCCGGACGGAACCTGGTGCAGTTTGATCCAAGGCTGGTGCCCACCAGAACGGCCTGTGAGCGGGGAATGAAGGCGGCGCAGCTTTCGGTGGAGGCTTATCATGAGAAGACGGGAACGTATCCGGATACTACGGCGCTGATCCTCTGGGGACTGGAGACTTCCAGAAGCCAGGGTGAGACTATCGGACAGATCCTGTATTATCTGGGCATCCGTCTGAAAACGGAAAAGAGCAGTTACGATGACCGGCTGGAGGTGATTCCCACCGAGGAGCTGGACCGGCCACGTATGGACGTGGTGATCCACATCTGCGGATTTTTCCGGGACATGTATCCAAACCTGATCGATAACTTAAATGCCATGCTCCGGCAGATCCTCCGGCTTGAGGAAGGTCCGGAAAAGAGTTATTTTACGGCAAATACCAGAAAGATGGCAGAAGAGCTCCAGAGATCCCATCCCGAAATGGAGGAACGGGAAGCCTGGGATCTGGCATCCTGCAGGATCTTTGGCCCCAAAGAAGGGGAGTATGGAACCCGGCTTACGGATGTTGTGCGAAAAGGCAGCTGGAAGGATGCGGCAGAGATCGGAAGTTCTTTTACCGAGGATCTCTCTTACGGGTATTCCTTCCGGAGGCGAGGAGTGAAAGCCCAAGAAGTGCTGGCCGGACAGTATGACCATGTGGATTTTATTTCCCAGGTGCGCAACAATGTGGAGTATGAGCTGACAGATCTGGATCACTATTATGAATTTTACGGCGGACTTGCCAGAGCCGTGGAGAACAAAAAAGGCAGCAAACCGGTCATGCTGGTGGCAGATACCACCGGTGAGACGGTGAAGGTGCAGGATCTTAAGAGTTCTCTGGAGCGTGGGATCGCCACAAGGCTTCTAAACCCCGGATGGATTCAGGGGATGATGCGCCACGATTATCACGGTGTGCAGCAGATCGCGAAACGGTTTGAGAATGTGATGGGGTTTGCAGCCTCCACCGATGCGGTGACAGGCGAGACCTTTTCCCGGATGACCCGGTGCTATGCCGGGGATGAAAAACTCCGGAAACAGATGCAGCAAAGCAACAAATGGGCATACATGAAGATGATGGAGCGGCTGATGGAGGCCAGCAACCGGGGCTATTTTGATGCAACGGAAGAAGAACTGTCCCAGATCCGTGAGGCATATCTGGAGGCAGAAGGAGAGGCGGAAGAATGATGCGGGAAAAAACTTATGATTATCCATTTACGGCCATTGTAGGCCAGGAACCTATGAAGGAGGCCATCCTTATCAATCTGGTGAACCCGTCTGCAGGCGGGGTGCTGATCCGTGGACAGAAGGGAACGGCCAAGACCACTGCGGTGCGTGCCATCCCGGGACTTATGAAGGACTGCCGGGTGGTGGAGATCCCTGCCAATGCCACAGAAGACCGTGTGGCAGGAACCATCGACATCGAAGCCGCACTGAAAGACGGGGAAAAACAGTTCCAGCCAGGTCTTCTGAAAGAGGCAGACGGAAATATCCTCTATGTGGATGAGATCAATCTTCTGGACGACCATATCGTGGATCTGTTGCTGGATGCGGCGGCAACGGGGCGCAATACCGTGGAGAGAGAAGGGATTTCCTGTACTCATTCAGCCCGGTTTGTGCTGATCGGTTCCATGAACCCGGAGGAGGGAAACCTGCGGCCGCAGCTTCTGGACCGTTTTGGCATGGTGGTGGATGTGGAAGCAGAGACAGACGTGGATAAGCGGGTGCAGATCATTGAGAACCGGATGGCCTATGAGAAAAATCCGGGGTATTTCTGCCGGAAGTACAAAGAGTCTCAGGAAGAGCTTTCCGAGAGGATCCGCAGTGCCAGAGAGCTTCTGCCGACGGTGCGTGTCCCAAAGGAGCTGTTAAGGCTGGCGGCACAGATCTGTGTTGCCTACGGCACTGACGGCCACCGGGCGGATATCGGAATGATCCGGACTGCACAGACCATTGCCGCACTGGAAGGCCGGAAAAAGGCTTCCCGGGAGGATCTTGAGCGGGCTGCCCGGTATGTTCTGCCTCACCGGATGCGGAAAAATCCTCTGGAAGACGGACAGATGGATCCTCAGGTAATGGAAGAGATTCTTTCCGCCGGGAAAAAGAGCTCCAGGGAGCCGGAAGCTTCCGGGGAGGGTGACTAGATCCGGGGAAAGGAAGACGGGCAGATTCTGAGGAGGTATTCCTTCCGGTAAAACAGAGTGGAAGAGAGTATTCGGTACTGGAAGTTCTGGAGGGGATGAAACAGGAGATCTTTCTGAAAAGAGAGCAGCAGTCCCGGAAAGAATGGCTTCCGGGTGGGAAACACAGTGGTTCTCTGGTGATTCCCTCCGGTCAGGAAGAGATTTTGCGAGCCGGAGAGGTGGATCTTCCGGCGTCTGTCCGGGCGGCGCTGGAGAGCGGCAGGATCGGGGGAGAGGACCGGGAGATCAGAGCGTGTGACCTCCGGCTGAAACGCTTCCGGAGAAAAAATAAGGTGTCTATTTTATTTCTGGTGGATGCCAGTCGTTCCCAGGGTGCAAAAGAGAGGCTTTCTTTTGCGAAAAGTGCGGTACTTTCCATCCTGCGGCGGGCGTACAGTGACAGGGACCGGGCAGGAATGGTGGTTTTCGGGAACCGAAAAGCAGAACTGATCCTGCCTTTTACCAGAAGTGTGGATTTTGCGGCAAGGCCCATGGAAGAGCTGAAGGCCAGAGGGAATACCCCTCTTGCCATGGGAATCCGAAAGGCTCTGAAAGTTCTGGAGGCGGAAAAACGGAAGAATCCGGAAGAGACCGGGATTCTGGTGATGCTCACTGACGGCAAGGCCAATTTTGACACTCGGGAGGGAAAGCCCTGGTCTCTTGCCCTTAAGGCGGCTGAGGAGCTGAAACGAAAAGGCGTGCCGGTGTTGGTGATCGATACGGAAAATTCCGTGTTCGGCATGGGGCTGGCCAGACAGTTATCCGATGCGGCAGGCGGGAAATATGTGAAGCTCTGACCGGAAGCTCTGTGTGAAAAAAAGCCGGATATCCAGGTGTATCCGGGATCTTGATTAAAGACCGAAATGAAAAAATTTCGGTCTTTTTTTTGTCGAAAAATCGGGAACATGGCGGATTTAAAGGATTTTTGAGATCATCGAACCGTTCCCTGTGAGCACGGTTTGGACGATAGTATGTTGACATTAACTTTTCCTCATGATACGGTTAATCATGGCTAACAAGTGCTCATAGGAGGATGATGGGTATGAAGATAAAAAAATTTAAGCGAAGCAGTGCGTTTTTTATGGCGGCTGCACTGTGCCTGGGGAGCACATCCGGCGTTTATGCCATGGATGAGAGTGAACTTTCCAGGATCATCGAAGAGGCGAAGAACACAGATACTTCCGGGTATACACCGGAGAGCTGTGAGAGCCTTCAGGCTGCTCTTGAGGGAGCGGAGACCCTTCTTTCAAGAGAAGATGTAACAGAGGAAGAGCTTGGGGCAGGCGGAATGATGCTTCAGGCAATCCTGGAAAATGGTCTGGTGGCTCAGGCGGATAAGTCTTCTCTGGAGGCGGTCCTTTCTGAGGCAGCTGCATACACAGATGGCACACAGGATGGATATGAAGTACTGGATCAGGTACGTGCCCAGGCCCAGGCTGTGCTTGAGGATGGCAATGCCACCCAGGCAGAGACCGACGGCGCGGCATCCGCAGTGGCCCAGGCAGAGGAGAACCTTGGGGGCGGTATCGACAAGACTGTGTTAAGTGACCTGATCACCCAGGCGGAAGCGGTGGATACTTCCGGCTCAGATGACGCTTCCGTACAGCAGTTAAAGTCTGCCATTGCGTCTGCAAAGCAGGTGGCTGCAAACCCGTCTGCCACACAGAGTCTGGTGGATAAGCATATCCAGCTTCTTCAGGCGGCTGCGGAGGCACTTTATCAGAAGACGGACTCCAATACGGTTTATGACGGGGTATACCAGATCGGCGGACTGCTCCACCATGCTACCGCAGATCAGGTTTCCATGGGAAACTCAGCACTGGTAAAACCCTTTCAGCTGATAAAAAAAGGAAATGACATCCATCTGCGGATCGAATGTACGTCCCTGACTACCAAGCTTGGCAAGCAGAATTTTACCGGCTATCTGGCAAGCATGTGGTATTTTCCGGGATTTACCAGTGAAGACACCCTGCCTTATGCGGCTGCAGAGGAAGGCCAGGCTGTAGATACCGGTGAGGCGCAGAATGCGGCGGAGACAGAAGCTGAAGATCCAGAAGAGGCGCAGAGCGCAGCGACGGAAGCTGCGGAAGAGAGTTCTCAGGCACAGACAGAGGATGCAGCAGAAGACGAACTTTTTATGGACGGAGAGGAAGCTTCCGGGGACAGCGATGGTGCAGCGACTGGAGAAGAGGCTTCTGCGGCTCAGGAAGAAACACAGTCTCTGGATGAGAATGAAGCTCCGGCGGCAGAGGCTGCCACAGCAAAAGCAGTGGGTGTGGAATCCTACTATGACATTTATGATTCCTACAACGATCCGAAAAAAGGCACCGATGCCACAGTAAAAGGGAAAAGATATCCCCATTACATAACCATTCCGGTAGAGCTGAACCAGAGCATCGTATGGACCAGGATCTATGTTCCGGTCATGGAAGCCATCAATGCAGGTGGCGGAAAGCAGTATGCGAAACTGTATCTGGACTGGAATGACCTGAAACAGATCAGTGGAACGGAAACGGACAAGGCGGCCCTGAAAAAACAGATCACAAACGCTCAGAATGTCCAGAAATCCCTTAAACAGGACAGCCAGGGCTATGCCGGTGAGCAGCTTGCCATGCTTGCAGATGCCATTGCGGCAGCTCAGGCAGTTTATAAAAACATGAACATCGACCAGACCGTTGTGGACAATGAGGTAAAAGCCCTTACCATGGCGGTAAATGCGGTGACCAAGGTCAAGGTAGATTCTGATAAGAGTGAGCTTAAGAAAGCCATCGAGACCGCCGACAGTTATCTCAATGAGACGGATGTAGAGTATGAAACATCGACCCGTGAGGCGTTACAGCGGGCAAGAGATAAGGCCAGTCAGGTCTATGACAATGAGGAGGCTTCTCAGACAGAAGTCAACAAGTGTGTCACTGCCATAGACAATGCCATCCAGGGACTGATCATCCAGGGAACGGACCGCCGTGAGATCAAAAAAGCGCTGACAAAGGCGGAAACTTATCTGAAAGATACAGCCCATTATACAGCCGCAGATATGGATGTGCTCCGTTCTGTTTATGAAACGGCAAAGGCGGTTTACGGGAACAAAGAGTCCAGCCAGGAAGAAACCGATGCCCAGACCGGTATCCTGGATTATGTGATGAAAAACATGAAGAAGGCTTCCCAGACAAAGGTGGATAAGACCGGACTTCATGAGATGCTTCTCACGGCTTCCAATATGGCAGGCAGGGAAGATACCTATACGGCCGACACACTGAAGACATTAAACTCTGCGATCACTGCCGCAAAGACGGTTTATGATAACAGCAGTGCCACCCAGAGCCAGGTCAATACACAGATCAAAAAGCTTTCCAAGGCAGTCAGCGGACTGAAGAAGAAGTCTTCCGGCAGCAGTTCGAACAGCAGTAATAATAACGGTAATAACAGCAACAACAATAACAACAACAGCAATAATAACGGCAGCAACAGCAGCTTGGATGTGAAGAACCTGGCGGACGGTGTGTATTCCGTCACAGGCTCCATGGTAAAAATCGACAAAACATCCGCATCCATGTCCAACGAAGCCATCAATCACACCATAAAGCTGACGGTAAAGAAAGGAAAATATTCCATTACCATGGACTTCAAGGGTCTGACCATTAACGGACAGCTTGGATACTTAGGTACCCTGAAATATTTTAAGACCGGCTACAAGCTGGATAAATATGGCGCACCATCCGGTTCTCTTGGCAATGTAACGGTGGATTCTTATCAGAAATACACTAACGGCAAGCTGGTGACAGATAACTTCGGAACCAATTATCCGGATGTGGTCACATTCCCGCTGATTGATGAGGCAAAAAATGACGGTTATGTGCCACTGCAGGTTTTTGTTCCCATTATGGATTCCATTACCAAAGGCACCGGAACCCAGCCTGCCTTCCTGAAACTGGACTGGAGCACCCTGAAAAAGACGGACAGCAAGGATCCTGGTTTCGAAAATGACGATAACAATGGTGACGGAAGCAACAGCGGAAATAACAGCAGTAACAATGGAACGAACAGCACCGGAAACGGTTCTCTCAGAGGAAATAATGGCAGCTTAAGTACCAACAGCAACGGTTCCTTAAGCGGCAGTACTTCCAAGGCTGGAGGAAGCTCCTTAAAGAGCAGCGGTTCCCTGAAATCTTCCGGAACCACCACCAAATCCACATCCACAAAGAAATCAGCAGGAACTACTGCGCTGAAATCCGGAAAGAGCATCGGCAGCAAATCGGATTCCAAAGATACGGGAACCACAAAGCTTACCAGCAGCGGCCTTTCCGATGCGTCAGATCAGGATCAGGAGACAACCACTTCCGGCGAAGCTTATGCAGATACCGAGACTGGTACCGGGGAATCTTCCGGAAATATGAGAAAAGTGGCAGTTCCGGTATCCGTCAGCGCGCTGGCGGCACTGGCAGGTGTTTTCTATAAGATCAAGAGCAGAGGGGGAAGCCTGAGAAAGAAGGCAGGAAAGAAGAAATGAGAGAGAAAAACTGGAAAAAAAATCTACTGACCTGTTTTGGAGCGGCAGTACTCTTCGTGGCGGCAACCCTGGGATTTCCGGTAACTTCCGTCCACGCGGAGTCGGGAAGTGTGTATTCCTGTACCATTAACCGGTGTTATTCCCATCCCGTGACAGGAGAGATCGAAGACTCCGGCGGTGAGGCATCCTACGCCACCGGACAGGGTATGGTAGAAGGTGCGGTTTATGCAAGTGGTCTGATGGAAGTGACGGACTCCGGCAATTATTATCTGACGATCCGCATGAGCCTGATCGATTATACGTCCGGTCACAGTTTCAGCGTACAGAATGTAGGAGATTCCGGCTGGTCCAGCACAGGCGTCGCGGTAACCGCAAATGGTTCAGACAGCAACGGAACCACCTCCGATATCTGTATCCAGGTTCCAAGCGAGAACTGCATCGTCCGGGTCAGCATGTATGTAACCCCGATGGGAAGAAACGTTACATTTTATCTGTATCCAAGCGATTATTCCGAAGGAAACAGTGTGGGTATGAATCCTGCTTTTGTAACAGAAGAAGCAGCATCTGCCGAGGCTTCCGGAAGCGGCGAGGCAGTTGCCAACAGTACCCTGGATACGGGAAGTGCCCAGGAAACGGACGGAACAGAAAGTACGGATGAGGCTGCGCAGGACAATGAGGAGAAAACTCAGAATGATGCGGCGGCCACCCAGGCAGCAGCTGCACAGAGCACTGCAGAAAGCGGCTCCACAGGAAATGCGGATGCCATGAATTCCGGGAACACCGTAGCGGCAGCACAGAAACAGGCAGCAGCTTCCAAAAGCTCTGACGAGTCCGATACAGACAAGGAACTGAACAGCGCCCAGGGACTAAATCTTTCCACAGCGGAAGAGGACAGCATCACTTCCGGGGAAAAGAAATCTGACGGCGAAAGCAGCGTAAAGATCAATACGGTCTTTGCCATTGCTCTGGCAGTGACAGGCTCCGGTCTGGTCCTGATCCTGGTAACTGCACTGATCATCTGGTACTTCCGTAAGAACTGGCGCAGATGGGGCGGAGAGGATGATGACGATGATGAATATTAAATCCTGCATCAGCAGAGGAATTCTTGTCACAGTCCTGGCGGCAGCGTCCCTTCTTCTCACCGGCTGTGTGGATCAGCACCCGGAAGGCACGAAAACAACCACACAGACAGAGACGGTGGAGTCCATGGTGGAGATCACGGAACCTGTGGAAAAACAGGCAGTGGAAGTGGC
>ENA-USUG01003459-USUG01003459.1-human-gut-metagenome-genome-assembly--contig:-NODE-3459-length-21450-cov-4.595190_pt1 | contig 21450 bp, 14 predicted proteins | sample MGYA00250059_ERZ773394 | MGnify/ENA primary metagenome ERZ773394 (study PRJEB29103, sample SAMN06111957) | human gut metagenome | biome: human gut; feature: ankylosing spondylitis patient; material... | reverse complement strand
GAAGTATCGTCAAAAAATACATTTCCTCCAACAACTTTCAGCTGTCTTGTAATACTTTTCAAAATCGTTGACTTTCCCGAACCATTCGGACCGATCAAAGTCACGATCTCCCCCTTGTTGATCCCGATATTGATATCATGGATCAGGGAGTTTCCATTATAACCTACCGACAGGTCTTTCATTTGAAAATAATAATCTGCCATCTTATTTTCTTCCTCCCTTCGGTATCATCATATAGATAACAATCGGTGCACCCAGAATAGAAGTTACCGTACTGATATTCAATTCCACCGGTGCCAGTGCCATACGTGCGATCAAGTCACAGATCATGCAGAACACAGCTCCCATAAAGAACGTTCCCGGTATAACCACGATCGGTTTTGACGTTCCAAATGCCTTCCTTGCAAGAAATGGTACTGCGATTCCCACGAAGGAAATCGGTCCCGCAAATGCTGTCACACACGCTGACAGAATACTGGAAAGCAAGATCAAAATCACGCGAAATGTCTTAATATTCACGCCCATGCTCTGCGCGTATGCTTCTCCCAGCTGATACGCACTGATCGGCTTAGATAAGAAAAATGTAAACAGCACCGCAAGTCCGACAACCACTGCTGCCACACGAATATTGCTCCAGCTCATTCCGGAAAAGCTTCCCTGTGACCATCCGTGCAGATTCACAATATCAGAATCATCCGCAAATGTCACAACAAAATCCGTGATAGCCGAACAGATATATCCGATCATGATCCCCCCGACAAGAAGAGACGCCATATGCTGCACTTTTTTCGACATCAGAAGGATAAATCCTGTCGAGATCAGCGCCCCGATAAATGCTGCAAGAATCAGTGTATACGAAGAAAATCTTCCGATATATTTCAAATACACGATCATTGTAAGTGCCACGACCATTTTCGCTCCGGAAGAAATTCCGAGAACGAAAGGTCCGGCAATAGGATTAGAAAAAAATGTCTGCAGCAAAAAGCCTGAAAGAGACAATGCACCACCAAGCAGTGCTGCCATCAGAATTCTCGGAAGACGGATCTTCCATATAATATTGTACTCTGTCGCTGCTCCTTCTTTCAGAAAGAGAATACGCAGAATCTTCGGCACCGGAATATGAACATTTCCAGTGTTGATATTTAGCACTGTCACAACACAAAATACTGCTGCAAGAATCAGAAATACCGCTGTGTATCTTGTGCGCCGTCTGAAATTTTCCTGATGAAAACTTGTCTGCTCCATTCTTCTACTCCATCTTTTCAAGAAATGTCATCTGAGATGCATCACCGTCTGTCAGCATCAGATGCATATCTTTGATCAGCTCTCCGACTGTATCGGTTGCCTGATACAAGTTCTTTCCGGTATACCAGACATTTCCGTCTTTCACCGCCTTGAATTCAGAGAACAATTCATTCTTTGCTTCCAACTCACTGATACTATTTACCTGTCCGTCGATCGTCCCGTTGTAGATCAGATAATCTGCATCTACAGCGGTCGCATAGAATTCTTCCATCGTCAATTTAACAGATGGGGCGTTGCTGTCCGGATTCTTCAGATCTTTGAACGCATATCTTCCACCTGCGATTTCAATCATTGACGGAATATAATCATCAGATTTTCTCACAACGATTGAACCATCTGTACTCACATAGAAATAAGCAACCGTCTTTTCCGTGTTCTCGAATCCTTTCAGTTCCTCGATCACATGAGCCTGCTGGTCAAAAAATGTATCTGCTTCTTCCTCTTTATTCAAAAGCGCCCCATAAAGCTTGATCCACTCGGTTCTTCCAAGCGGATGTGACTCGTAACTCGAATAATCCACAAATACTGGAATCCCAAGATCTTCAATCATTTCCTGTACCTTCGGTGTATGAAGGATCATCGTTGATTCGATTGCCAGATCACAGTCTCCATCAACGAGAGTCTCATAATCCGGTTCGCTGTATTTTCCCGCAAATGTCATCGCTCCGGATCCCATTGCATCCTTTGCACTCTCTACATACCAGCCGGAAGCCTCAAGTCCGGAGAATTTTACCTTGTCAATTCCGCCGATTGCATCAAACAGAGACATGGATGCTGTCGCCGCCATATAAATATTCTCTGTCGGCTGCTGGATCACAACAATATCATCCGCCAGATTTTCCGGTTCTTCTTCACCTTCCGGAACGATCAGATATTGCTTATCTTCATGGACATCGATCAACTTATATCCATCCTTATAATAGTATACATCGAATTCTGTCGCGTAAGTCAGATCCATTGTAGATTCATAAGTAAGCCCTTCGATCTCCGGTGCTTTTTTTGTCTTGTCGGCTGCATCTTTGGTCTTATCCTTTGTTACATCTGTACCTGCTGAATTATTACCGCTGTTTCCACCGGAGGCTGCGGTGGAACCGCAGCCCCCGAGCAGAAGTGCAGCTGAAAGCATTAACGCTGTGATTCTGCATCTTCTTATCTTCATTCTATTTTTCTCTCCTATTTCTCTGCCGCTGCTACTGCCGCATCAAACTTCTCGTTCGTCAGCTCTTCACATCCGTAGAGAACACCGTAAACCTTGATCCACTCCTGCTTTCCAAGTTCTGTCTTTTCCTCGGAAGAACGATCAACGAGTACCGGAATTCCAAGTGTCGCAAGCTTCTCTGTCAACTCCTCAAACTGCTCCGTCTGCTCTTCCAAAGTCAACGTCTCTTCTGTATCCTTACTGTCTTTCTTGTCAGTATCTTTTGCTTCTACTTCGGTTTCTTCTGATTTCGCACCCGGAAGGATATCTCCTGTAAACAATGCAAGATTCACTTCACTCTTCACAAGGTTCTTCAACTTCAGTTTGTCCGCTGTTCCTGCATATGCAACTTCAGCATTCTTCTCACCGTCTTTTGCTTTCATCTTATCAGCAATCTCGGATACTGTACAGTCTTTGCTCTTCATTCCAACTGCCGCAATATTATCAAGAAGATCGAGATCTTTCATCATATTCAGAATCTCATCAGACTCTGCATAAGTATGATCTGTCGGTTTTTTCACAATGATCATATCCTGCTCAAGACCAACCGGAACTTCCACATCCTCCGGAACGATCAGATATTTCACAACATTTCCCTTGTAAAGCTCTGCTGCCAGTTCCTGTTCGCTTGTGCCGTTGTTATCCGAAGCTGCGGATTCCTCGACAGAAGCATCTGACTTGCTGTCGTTATCAGATTTCTTGGTATCTGCTGACTTTGCATCCTCAGATCTGTTAATTGTGACAGATGCAACTTTTTTCTTAGAAGATTTTTCTGAGTCCGAATTATCCGCTTCTGATTTCTTATCCTCTGCTTTCTCCGGATCTCTTGCTGTGTCCTTCGTCATATCGATTTCAAGAAGTACAATCCCCTGATCATAATGATAAATCTTGAAATATTCTGCATAGTCAAGCTTTGTCTCTGACTGATATTCCAAACCTATGATTTCAGGTGCTTTTTCATCCAGCTTCCGGTTATTGCTTGTTGAAGCATCTGTTCCGTTTGCAGATGTTCCTCCATTCGCCGCTGCAAGATAAATGAAAATCGTATATTCTATCTCATGTGCGACAGACATTTTATCTGTCATTCCAATAATCTTATTGTTCTGATTCAACGCAACCGGAATAACAGCTGTCGCTGATCCGCCGCCCTTTGTTGTGTAATACTTATTTCCGTTCGCTTTCACATACTGATAATGATCACTGCTGAACACGAGTGTTGCATAAGCCTGTCCATTCTGGATCGTCACTTTATTACAAGTAATCTGAACCTTACCTGTTCCGCCTGACCAGGTAAAACGGTCCGGAGTATATACACCGTCTTTCAGTGTTGTTCCACTGTCTACATGAGAAGTAGAGCCACTTGTATCGGATTCGTATTTTGATACATTATCTGCTTTTCCGTCATTTCCATCTGTTTTTCCTGAATTAGTTCCAGATACAGAACCGCCTGGGAAAGTAGAATTGTTTGTTCCTGTATTACCTGTATTGTTAGAACCACCAGTAGTTCCGGAATTTCCTGTGTTTCCGTTGTTTCCGGAATCACCTTTATTCTCAGAATCTGTAGAATTAAGATCGGCAATCTTCTTCATTGTCTCTGACTGGAAAGTCAGCATTCTGTCATACCAGATTCCTTTTTTAATGGAATAGGCTGCTACTGCAATTTCCTTATCCAACGCTTCTACCGAAACAGTATAAGTATATTTTCCTTCTTTATTCACCTGATATGGAATCCAGGATGACTGATCTGCGCTTGCAGCCTCTTCCTTTGTTCCCATATACAGATAGCCGTAACCGGTTCCGCTTAATGTAAGCACGGCGCTCATTTTTCCGTCTTTCGCTGTCAAGATACAATCCACTACTTTAAACATAGAAGAACTGGAAACTACGTCCATGCTGTAGATTCCGTTTGCTACCGCCGGTTCCGGTGATGGAGCCGGTTCTGGTGACGGTGTCGGTTCCGGTGATGGTGTCGGCGTCGGTTCTGGTTCCGGAGTGGATGTTTCTTTCGGTGTTGGGATGTACATCCACAAATACTGGTTATCATACCACACATGACCTTTTACTTTTCTCAACGCAACCGGGATTGTCTGTCCTGCTTTTTCCAGTGGCACTTTGAAAGTGAATTCCCATGCCCCATCTTCCGTTTTTGTTCCTTCTATTATTGATGTCTTCAAAAGGTCATCCTTAGATCCGAGATAGAGTGCATCGAAACTTGTATTCTTTGTTTTGATCGTAACTTCAAGCTGGCCGTCTTTCTTTGTGACAGCAGACTCACTGACTTTAAACATCTTAAACTCTTCTGCGTCTTCTTTTACTACTTTCACAGATTCTCCTGTTACAGAAGGAGCCTCCTGCAGTGGCGGAAGTTCCGATTCCGGAGTATTCGTAGAATCGTTAGAATCCGCAGAAGGTTCTGACTTGCCTGTCTTATCTTTTATCTGTGTATCCTTATTATCAGCTTTTTCGTCCGCAACCTGATCTGAGACAGTTGTGCCTGAATTTTTCCCTGTGGTTTCTGTATCTTTCTCTTCTGAATTATTTTCTAAGTTGTTTTCTGAATTATTTTCTGAGTTATTCTCTAAATTTGGTTTTGTTTCTGCTTCGATTGAATTCTGATTATCTGATTTATCCGAAGAATTATCAACTTTATCAGATTCCTCTTTCTGATCTTCTTTCGTTAAATCGTCATTTCTTTTATCTTCTTTAACATTTCCTGCGTCTTCTGTCTGACTCTCATCTTGTTTCTTATCTGGATCAGCTTCTTCCACCTCAACAGTTTCCTGTAAATTTGTCTCATACTGCTGCTCATTTTCTGCCGCATATGTTCTTGTATAAGACAATGGTGAAATCATCATAGAACCCGTCAGCATAAGTGCAAGCCATCTGCTCTTATTTTTCATTTTTTCTGTCTCCTCTTAGGTTGTAAATATAACACGGAAAATGGATAGAATTATCCTAACGAGATGTTTTGCTGGTCGCACATAGTGTGAACAGTAATAAATGATTCTTTCGGTACAATCAATTACTCGTGATCTGGAATCCTTATATTCCCCGCACCAGCGGCCGGCAGGTTTCCTGACTTACAGATCTTCTATACAGAACACCTTCCCGGTCTCCCAGTGGATGTGCAGATTCTCCACACTTATCTGTATAGGAGCGATCTTCTGAAATCTATTCGGCTCTGAAACAGTTGCCTTAAAACGATTTCTAAGAAGACCGCATTTCTGCTCACAGTGACGAGTTCGTACAGGTCTTACACCTGTTTCCCTTTTACCTGTTTCGATCAGGAATATCCCTGATCAAACAGCACCGAACGCTATTATTTCTGACTAACTATAACATTTCATTATATTGAAGTCAACTAGCAACGTCTGGTCAAAACAAAACTTAAAATTGAAATAGGACTTCAGATTGTGCTCCAAAGTCCTTTTCTGTCTTATATGCCTGACAAATTATTTATAGTTCCTCTCCGTTTGTTCTGATTACATTCTGATACCAATAAAATGAATCTTTCTTTGAACGCGCAAGTGTTCCTGTTCCATCATCATCTTTATCCACATAAATAAATCCATAGCGTTTTGCCATTTCGCCGGTAGATGCACTTACAAGATCTATACATCCCCATGGAGTATATCCTCTAAGATCAACTCCATCAGCCACAGCTTCTTTCATCTGTTCTATATGTTTTTTCAAATAATCAATACGATAACTGTCATGAACATTTCCATCTGCTTCCTTTACATCCTTTGCGCCAAGACCATTTTCTACTACCATAATCGGAATTTGATATCTGTCATAGATTTCATTTAATGTATATCGCAATCCTTTCGGATCAATCTGCCAGCCCCAATCACTTGCCTCTAAATAAGGATTCTTAAGTCCTGCCACAATATTTCCTTCTACTGCTTTAGCAATACCTGTTGCATTTCCAACACAGTTACTCATGTAGTAACTTAATGTATAAAAATCAACAACACCCTCTTTTAACAAAGTATCGTCATCAGGTTCTTTCTTAATCTGAATATCATTTTCTTCAAAGAAACGTTCTGCATATGCCGGATACTCACCTCTCACCTGGATATCAGAACAGAACCAGTTTATCATGCGCATCTGTTTCTGTGCTTCAAGAATATCCTCTGGATGACAGGTGCTTGGATACATTGTGATAAAGCAGATCATATTTCCCATCTTAAATTGCGGATATTTCTCATGTGCCAATTTTACTGCTTTTGCACTTGCTACGAACTGATGATGCAATGCCTGATAACGAACCTGTGGCTCATCTTTTACTCCCATCATTGTTCCATAGTAGTCTTTAATCGTGCCAAGCGACAAAGTTGCCCCCATCACCATGGTACCTGCATTAATCTCATTAAATGTTAGCCAATATTTAACTTTATCCTGATATCTTTCAAAAACAGTCTCGCAGTATCTCACATAACAATCTATACATTCTCTACTTTCCCAACCATTATATTTTTCAACCAGACCATACGGCATCTCATAATGTGAAATGGTAACAAGTGGTTTAATACCATATTTCAAACATTCATCAAATACTGCATCATAAAACTCCAGCCCTTTTTCATTCGGTGTTTCCTCCAATCCTGTCGGAAAAATTCTTGTCCATGCAATAGACATTCGGAAAGTTTTGAATCCCATTTCTGCAAATAATGCAATATCTTCTTTATAATGATGATAAAAATCTGTTGCCTCATGGCTAGGATATAATGTTCCTTCTTCAAATCCATCTGTAATTCGCTTTGGAATCGTATGTGTTCCATTTGTACATAAATCTGGAATAGCAACTCCTTTTCCATCTACATCCCATGCACCTTCATACTGATTTGCGGCTGTTGCTCCGCCCCATAAAAAATCTTTTCGAAAAATCTTCATCCATTCTTCTCCTCGTATTTATATTGTCTGCGTTGCTCTTTTAAAAATAATGTGTTAGCAATAAGAAAATACTCTTATTTTTAATAAGTGTACTCCTTCAAAGATCATTGTTGTAATCTCATCTCCATTTAGTCTACATTCTGAAATAAACATTCCATCCGAAAAATATCCTTCATCTACACTTAAGAAATCTGTGTAAGGTACATCTACTTTAGTCGACCTGATATCTAATCCGCAATCTTTTACAATAACGTAAAACTCATTCTCCTCTTGTTCTAGCACAAGACATGCACCACTTCTTGTTTGCAAAAATCTAGATTCATAAAAAATATTAAAATCATAAGAGGCAAATGACAGCACCTCATTTTTTCCATTCTCACTGATTGATGCCTGCAAATGTCTTGTACCATAAGCTTCCGCTAAAAGCGACATCATTCCATTTAATAATCCATTAATTTTTGTATATTCTTCTGCATTTTGCGGTGTCTTTAATAACTCGTCATCCGTATCCATTCCAAACAATATTCCTTGCGTTGCTGTAAAAGGGAGACCAATATCTTCAAATCCAAATGGAGAATAACACATTCCATGATAATGTCCTATCACATATAATTCTCTGATTCCTGCATAAGAATGCGTTGCGCACTCCGCAATATAAAGAGGATTTCCTCCTTTTGTATAACAATCACATGTTTTCAGGAATGTTGGGATATAAATATCCGGTCCGTAAATATCAATAGAAGGCGCTGCATGTTTCCATATAGGCATCAATTTCGCCACCGGTCCTCCCGTAGGGTATTTTCCTGGTTTTTGACCTTTATCAAGCCAACAATTTACTGTCATAGGGAGATTATATTCCTTCTTTCCTGCCTTCGCAACTGCCTCTACAAACTTTGCCGTATAATAGCACTGGAATACTTCATCTGCCATTTCCCCAAAAATTTCGCCCCAGTTTTTACCATAAATCAATTCTTTTCTTCTTACAATAGTACTAGCAAGTTCAGGTGTAAGTTCTGCGTAGATTTCTTTTAAATATTTAAGAAATGAAGCCGGAACAGAAGAGGCAAACATTTTTTCTGCTCTTTCTCCATGTTCTCTTGCTTCTCCTAACAATCCTGTCTCATTTTCTACTTGCATCGTAATAACTGTATGCTCTATTCTATCGATACCACATATATGTTCCATTAATCTTGCAAATGCTGCCGCATCTGCTTTCTTTGTCTCCTCACAAAATGCTGAGAGTGTCGAATAATGTAATCCATGTACATTTTCTAAAATTTTGAAATTTTTTCCATTCTCCAATTGTGCTCGTTCAAAACGCTTCAAATCTTGTTTCACCCACTCAGGTGCATAATAACACTGTGCATTTTTCCAGGAACCAAACCATAGAAATCCTATCTTCTTTCGATGCTCTCTTGCCTGAAAAATTATAGAAGCAACAAGCGAAAAATCATATTTCCCTTCTTCTGGTTCTATCACCTCCCAATAAATTGGCAATAATACTGTATTCAAATTTAATTCATCAGCTCTTTCCCATATTCTTTCCATGAACTTCACATTTGAAGCACTAGAATTATGTGCTTCTCCTGCAATCATAATAAACGGAGCTTCATCTACTATAAGAACTTTTTGTCCATTCCTGTCTTCAAGATAAGGTGCTTTCATCTCAATTTCTCAATTTCTCACTTTCTGCTATTTATCTTATATAAAAACTATCGAAATCACAACTTCCTTCACCACAAAACTCAAAGTATAATTCACATTTTCCACAGATCTGTTTCAGTTTTTCTTCTTTTCTATGCCAGTCTTTAGCAGTGGATATCTGGATTTCTGCAATCTGATTTTCCCTGCTTTCTTCTGTATAAACAAGGATTTTTCCTGTAAATTCTCCTCGGTAAGTGACTGCAATCTCCTGTTCTTCTCCTGTAAACTGCAAATACTTAAAGCCACATACAGCTCCGTCTTGCATATTATGAAGATAAGAATTTTGTACTGTTGAAACTTTATTTCTTCCTTCCAAAGCAATATAAGGATGCGGTTCTTTCCATTTTACACTACTTGAATAATGAAGGATTCCTTCTTTGCTTCGTAAATAACAAAGCAAATGAGCTGAATATTCTCCAGCTGCCTTCCAAGGCTTTCCTGACATTCCACTACTTGTTATTTCCACCTGTGAAATTGTTCCATCTTCCTTCAACTCTATTTTCTCTGCACATCCTTGCCTGCTATACTGCGTTCCATAAGTATGTCTATGATAAAAGATATAGTATTTATCTTCTATTATTAAAATTCCTCCATGATTATTTCCGAGATAATTAACCGCATCCTTTTCCATTCTTCCAGCTAATCCTACATCTCCATTTGAAACGATTGTTCCCTGATATGAAAAAGGACCCATTGGATTCTCTGCTAATGCATAACATAGTTCATGGCCCTGTTCGCTGGAATACACCAGATAATATTTATTTTTTATCTTTCGGATGCTGGATGCTTCCAGAAATGCGTGTCCCTCATACGGAGTTCCAACTGACTGAAGTTTTCCTGGAACTGTTGCTACTGGAAGAGTCTTAATTGTCTTCATATCATTTTCCAGCTGAACTACAAATCCTCCCTTGTATGCAGCTTCAGGAAATCCTTCTTTTCTTTTTTGTAATGCAAAACCATAATATAAGAAATTTCCTTCTTCTGCACTATAGATTGCAGGATCAAACATCAATCCGTATCCTGATTCTGAAGTAAGTATTCTTCCGTCCGAAAAACATACATCTCCATAATACTCATAATGACCAGCCGGTGTGGCGCACACTGCCACACCAAGCTTGTCCATTTTTGAAGTGAAATAATACAGATAATATCTTCCATCCGGTCCACATATAGCATCAGGAGCCAGAAGATCAACTTCTGTCTCATAGTTCGGATCATCTGATTTCTTAAAAATCACGCCTTCAAATGTCCAATTTGTCAAATCGTCTGCTGGAGCACTCCAACACACATAATCTCCTGTGCAATATCGCTCACCCTCTGCCTCATCATGCGAACCATATACATAAACCCTATCGCCAAAAAATTTCGGTTCTCCATCCGGAATGTACTCCCATCCCGGCAGATATGGGTTCCTTGTCTGCTCCATCTATTTCACCCTTTCTTTTATGAATCTAACATTTTGTCATTATATCCAAAAAGATATGTTAAAATGATTCCACCAAAAAATCCAATTGCAATAACAACTGCTGCAATTTTTCCCATCATTGCAACAAATGCAGGGATTGTCAGAACACAAGTAGAAATCAACGCTGTCTGCATTCCACCAGATGTTGCGATCAACACTCCTCCAATCGCATCTAAAAGGCATACGATTACAAACGGTCTTTTAAATTTTAACACAACTCCATAAATTGCCGGCTCCGTTACTCCTGCTACAAATGCTGAAATCCCTGTAGATACCGCTGTCTGTTTCAGTTCTGGATTCTTAGTCTTTAGGAATACACCAAACGCACATCCAGCCAATGCAAAGTTTGTCGCTAATGTAATTGCAAAAATTGGATCTGCACCGATCGTAGCAAAGTTATTCATACTAAGTGGTACAAGCCCCCAATGTAAACCAAAGATCAGCATGATCGGATATAATGCTCCAAATACAAATCCTGCAACAGGTGGACAAGTATCAAGTAACCAACCAATTCCATCTGCAAGCCCCACTGAAACGATATTTGTAACTGGCCCAATTACGAGAAATGTTAACAATGCAGTCACAACAAGACTCAAAAGCGGAACAAAGATTCCACGAATTACTTGTGGGAATAAAGGTTTGATCAGTTTTTCAAACTTCGCCTGAACAAACACTGCTACAACAATTGGAATGACAGAACAAGGATAACTAATCAACGTCACTGGGATTCCAAAGAAACTTACCGCTTCTCCTGCACTGTACAATGTACTGATATTCGGATATACAAGTGCCGCTGCTACTGCCATCGCTACGAAAGGCTCTGCTTTAAACTTCTTTGCGGCTGTATATGCAAGGAAAATTGGCAGGAAATTAAACACGCCATCTGCCATAGCATATAAAAGCTGATATGTTGTTCCTGCTGTATCCAACCAGCCAACTGTTGTAAAGACGACAAGAAATCCTTTTAACAATCCTGCTGCCATAAATGCACCCATAAATGGAAGGAAGATTGCTGAAATCACATCAATTGCTATCGTCAGAATACTCTTCTTGGCTGTTCCTCCATCCTCATCCGCTTCACCTGTCAGATTAATATTCGTCACCTTTCCGATCTCATCGTAAACATCTCCAACATCTGTTCCGATAACAACCTGATACTGTCCTGCTGCAACCATAACCTGAATAACACCTTCTGCCTTTTTCAGTGCTTCCAGATTTACTTTCTTTTCATCTTTTACTATAAAACGAAGACGTGTCATACAATGTGCCAGTGATTTTACATTTTCTTCACCACCGATCTCACGGACAATGTCTATTGCCATCTTATTATAATTTTTAGCCATGAGTTTCTCTCCTTCTAATAACTTTTAGATTTCAAATCAACCGGATTGTTTCAGAATTGTGCACCATCCTGACTTCTTCCTGCAATCATTTCTGTTCTGAAAACATTTCTCCCCACCACCATGAACTATGTCGTGTTTCTCTTATGGAGTTCTTTCGTATATCTGAAAAAGGCTTTTTGATATACAAAAAAAGACCCAGAATATACTTTGGACTAATGTATAAGTCCTCTGCTATCTCTGCGTCTTGCTGAACTGAATCATAACAAACTGATCTGCATGTGTAATTGATTTCTGCATCTACTTTAGCAAACTATCGTGTGTTTGTCTAGCTTGCAGAATCACCAATATTTTCCACTAAAAATTATTACTTTTTCACAATGGACAAATCTTCTTTCACTGTCTACAATGGATTTATAAGCGATTGTTACTGTTGAATCAGGCAAGTCGGTTTTATGTTATAATAAGTTTATGAGACAGATATTTTATTATCGGCATCTCAATACACTTTTATACCATAAAATCGGCTTTTATTTTTTGCAAAACAATCAATACAAAGGAGATATCTAATATGCAGATCACCCGTGTTCTTAATACGAATGCTGTCTTATCAGCAGATTCTGACAGCAATGAAATCGTCCTTCTCGGCCGCGGGATTGGATTCAAGGCCCGCCCCGGAGACAACGTGGATGAAACTAAAATTGAAAAACGTTTTACGTTAAATGACCAGAAACAGTTAAGCCGTTTTCGGGAACTTTTAGACCAGATTCCTTCTGAATACATTTTTGTAGCAGAACAGGCAATTTCATTTGCCAAACGCTTCTACAATCTGCAGCTGAATGAATCTATCCATATTTCTCTTGCAGATCATCTTCACAGTGCTGTAGAGAATGCAAAGCTTGGAATTCAGATTCCAAACTCCCTTCTTTTAGATATTAAACAGTATTATCCAAGAGAATATGAGATTGGACAACAGACCATCACTTTTGTAGATGACAGACTTCACATTAAACTTCCAGAAGATGAGTGGGGCTTTGTCGCCATGCATTTTGTCAATGCACAATACGGAAAAGAAAATACTAATGTCAAAAAAATCATTACATTTGTGAGAGATGTAAATAATTTTATTTTAAACGAGCTTGATATTAAACCTGATGAAGATTCCTTGTTTTATCACCGCTATATGACACACCTGAATTTCTTTGCACAGCGAGTTGCCGGCGGCGTTCATTATTCTGATGACAATGATATTGAACTGTCATTATTAAAAAAACACTATCGCGAAGAATACAAGGTAAGCTGTGATGTTGCAAATTACATTAAGAAAAACTATCATTTTAAACCTAACAAAGATGAAATCATGTATCTCACAATTCACTTGGCGCATATTACACGCCACGCGGTTTAACAATTTCATTTTAATTTAAAATCAGGAGGACTCAGACTATGGGATTTTTAACAAAACTTTTTTCTGGAAAATCAGAGGGAAATACAAAGTCAGAAGAAATCAAAACTACTAACTCACAACCAAATACAATCTATGCACCATTTAAAGGCACTGTCATTCCATTAGAGCAGATTAACGATGGTGTGTTTTCCAGCGGTGTACTCGGTCAGGGAATTGGAATGTACCCAGAGGAAGAAACTGTCTATGCACCTTTCGATGGAAAAATCACTCAGGTAATTGACACAAAACATGCTATCGGTATCTTAAGTAATGACAATATCGAATTATTGATTCACGTTGGGATGGATACTGTTGCAATGAAGGGAAAAGGATTTAAACTGTTTGTTTCAGAAGGTGATAGCGTATCCTGTGGACAGAAATTAATGACCTTTTCTAAATCAGAGATTGCTGCTGCCGGATATCCGGATACAACTGCAATTATTATAACAAACACCGATGATTTCAATAAGGTTTCTACTCTTATTGAGGGACCTGTAGAAAAAGGGACCGCCGTACTGATTACAGAATAATGCAAAGGAGAACGTTATGACAGAACAACAATTACTAGACTTATTTCATCAAATGACTTTAGAAGAAAAGATTGGACAGCTTGTCCAGTTGGATGGCGGATGTTTCGGTACTGATGCTATGGCTGTCGGACCAAGAGAAAAGCTTGGTGTCACAGAAGAAACCGTACGCAACTGTGGAAGCGTATTAAATGTTCTTGGTGCTGAAAAGGTTCATGAAATCCAAGATCATTTTCTTGCTGAAAATCGTTTAAAAATACCGCTCCTCTTCATGGCAGATGTAATTTACGGATACCAGACTGTTTTCCCGATTCCTCTTGGTCTTGGATCCACCTGGAACCCGAACCTGATTCGTGAAGATTATAAACTGATTGCAGAAGAAGCCTGCAGTGATGGTGATATGGTTACCTTCAGCCCACCTGCTGATCTAATTCGTGATGCAAGATGGGGACGTTGTCTTGAAATGCCGGGAGAAGATCCTGTTCTGATCTCTCATTTTTCTAAAGCAATGGTAGAAGGTTTCCAGAACACATGGGAAAAGGGAAAAAGTGTTGCCTCCTGTCTGAAACATTTTGCCGGATACGGTGCCCCGGAAGCCGGACGCGAGTATAACACCGTTGATATGAGTAAACGCCGTTTCCTTCAGGATTTTCTTCCTGGTTATAAATCTGCTGTAGATGCAGGATGTGAACTGGTTATGACTTCCTTTAATACCGTAGATGAAATTCCTGCTACTGCCAATAAATGGCTGATGGATGATATTTTGCGAAAAGAATGGGGATTTAATGGAGTAATCATTACAGATTATGCAGCAATCTCCGAATTAAAGGCGCACGGAGTTGCTGCTGATGATGCTGAAGCTGCAAAACTTGCAATAAATGCAACTGTAGATATTGACATGAAGACATCTTGCTATGCAAATAATCTTGCGGATCTTGTTGCCCGTCACGAAATTGATGAAGCACAGATTGATGCTGCCTGTTATCGAATCCTTACTCTGAAAAATAAACTTGGACTTTTCGAAGACCCATACTATGGATGTAGTGTAGAAAAACGTGATTCCGTTATCTGCAGTCCTGAAAAAATCAGTGCTGCCCGTAAAACCGCCAACCGTTCTATGGTTCTTCTTAAAAATGATGATATTCTTCCGCTGAAAAGAAATAAACAGAAGATTGCTCTGATCGGACCTTACGCTGACAGTCTGGATATTGTCGGCATGTGGGCTGTTCACGCTGATCACAAACATTCAATTACAATAAAACAGGCGATGGAAAATATTCTCGATAATGAATACTTTACTTTTACCAAAGGCTGTGATTTCCTTGATGATTATAGTTCGTTAGGTGAGTTCGGATTCATCCCTGCGATTGCCAATGGAAAATTCACTCCTGAACAGTCTGTCATAGAACATGAGAACGCTCTTACTCTGGCAAAAGAAGCTGATGTTGTCGTACTGGCTATGGGAGAACATATGCTGCAAAGTGGTGAGTCTGGTTCAAGAACCGATATCACACTTCCAGAACCACAGAAACAACTTCTACATGAGATTAAAGCTCTTGGCAAAAAAATTGTTCTTGTATTGTTCAACGGAAGACCTCTTGCATTAACTGATATCATTGAAGATTGTGACGCTGTTTTGGAAGCATGGTTCCCGGGCACAGCCGGTGGACTTTCCATCTGTGACTGCCTCTTCGGTGACTACAATCCTTCTGGAAGACTGACTGTAAGTTTCCCTTATCACGTTGGTCAGGAACCATTGTATTATTCTCAGTTTGCAACTGGAAGACCTGCAAATGGGAGCACGCATAGCGGACGCTTTGTCTCGCGTTATCTTGACTGCCCGAATGAAGCACTTTTTCCTTTCGGATATGGTTTATCCTATCATAAGGCAGAATATTCTAATCTTACACTTAACCAGACAAAGATTTCAAAATCCGCTGATGATTCCATACAGGTATCCATCACAGTAACAAACACCAGTGGAACTTCCGGAACTGAAACTGTTCAATTATATCTCAGAGACTTAGTTGGAAGTGTTGTAAGACCAATTCTTGAGCTGAAAGACTTCAAACAAATTTACTTAGGTGCTCATGAAACAAAAAAAATCACCTTTACAATTACTGAGGAAATGCTTCGCTTTTACACAAAAGATTATACTTATCAGAGCGAACCGGGCAATTTCAAAGTATTTGTCGGACCGAATAGTGCTGAATTACTGGAAGCAGATTTTTCACTGACTATCTAGCAATCTTTTATTTAGATAGCCACATAATTAATTAAACATAAAAAATGGATGAAAGTATGTATCGTATATAATACCAGGGCTCTCATCCATTTTTTCTTCATTATTCCGCCTTCACAGCCCAGCGCATCTTCGTGGATCTTGCTCTTCCGTTCTGCGCACATTCCTGTGCTGACGGACGTACAACATCTCTCGCATATTCGGAATAGATTCCTTCTTTATATCCTGCTTTGAGTGCTTTCTTTACAAGCTTGTCCTCTCCGGAATGGAATGTAAGAATTGCTACTCTTCCGCCCGGTTTTAATGCTCCCGGGAGTTTCTCCATGAATTCATACAGCACTTCGAATTCATTATTGACATCAATACGAAGTGCCTGGAATGTTCTCTGGCAAGTCTTCTTGATAATGTCCTTCTTTTCTTTATTATTCGGAAGGAAATCCAAAGTCTTCTCAATCACATTTCTAAGCTTTGTTGTTGTATCGATGCGATTGCCTCTGCGAATCTCATTTGTAATTGCTTTCGCCAGCTCTTCGCAGTATGGCTCATCTGAATTCTCGTAAAGCATTCCGGCGAGTTCTTCCTCGGAAATGTTATCAAGGCGCTCTGCTGCGCTGATTCCCTTCTCCTGGTTCAGTCGCAGATCCAGCGGTCCGTCAACTTTGAAGGAAAATCCTCTCTTCGGATTGTCGATCTGCATAGAGGAAACTCCAAGGTCCGCAAGGATAAAATCAAATCCTCCAACTTCTTTTGCAATCTCATCGATCGTACAGAAATTCTGCAGACGGATACTTAAAATGTCTTCTCCGAATCCCTGATCTGCCAGACGTTTTCTTGTCTTCGCAGACTCTTCCGGGTCAACATCTGTTGCATAGATGTGCCCCTCACCTTTCAGACATTCCAGCATTGCTTTCGTATGTCCACCGTATCCGAGTGTCGCGTCAAATCCTGTCTCACCCGGCTGGATTTTCAGAAAATCAAGGATCTCATTTACCATGATGGAAATGTGCATTCCGGCAGGAGTATTTCCCTTCTGGATTACATGCGCGATTGTATCCTTGTATTTCTCCGGCTGTAACTCTTTATATTTTTCCTCGAATTTCTTCGGGTATTTTCCTTTGTATCTCACACGACGCTTGTGCGGTGTCTGTGATTCTTGTATGTTCTGACTGTTCTGTTCGCTCATTTCGCTCTCCTGTTCTTATTTTTACAACGTATGTACAGTATACCATGAAAGTTATTCACAATATACCATGAACTTTGAAATGTTTTCCACATAAGTCTTCATATTTTTCACCTATTCACATTTCTTTACCGGAACCTGCATGGATTCGCTATTTTATCCGGCTGCATATCTTACTGCCACGTTCATCACTCCCGCAAGCATCATCACAACCACCGGATTCAGTTTTGTCTTACGAAGCAGTAACAGACAGATTCCAAAGATCACCACCATAGACCATTTTGTCGCCGCAAACTGCACAATTCCATCTGCCCAGAATGCAGTGTGCAGAATTGCGATTCCTGCGGATGCGATCAGTGCGACAACTGCCGGTCTTAAGGATTCCAGCACGCTCTGGAACATTTTCATTTTCTTATATCTTAAATAAAACCATGCGATCAAAGTTACGATAATACAAGACGGCAGAATACACCCACAGGTCGCCGCAACAGATCCCGGAACTCCCGCAATCTTGCTTCCGACAAATGTTGCCGCATTGATCGCAATTGGCCCAGGTGTCATCTGGGAAATCGTGATCAAATCTGTGAATTCTGTCATCGTAAGCCAGTCGTGCTGCGACACTACCTGTTCTTGAATCAGAGGCATCGCCGCATAACCGCCGCCAAAGCTGAACATTCCAATCTGAAGAAAGCTTAAAAACAATTTCAAATAAATCATTTCCCTTCACTTCCTTTCTTCGTGATTTTTTTCTCAATTAATGCGCGGAGTACTCCGACAATTCCACAGATCAGAATCACATAGACTACATTTACCTCAAATATGCAGGAAGCTGTAAATGCCCCGACCATAAGTACGTATGACAAAGCATCTTTCTTCTTCACGATTCCGGCACCCATGTCATATGTCACAGATGCGATCACGGCGCCCACTCCGGCCTGCATTCCTTCGAGCATTAAGCTGATGATCTGGTTACTTCGAAATGCCTGATAACCAGCAGAAAGTATCGATATAATAAGAAATGGTGGGATTACCGTCCCGGCAATTGCTGTCAGAATCCCCGCAATTCCAGCCAGTTTATATCCGATCACGATTGCTCCGTTCACTGCGATTGCTCCCGGTGCCGACTGCGCAATTGCCACAAGATCCAGCATCTCCTCTTCTTCGATCCAATGATATTCGTCTACGAACTTTTTCTTCATCAGACTAACGATCACATAACCACCGCCAAATGTGAACGCGCTTAAGTAAAAGGTTGACCAGAAAATCTTCCACAATTTTTTATCTTGTTTTTTCCCTTGCGTTTTTTCTTGTTGTTCTTCCATATATTGTCCTCGTATATTATGATTATGCGAATTGCGTAGCACTAGAACTCCCGCCACACTATATGCTATTGACAGGCAAAATTCCCTAACTATGATATTCTTTCTCTTGTAGTCTATCGCAATCAAAATGATTATGCAATCGCCTTGAATTTTTTACATTATATTTTCCTTTTTGAAACCTTAATTTTATCTGAATTTTCCCTATTTGGAAAATGATTATGATACAATGAGAACAGTAATATTTATCATAAAGGAGATTGAAATTGAAAAACCCTTTTTTTCGATTATCTTATGCCGTTCTCCTGTGTTGTTGCCTGACCGGATGCGGTAGCATACAGCACAAATCCAGTACGGACACGGCGCAGGGTACTAAGGCACCACCCAAGACAGCGGATGATTTTTCTATCTCATCAGATTCTGAAAATGAAACTGTAGATGAAACTTCTTCTGCTGATGCCGCCACCCCATCTGCTTCTGAATCTGAATCCGTAACTCAGCAGGAACTGCTGACCGGCGCAGCAGTTCTTTACAGCAATGGACAGGAGATCAGCTTTGACCCTTCCTGGCAATACGCAGACTTTTCTGCAATCAATTCTGGAACAGCTACTATTTATCTTGCAGATTCTGACCGCAAGGATATCGTCGTTGGCGTGAATGCCGGACATGGAACTTCCGGTGGTGCTTCTGTAAAGACACAGTGTCACCCGGATGGTTCTCCAAAGACAACCGGCGGAAGCACTGCTCAGGGTGCAACTTATGCGACTGCAGTTTCCGGGGGAATGACATTTAACGATGGAACTGCTGAAAGCACTGTTACACTTCAGATGGCTCAGATTCTGAAAGATAAGCTGCTTGCTCAAGGATATGATGTCCTTATGGTGAGAAATAGCGACGATGTCCAGCTTGATAATGTTGCCCGCACCGTACTCTGTAACAATGTAGCTGACTGTCACATCTCACTCCACTGGGATGGAGATGGATTGGGATATGACAAAGGCTGTTTCTACATTTCTGTGCCGGATGGTCTGAAAAGTATGGAACCTGTCGCTTCCCACTGGCAGGAACATGATGCACTTGGGGCCTCTCTTGTAGAAGGACTTCGTACAGAAGGAATGACCATTTACCAAAATGGTTCTATGAATATCGATCTGACACAGACTTCTTATAGTACAATTCCGTCTGTTGATATGGAACTTGGAAATGCAAGCTCTGACCACAATGATTCCACACTAAATAGTCTGGCTGATGGTCTGGTTCTTGGACTCAATGCTTATTTTGGAAATTAGAATTCTTATTGAGTTATTTATTTTATTTTTTAAGGAGGTTATTATGGAGCCACTCATTCGTGTTAAAAATATGTACAAGATCTACAATCCTGGAGAAAATGAAGTCCGCGCACTGGATGATGTTTCTCTTGAAATCAACCAGGGGGAATTTATTGCCATTGTCGGACATTCCGGTTCTGGTAAATCTACATTTATGAATATGCTCGGCTGTCTTGACACACCTGATTCCGGGGAATATTTTCTGGACGGAAAAGATGTTGCCAATCTCTCAGACAATGAACTGTCTGATATCCGCAATCACAAGATCGGCTTCATCTTTCAGGGATTTAATTTGATTCCAAACTTGGATGCACTTGGAAATGTAGAACTTCCACTGATTTACCGCGGACTTGGAAAGCAGCAGAGAAAAGAGATTGCCGGGGAAGCTCTATCGAAAGTTGGACTGGAAAACCGTATGGATCACAGACCGAACCAGCTTTCCGGTGGACAGCAACAACGTGTTGCAGTAGCCAGAGCAATTGCCGCACAGCCGCCGATCATCCTTGCCGATGAACCGACCGGTAACCTGGACAGTAAGTCGACTATCGAGATCATGAATATTCTGAAAGATCTTCATAAGTCTGGAAGAACAGTTATTATCATTACACATGATGATGAAATTGCTAATCAGGTTGATCGTGTTGTCCGCATTATGGATGGAAAGATTGTGAGTGATAGTGTAAATCCGTAGCAATTTAAATCTTTACCTGCAATTACAGAGAGAGGGCAGTACTTCACGATTTCTCAATCGTTGAAGCACCGCCCTCTCTTTATGTTTCTTATTAGATATTTCTTACTGGAATTTCTAATTACTTCTATTTACTTTTTATTCTACTGATACAAGCTCAATCTTGAAGTTCAGTTCTTTTCCTGCCATCTCATGGTTTGCATCGAAAGTGATTGTTGTCTCTTCCTTAGCTGTTACCTTTACCGGGAATGGCTGTCCATACTGATTGGACAGGTAAACCTGCTGTCCTACTTCAAGGTCTTCCGATCCCGGGAGTTCTGCAATCTCTACTGTGAAGATAGCTTCCGGATTCGGCATTCCATAAGCTTCTTCCGGCATCAGATGGATGTCCACTACCTGACCAACTTCCATATCAGCTACTGCTGCGTCAAATCCTTTGATCATCTGTCCTACACCACATACAAACTCAAGCGGCTCTCCACGGTCATAAGAAGAATCAAACTGAGTTCCGTCATTGAATGTTCCTTTGTAATGTGTACGGCATTTCTTTCCAACATTCTTTCCTTCCATTGTAGTGTGTGATCCGCATCCGCCACCGCAGCTGCTTCCACAAGAATGTCCCTCTTCATGATCTCCACAAGAATGTCCTTCCTCATGGTGATGATGATCACAAGTAGCTCCTTTGGATGCAAGCTCGCCTTTCAGGTATGCCTCTACTGCCTGATCTGCATCTCCCTGAGCGCCTGAACACAATTCAACGCCGGCCTCTGCAAGTGCTGTCTGAGCTCCGCCACCGATTCCACCACAGATC
>ENA-USUG01003458-USUG01003458.1-human-gut-metagenome-genome-assembly--contig:-NODE-3458-length-21457-cov-7.522965_pt1 | contig 21457 bp, 19 predicted proteins | sample MGYA00250059_ERZ773394 | MGnify/ENA primary metagenome ERZ773394 (study PRJEB29103, sample SAMN06111957) | human gut metagenome | biome: human gut; feature: ankylosing spondylitis patient; material... | reverse complement strand
TATAATCATAGAATACAGCCCGTCACTATTTCCAAAACTTGCCAACAAAGTTATATAGATTTTTATGGTGACAACCATGTGTAACCATTTCTAATCATTACAACATCAGAACACATCGCTTGTCCATTTGACGGGATTTCCACTTTGGGTGCCATTTTGGATATTCCAACATAAGACGGGATAATATCCCCCTCTTCCTCCGCAGATGCTGTTAAGATCAATCCCATACAAATAGAGGCTACTAACACACACGTTATTAGCTTTTTCAGTTTAGTCATTTATGTATCAGTCTTTCTTTCCATATACTCTATGACTCTATATCTAAGTTTTCCGCTATCTTAATAAAAGTTTCCTTTTCCATAACAGGTTGTGTATCTAAGTATATTGCCACTCTCTTTTCCGGAACAGCAAACACCATACTCATCCAGTCATCAGAGTCTTTTACAATTAACGTAGCATCATTCCCATTTATATCTATCTGAGATACTTCCGCATTTTCGGTATCTACAAACATAGGTCCACCATCTACCGTCGTTTCAGATAAATACAAATGCTCTCCATTCGGTCCTTCATACGTATAAGATATAGAGCTATAGGTTTCGTTTTTTCCTACTTGCTGAAAGCCCTCTGGAATCCAGTTTACTTTCATTGCATAGTTAGATGAGGTAACCTTTTCTGTCTCTGGAGCTGCAAAATCAAACTCCGTATGATCTTCAAACGTCCTGATAATTGTATTTAAGACATTTGCCCGCACTTCCGGAAAAGCCGCAAACGCACAGGCTGTTGTGATAACAACTACCAGCACAGCCACAGCGATCCGCTGCGCGACCTTGAAGGTGAAATGTTTCATGGATTTCCGGTTTTTGGCGGCGAAGGCTTTTCGGATGGTTTTTTCTGCCTTTCTCTGCACTTCCTCTGGTACTTGCGCGGAAGGGTCATGCTCCAACTCTTCCATCAACTGTAAGCCCTTTTCGCCCTCTTGCTCGGCAACAGCATCCATCAAGATGGCAAACACGGCGTCCTCATAGTTTTCCCAGAGTTGTTCTTTCTGTGTCATGGTGAAACCCCCTCCTTTTGTTGCATCAGTTCTTTGGCGTAGCGTCTGGCCCGCGTGAGCCGCATCCTGACCGTGCTTTCCCCGCAGCCAAGCTCTCTGGCTAACTGCGAGGTCTTATAGCCCAGTAAATAAGAGCCGGACAATAGATACCGCATATCTTCCGGCAGATCGTCCCATACTTTGGCCAGAGCTTCCACATTTTCCATTCGGATCATTCTTTCCTCTATCGCGGGCACATCGTCCGGTAGATCGACAGAGTTCAAAGAGATGAATCGTTCTTGCTCCTTTGCCTCCTTTTTCGCTAAGATGTAGGTGGTGTTGCGGGTCGTGACTAAAATATAGCCCGCCAGTTTTTCTTCCGGCAAACTCCGCAATCTGGGGACACACGCCAGCAGGCGGACCAAGCTCTCTTGGATGATCTCTTCCCACAAAGTCTCTTTTCGGCAATATTTTTTCGCGGTGTGCCACATGAGAGGGTGAAACGTATGGAAGAGCCAGTCCATATACTCCTGGTTGTCCATGTCTATTTCTTGTTGTAATCGCATAGCCACCATCTCCTTTCTATTTCAATAGACGCTGGCCTGGCTGATTTGTTACATGCTTTTGCAAATTTTTTCGATTTTTTCCTTGGTTTGCTATTTTCTTCTCACTATGTTATACTAAATTCACATCATTTCCCCTATGGAACGGAGAGAACACTATGCTTCCATTGATGATCGCCACGATCGACGATGACGCCGCCCGTGCCTTTATGATGCGGATCTATTATCGTTACAGACGTTATATGTATAAAACCATCGGCACCTTCGTCTCTGACCCCTGGGACGCAGACGATATTTTTCAGACCACCCTGCCCAACCTCATCGACCATCTGGACACGCTGAAAAGCTTGCCGAAAAATAAGCTGACCGCCTACATCCATGCTGTCTGCAAAAACACAGCCATCAATTTTCTCCGAAAAAAAGGCCGCATGAAAGAAATCTCCTTTGAGGACTTTGAGGAAACGTTGCTCTCTCAAGAAGACCCTTACCAGCTCCAGTTCAGCGAGAGCGACGATGTGGAGGCGTTCCGTCGGGTCTGGTTGCAGTTGGACACTCGAAGTCAATATCTGTTAGAAGCACGGTATATCTTGAACAAGTCCTATGACGAGATCGCTTTGGAATTGAACATCAAACCCAGCAGCGTCCGTGTTGCCATGACCCGCACCAAAGAAAAAGCAAAGCGCCTGATCCTAGCGGAGAAATCTTCTGCTCAGGTTAAGGAAACTGTTTAATTTCCCCTTCGTTATCATAAGATAGAAAAACCCAAAAAGTGCAACATGATCCCTTCTGTATATAAAAAGTTCCGCACAAATGTACGGAACTTTTTATATATTCACGTTCCACCATTGAATCCAGTGACTCGTGCAAATCGTAGTATTCAGCATCTTCCTCCTGTTCTTTTTTACGCTCACAGGCAATATAGCGATTGAAATAATGTTCCGGATTGCGGATTTCCTCTGCTTTTGTTCTGCGCCTTGACATGGCGTTTCCTCCGTTCTTTTGAAATTTTGAGAAAACCAAAATTTCAAAAGCGGAGGAGCGCGGGGCTGGAAACAAAAAGCAGCTATCGGCGTACATCTTCCATTTTTGGCAGACATGCACTGATAGCTGTTAGTTTTTGCATCCGGTAGTGTATGTCGTGCGTATGCGGGGTTCTTGTTGCATCCTGCAGCAGTTTTGGGGGTCAAATGCCATGCTACAGTATGCTGGTTAGCTGGTCACCGCAAGAAGCGGCGCTGCCGCTTCCATGCCCCCATATGACGCATAAACACTCCATTCCCAGCGGAAATGGAGTGCCTAGGGTCATACAGGTAGACTCCCAACTCCGCCGTTTTTTTATATGGCGGAAACGGGAGTATCCTTTATGTACTCTATTGGTGGCTGTATTTCGCCACCTGTAGAACATTTTCTGATTGGGTTATTTCATGTAGAATATCGTCGACGGAGGTGATCTATCGGTGGTAGAATTACATGAGCCGGTTTCTGAGCGGATCGGCAGGATCTTGCGGGAAAACCGCGAGGCGCAGGGACTGACCCGGCAGCAGCTTTCTGAAAAAAGTACAGTCAGTGACCGACAGATCTCCGCGATCGAGCTGGGCGAAAAGGGACCGAGCATGAACTCGCTGGAGCTGCTCTTGCGCAGCCTCGGTCTTTCCGCCGACCAGATATTTTATCCGGAGCTGACCGAGACTGATCCGATGCTTGCACAGATCATGCATCTGGCCGCGTCTTGCACAGAGCAGCAAAAGAGGATGGTCGTTAGATTCATCCGTATGCTTCAGGACGAAAACTACGGGGATTAAAAATAGCGGTGTTCGCCGGAACACCGCTATTTCTCTACCTATCTGATATATCGTTTTACAACTTGTAACAGTTCCTGCGCAAGAAGCTGTTCAGAAGTTTCGCTCAGTAAGGTCTGCACCATTTCGTATTCTACAACGCCATCAAGCAGTGTATCCACAGATACATAAAACGCATTTGCTAATCTCAGGCATAAAATCAAGTTTGGACGAGCCTCACCGCGTTCAATTCTGGAGACTTGCTTTTGGTCACTGTCGATTTGTTCTGCGAGTTCGTGTTGTGAAAGCTTCCGCTGCTTTCGCAGTTTTCGCACATTTTCTCCAAGTTGAACGTATAACAAATGATCGGAGTGTATGTATTCTTCTTTATATTTTGTCATCTGTTATCACTAGTTTGTCATATTTTTACTCACTTGTAAACGCGCATATTAAGGTAATTTGGAGAATTTTCAGGTTAATTCAGAGGTATTATTCTGTAATCGCAAGTTTGTGACAGCAACCGCTACCGAGCGCTGCTTCAATGGCAGTCTTGAACTGCTCAAACTTCTCATTCGGCACGAAGGCGAGCGCCGTTCCTGCGAAGCCGCCGCCGTGGACGCGGACAGCACCTTCGCCCGCGAGAAGCTGCTGGCAGAGCGCGATTGTGAACGCCATGTCCTGCTTCTCGACGTACCCCGCCGGGGTCACGTTCTGCAAAAGCGTCCACGACGCCATACCGGACTCATTGACGTAGTGCAAAAACGCATCAAAATTGTCGTTCTTCAGCGCCCGGACTTGAAGCTGCACGCGCTTGTTTTCGTTGAAGAAGTGGATCGCGCGCAGCACCGCGCGGTCGCCGGTTTCCTTGCGGAGTTCGGCGATTTCTTTGTAGAATTCCTTTTCATCCACTTCGCGCAAAACTTCCTTGCCAAAGAACCTCGCGACCTGTTTCATTTCTGCTGGAATCGCCGCGTATTCGTCCGTCAGGTCGGCATGATCCGCACCGGCGTCGATGGTGCAAAGCGTATAGCCAGAGTGTGCGAAGTCGTAATCGACCTTCTCCACGACCGGCATTTTCGGGTCGTTGAAGTCGATGAACACCAGACCGCCAACGCTCGACGCCATCTGATCCATCAGACCCGAAGGCTTGCCGTAGAATACATTTTCGGCATACTGCCCGATCTGCGCAATTTCAATGGCTGAAACCGCATTGTCGGCGAACAGGCCGTTCAGGATGCGGCCGATCAGGACTTCGAACGCTGCCGAGCTGGACAGCCCCGAGCCGGGCAGCACGGTCGATCTGACCTTCGCATCAAAGCCTGCCAGCTGATATCCTCGTGACGCGAACGCCGCCGCCACGCCGCGAATGAGCGCCGCAGTGGTGTTCGTTTCTTCTTCCCGGATTTTCAGGTCACCGAGGTCGATCTCCACGGGCTTGTAGCCCTCAGAATCGACGCGGATGACATTTGTGTCGTTGAGCGTCACCTCCGCCGTCGTTTCCATGTCGACCGCCGCCGCGATCACGCACCCGTGCTGGTGGTCGGTGTGGTTGCCGCCGATCTCCGTGCGCCCCGGCGCGGAAAAATGATATACTTTATCCATTCTGAACCTCCGTCAGGAACTTTTTGAGGTGTTCACGGCCCTCTGCCGTGCATTTGTAGACGCCCGCGCATTCAAGGACTTTGGCAAACACCTGTCCGATCTCATCCTTGATGATTTCCTCGGCATTGTCCGCATTGAACTCTGGATGCCGGCCCATGAATTCCTCTGCCCAATCCGCATGCTTGGCAAGCGTTTCGGACGCTCTGAGGTCTTCACCGTTCAGGAGTGCCTCTTTGAGGTCAGCCATCTCTTTTTTCAGCCGTCCCGGCAGGATCGCCAGACCCATAACTTCGATCAGGCCGATGTTCTCCTTCTTGATGTGATGCAGCTCCTCATGCGGATGATAGATGCCCATCGGATGCTCTTTCGTGGTCAGGTTGTTGCGGAGTACGAGGTCAAGCTCATACTTGCCGTTCCGCATCCGCGCGATCGGCGTGATCGTGTTGTGCGGCTCGCCGCCTGTCTCGGCGAAGATCATTGCGTCGGGGTCGCTGTACTTGCGCCATTTCGCAAGGATTCTGCCTGCGAGGTCACAGATCTGGTTTTTGTTTTCCGAGTTCAGGCGCAGCACCGTCATCGGATATTTCACGACGCAGCAGTCCACATTCTCAAAGCCCGGAACCTCAAAGCCAAATTCCTTTTCTGCCTTCTCCATCGGGAACGTATGGTGTCCGCCCTGAAAATGCTCGTGCGCCAGAATACTGCCGCCGACAATGGGCAGGTCGGCATTGCTGCCGAGGAAATAGTGCGGGAACTGCTCGACAAAGCTGAACAGCTTGTCGAACGCCAAGCGGTCAATCACCATCGGCGTATGTTGCGTGTTCATGACGATGGCGTGTTCATTATAGTAGACGTAAGGCGAGTATTGGAAGCCCCATGGCTGGCCGTTCACGGTCACGGGCATGACGCGCAGATTCTGCCGCGCCGGGTGCGAGATCGTGCCCGCGTAGCCGACGTTTTCGACGCAGAGCAGGCACTTGGGGTAGCCAGACGCTTTTTTCAGCTTTGCCGCCGCGATATCGCGCGGGTCTTTCTCCGGCTTGGACAGGTTGATGGAGATTTCCAACTCACCGTACTTCGTCTTCGTCGTCCAATGCTCATCCTTTGCGATACGGTCTCTACGAATATAGTTGCAGTCCTGGCTCAGCTTATAGAAGTAGTCGGTCGCCGCTTTCGGACTTTCCGCGTAGAGCGACCAGAACTTCCGCACAACCTCCGACGGCCGCGGTGTCACGCAGCCCATGAGCCGCGTGTCAAACAGATCGCGCTCCGCAATGGTGTCGTGGATCTGTCCCTGTTTTGCCGCGTAATCGCACAGAAGATTCAGACATTCCGGAAAACTATGGCGTTCAGTCTTCTTTTCATAGCTTTCCAGCTTCAGCTCCGCAAGCAGACTGTTCCGCGCGAATGTCTCGTCCAGCGGATGCAGGAGTTCACAGTCTTTTGCATAGTCGAGCAGCGAGTCTAAAGCTGCAAAAACGGTGTTTATCGTCATACTCTTCATCTGATTGAGAATGCAAACGACGTCGTGTGATGATAGATATCTCTTGCTCGTAAAATCGGCTTTTCAAAAGCCTCGCACGCCATAGCGTTTGGATAATACTGTGTTTCGAGACAGATTGCATCGCGCTTATGATACGTTGCACCATACTTTCCCGCGCGGTCCGTTAAGAAATTTCCGGAATAGACCTGTACCCCCGGCATGGTCGTAGTTACCGTCATCTCAATACCCGTCTCTTTGGAATACAGCTGCGCCGCCGTTTCTCCGCCCAAGCAGAAATTATGATCAATGCCACCGCAGTTTTTGAGTTGGATGTTATCCAGTCCAATGTCGCGCCCAATTTCTTTTTCTGTCCGGAAATCAAAAGGCGTATTTGAAACCAGAAGCAACCGTCCCGTTGGCAAACATCCCGCATCGTTTTCAAGAAATCGTTCCGCGTTGATACGAAGCAGATGGTTAAGAACTGTTCCTTTCCCGCTCAGATTGAAATATGTATGATTTGTCAGATTGCAGAGTGTATCTGCGTCTGACTGTGCCTGATAGGCCAACGTCAGTGTGCTTCCGTGAATCAAATAGGTGGCGCTGACGTGCAGCGTGCCGGGGTAGCCTTCTTCGCCGTCTGGTGAAACACGGGAAAACCGCAGACCGTTTTCTACTTCTTCCGTTTGCCAAACGTGGCTATTGAACCCGCACAGACCGCCATGCAGGTGGTTTTCACCGTCATTCTTATAAAGCGAATAGGTATTACCGTTCAGTGTGAATTTGGCACCGCCGATCCGGTTCCCAACACGTCCGATGCATGCGCCAAGATAACCGTCGTTTTCCTCGTACTCCCGGATCGTATCGTAGCCCAATACCACATCAACCCAGTCGCCGCTTTTATCTTTAACAAACAAAGACTGTATAGTCGCGCCATAGTCGAGCAGTTTCACACGCAAATCTGGCGTGTGAATTGTGTAGCAGCTGACAGGCTCACCATGTTTTGTGGTGCCAAATATACTTTTTTCAATTTTCATAGCCATGCGGATGCTCCTTGTGCCAGTTCCATGCAGAACCGATGATCGTCTCGATATCGTCGTACTTCGGCTTCCAACCGAGGACGGTCTTTGCTTTTTCAGACGACGCAACTAACTGTGCCGGGTCACCGGCTCTTCTTGCCGCCATTTCGCACTTGATGGGCTTACCGACGACCTTCTCCGCCGTGTCAATGATCTCCTTGACGGTGAATCCGACGCCGTTCATCAGATATTCGGCAGCTAAGATGTGCGCGGACGCGAGGTCGGTGACGTGGATGTAATCGCGGACGCAGGTGCCGTCGCGCGTGGGATAATCGTCGCCAAAGATGGACACATGGTCGCGCTGGCCGTTCGGAACCTGCAGGACGATGGGGATCAGGTGCGTTTCGGGGTTATGGGCCTCGCCGATCTTGCCGGACATATGCGCACCGCAGGCGTTGAAGTAGCGCAGCGCGACAAAATGAATCCCGTGCGCGACGGATGCCCAGTAGAACATCCGCTCCATCGCCAGCTTCGTGTCGCCGTAGCAGTTCGTGGGATGCGTCGGGTCTGTTTCCAGAATCGGCACACGCTGCGGCTCGCCATAGGTCGCAGCTGTGGACGAGAACACGATGTACTTCACGCCGTGCTCGATCATCGATTGCAGCATCGTCCGCGTGCCGCCGAGGTTGTTGTCGTAATATTTCAGCGGATTGACCATGCTCTCGCCGACCTGCGAGTTCGCGGCAAAGTGGATGACCGCGTCGATCTTCTCGCTGGAAAAGACATGATCGCAGAACGCCTTATCTCGGATGTCGCCCTGATAAAACCGTGCCTTCGGATGTACCGCCTTGCGGAAACCGGTTTCCAGATTGTCCGCCACAACGACATCATAGCCGTTGTCAATGAGTTCGTAAACCGTGTGGCTGCCAATGTAGCCCGCGCCGCCGAGTACTAAGATTGTTTTCAACGCCGTTCACCTCATTTCGGATTTTCAAAAATCTCTTTCACTTTGTCTGCATCCAGCTTCGGGAAATGATTTGCATCTGCCAGCCCATTGATCTCCTGCATAACATCTGTCAGTTGCGTATAGCAGTAGCCAGAAATACGCGGATGATCTGCAATTGGCTGTGTTACGTTGCGAATTCTTGCGAGAAGTGTTTCCTTACTATTGGCGGTCTCATTATACCCCCATGCGCCATCCTGATCTTTTCCAAATGCAATACCGCCAAATTCAGAAAGGATGATCGGTTGTCCTGCAAAAGCATAGCCATCGGCATAGATTTTTCGCCTTTGCGCATCTCTTTGAAGGAGCGTATCCATATCACGATACTTTTTCAAGAATGCTTCGCCATCTCCATAGTAGTCATGAATTCCACAGATATCCGAAGTCACCTGTTCCCAGCCGTCATTTGTACTTACAAGCCGGGTGTTGTCTATTGCTTTTGTCAGATAATAGGCAGACTCCGCAAAGTTCTTTTGTCTGGAATCTGTCAACACATTACGGATTCCCCAGGATTCGTTAAACGGAACCCATGTCATAATGCAGGGATAATTATACAGCTGTGAAACCACAGCCATCCACTCCGCAGTAAATGCAGTAATCTCATTTGTGCAGAAGGCATAGCTGCTCGGCATTTCCGCCCACACGAGCAAGCCAAGCTGATCCGCCCAGTAATAGTATCGTTCATCTTCGATCTTCTGATGTTTTCTAGCGCCATTAAATCCGAAAGCCTTTGTGAGCAGTATATCATTCTTTAAGCCCTCATTCTCCAGTGGCGTCATGAGACTATCCCGCCAATAGCCCTGATCCAGCACAAGACGTACATAGTATGGCTTGTTGTTTAAGTAAATCTCGCCGTTTCGTGCTTCAATCTTCCGCATCCCAAAGTACGTCTGCACATCGTCACAATCTCCGCATGGGTCCTCAATGGTAAGAAACAGGTCAAATAATTCAGGCCGCTCCGGCGTCCAGTAGTGCAGCTCATCCACATAATCCGGCTCTTCGATTGCTATTTTTTCGATAATTCGGTTTGATTTTGGGAAAATTGTTTTTTGAAGTACTACGTCTTTATGATACTGAACCTCCACATGAGCCTTTACTCCTTGGACATATCGACTGATTTCCAGTTCAAGCACAACTTCTTTCCGGTCAATGTCCGGCGTAATTCGTATGGACGATAAATGTGTTTTCGGCACAACTTCTAACCATACGCTTTTCCAGATTCCTGTTGTCTGCGTATACCAGCAGCGATCAATGATATCATTCGGAGCCTGTTTGCCCTGTGGTTTGCTCCAATCATGCACATCGCAGACCCGCAGACTGACGGTATTATCCCCATCATGCAGATACTTTGAAATTTCAAACGAAGCGCGGACATTTCCGCCGCAGTGGTGCCCGATATGTATCTCATTGATCCATAAATCAAATTCATAATCCACTCCTTCAAAGTGAAGCAGAACCTGTTTATTACGCCATGCTTCTACGAACGGAAGCTGACGCTTATACCAGACGACCGGATGGTAACCTTTGTCTCCAATGCCGCTTTGCTTAGATTGGTAGCAATAAGGAACCATAATCGTAGAAGCAAGCGTTTTTTGTTCCCAATGCTCACAAATTCCCTCATCTTTATCATCAAACGCAAATTGCCATGCGCCGTTCAAATTTTTCCATTCAACCCGGTACAGTGCCGGACGCGGATGATCCATCGGTATCTCGTTTCGCTTCATGCAAGTTCCTCCAAAAAAGAAAAATTAAAGGCTATCGATTCTTACGCTTACTGCATCGTAACGTTACGATACATCATATTTTACATTTACTAAAATCAACTTGTCAATCGCTGTATTGACCAAAAAATGATGTATGGTTTTTTCATGTTTCACAATCATATGGAAAGTCACGTATTTACCACATCTGCCAGTGCTGCATTTGACAAAATTGTGCATCGCAGGATTTTCGTCAAATGTGACAAAATAAATAGTCAATATTTTTTGAAAATGAGAATTGACGGTTTCGTAATTGCAACAGTATAATTAAGAAAATTGTAACGTTACGAGGATTCGAAATGGTAACGATCAAAGAAGTAGCAAAATTGGCAGGCGTATCGCCTACGACTGCTTCTTATGCTTTAAATAATAGGCCCGAAGTCAAAGAGGCAACCCGGAACAAGGTGCAGTGGGCAGCCAAGCAGCTCAATTATGTGCCAAACAAATTAGCGCAAAGCATTCGAAACGGCAAATCAAATACGATCATGGTTGTCACAAGCGAAAGCATTGATTGTGGGAACACGTTTTCCGCTGAATTTCTCGGCATTTTATCAGGTGCTAAGCAATTGAACTATGACGTTCTCGTGAAACTCGTTAATTCGCAGAGTATTCGTGACAATGAAATTGATGACCTGACCGGAAGTTTTTGTGATGGTCATCTGCTTTTGGGAAACCACCTTGATCGTATAGCTCAGGTACTTACAGAACGAGATAAAAAGTGCATCATGTTATCTTCGCATTCTGATGCGCCCATTTGCCAAGTGAACTCCGACGGCCGCTTATGGATTCGAAAGATTACAGAACACATCATTGCGCATGGCAGAAAGAAAGCCGCGTATTTTTGCTATGAACTTGGTACTGTAGAAGAAAACTTGCGCTATTTGGGTTATTGCGATGCAATTGCAGAAAACGCGAGCGGGCAGGAGCCATTGCTGTTTTGCTGCGGTCCAAATGGCGCTGAGCTTTCAACGAAAGTTCAGGAAGCGATTCTTGCGGGTTGTGACGCAATCGTCTGCTGGAACGATTTTCTCGCAGTACAGGTTATAGAGCAGTTGCATTCCTTCGGGCATTGCGTCCCACAGCAGATTGCGGTAACCGGCTTCGATGACAATTTGTCGTATTCAAATTCAATTTATCACCTGACTACTGTTCGGCAGGATTTTCGCTTAAAGGGTGAAACTGCAATAAAAGAACTGGTAGACCAAATTAACGGTAAGATACCGTTGGGACGCAACATCTTTGTCAATTGTTCGCTTGTCGAACGCAGCAGTACAGGATAGAAATTTTTGCTCTTTTTCAGTAAGAGCAAAAATTTGCTTTGAAAATCGTAACGTTAAGATTCCCGGAATAACGACTAATTTCAGCGTTTCATCTCTTTTTGTGCACCCATTTGTTTGCGGGCTTTCGTTCTAATATAAAGCGCCCATTTCTTTTGAAGTCCTACAGAGTGGCACTCTGTTGAACGTACTGTGATTATGAATCATCATGATGCTATCGGGACTAAGCAGTGCATGATTATAATGACAGAATAATAATTAAAATGGAGGAAAATTCAATGAAAAAGAGTATCGCGATTCTTCTTTGCGCGATTCTTCTGGTGTCCCTGTTCTCTGCCTGCAGCGCCAAACCGGCAGAGGCGGAACAGCCTGAGGCTGCCACGACGCCTGCCGCAGAGTCTCAGCCGCAGCAGGAGCAGGCAGAAGAACCCGCCGCAGCAAGCACCGAGAAAACGGTGATTACCTTCTGGAATGGTTTTACCGGTACTGATGGCGATGTGCTGAAGGAGATCGTTGCGGAGTACAACGCCACCAATACGCTGAACGTTGAAATTCAGGTGGAGATCATGTCCTGGGACAGCCTCTATCAGAAACTGGCAACTGCGCTTCCTGTAGGCGAAGGTCCTGACATCATTGCATACAACACAGAGTACATTGCCAGCTATGCAGAATCTGGCGCATTGGCAGTCATCAACGATCTGTATGAGACTGGCGGCATGGATGCAAAAGCCATTCCTGCGGCGATGGAAGAAAACCTGAAATACAACGGCGAATACTATGGTGTCCCGTGCAACATGGCAACACTGCTGCTGTATTACAACAAGGATCTGTTTGCTGCGGCAGGACTTGACCCCGAAGCGCCTCCCACGACCTGGGACGAATTGGAGTCTGCGGCTCTGGCCCTGACGAAGGAAGTTGACGGCGAACAGCAGTACGGCTTCGGTATGGCTACGAACAACACCATCCAGATGTGGCCCATCATGATCTGGGCTGGCGGCGGCGACTTTATCGGCGAGGACGGAAAGTCCGTGTTCAACAGCAAGGAAAATGTCGACACGATCACCCGCTGGTCGAAGCTTATCAAGGAAGACGGTATTGCTCCTGCGGTTATGACTGGCGCTGACATTGACAACCTGTTTGCAGCCGGTAAGCTCGGTATGTACTTCTGCGGTCCGTGGGCAACTGGCACGTTCGATGCCGCTGGAATCAACTATGGGCTTGCTGCCTGCCCCGCTGGTCCTGCTGGTCCCGCGACGCTCGGCACTGGCGTTGCTATGGTAATGACGGCAGACAGCAAAAATAAGGACGGCGTTTATGACTTCTTCAAATACTGGAACAGCACAGAGGCACAGGTCAAGTGGTCTCTGGATGTTGGCTATCCGCTGACCAATACGACCGTCAGTTCCGATAGCCGTCTTGCGGCAAACCCGAATATTGCCGCATTCTCTGACGCTGGCGAGTATGCACATTTCTATCTGCAGCAGTTGACCTGCTTCAGCGAGATTGACGCTGATATCATTACGCCGGCAATTGAGGAGATTCTTTTAACCGATGCAGATGTTCAGGAAGTGCTGGATCGTGCTGCTGAACAGATGGACGCGTTAACCGGTAACTAATGGATTGCAGCCAGAGAAGAGTCCCGCTTCTCTGGCTGTATTACAAAGGAGTGTATAAAAATGTTCCGAACATCAAAAATATTGTCACAGGAAAAGGTTCAGGCCCGCGCAGGTAGGCTTTTCATTGCTCCGTCAATGACGGTTTTTACGCTTTTCGTATTTATACCACTAATTGCATCATTTGTATTCAGCTTTTTGAAAACAAATCTGATGTTCCGGAATATGGACTTTGTTGGTTTCAGCAATTATGCCAAAATGTTTGCTGATTCCCGTTTCTGGAATGCTCTCGGCAATACAGTCTACTATACTGTATGTGTTGTCCCGGCGCAGGTCATTCTCGCGCTGTTGGTTGCGGTTGTGTTAAAACGTCAGACAAGAGTCAACAATTTTTTCAAATCGGTATATTTCCTTCCGGCGATTTGTTCCATGACTGTGATCGCGATCATCTGGTCCTTTTTGCTCAATAAAGATATCAGTATTATTGGATACTACTTAAATAAAATCGGTATCAAAATGCCGGATTTGCTGAACAATCCAAAGCTTGCAATGCCTACCGTTATTGGCGTTGGAATATGGAAGAACCTCGGCTTCAATATGGTTATTTTGATTGCCGGTCTTCAAGGAATCTCCGATACTTACTATGAAGCTGCAGATATTGACGGAGCTTCTTCATGGGTCAAGCTTACACGTATCACCATTCCCATGCTGATGCCCACACTGACATTTGTTACTGTCAACAGTGTTATTTCGTCTTTCCAAATATTCGATCAGGTTTATGTTATGACGCAGGGCGGTCCGCTTTTCAAAACAGAAACTGTCGTACAATACATCTATACAAACGCAATCACAAAAAGCAATATCGGCTACGCTTCAGCAGTGGCCGTTGTGATGTTAATCATTACGTTGAGCGCTTCTTTGCTCCTGTTCAAGTATATGAAACAGGATGAAGACCAGCTTTCTTAGGAGGACGTTATGAAGAAAGTAACAATAGGAAACATCATTAGTAAAATTCTATTGATTGCGCTTTTGGTGATCATCCTCTATCCGTTCATCTGGATGCTGTGCTCATCGTTCAAAACCGAAGCCGACATTATGAGCTACCCACCGAAGCTTTTTTGGCGTGCGTTTACAACGGAAGCGTATGAAAATATATGGGCGAGAATTCCGTTCCTCCGCTATTATGGAAATACGCTCCTTTTTGCCGGAGGCGTTACAATAATCTCTCTAACCTTTGATACTATGGCCGGATACGCATTTGCGCGGCTGAGGTTTAAGGGAAAAAACTTTCTATTTGCGCTTGTACTGGTTACGCTGATGATCCCATTTCAGGTTATCATGATCCCACTGTTCTATGAAATGTTTAAGCTGAACCTGCTGAATACATTTATTGGCCTGATCTTGCCCAGAGCGACCAACGCGTTTGGTATCTTTATGATGCGGCAGTTTTTTGTCTCGCTTCCGAAAGGCTTGGAAGAGGCCGCTCGCCTTGATGGGTGCAGCGAGTTTACGATTTTTCGAAAAATCATGCTGCCTTTGTGCAAACCAGCAGTGATTTCTCTGGCAATCTTCCACTTCATGTATAACTGGAACGATCTGCTGTATCCATTGATTTTAACAACTCGAACGGAAATGCGGACTCTGCCGGCAGGACTTGCTACGTTTATGGGAACCCATGTGATTGAGCACAATGTACTGATGGCTGGCGGCGTTCTTGCAATTTTGCCGATCTTTATAGCGTATTGCTTCGCACAAAAATACTTTGTGCAAGGTATTGCAATGACCGGAATGAAGGGGTGAGTTAACATTGCCGAAGAGCATTTCCCTGCAAATTGATACTACAAAATGTGTGAGCAGTCTCTCGCCCTTTTTGTTTGGCCACTTTATCGAAAATATGTATGACTGTATTGACCCGGGGCTGCATGCACAGCTGCTCACATCCAGAGGGTTTGAATACCCGGATTCCAACGAAGACGGCGTTTCAGATCCGTGGTTTCCGGTAGGACATGGCGAATACAGCATAGATCGTACTCGTTCCATTTCTCCGTCGAATTCTCAAAGAATCAAGTGTGGGTTGAAAAATGGTTTCTGTGGTATATCTCAAAACGGTCTCGCTTTGCATGAATTGGAAACCTATATCGGTTCGTTCTGGATATACGCAGAAACAAATGCGCTGGTTGAAGTTCAGGTATTGACAGAGGACAACGCAGCCGTTTATGCAGGAACATTTTCTACAGATATCAATAAGTGGACAAAGCAGGCGTTTCATTTTACCTCTTTGAAAGAACAATGTGCAAGAATTCTCTTTCTTGTGCATGGCACAGCAGAAATATGGCTTGATCAGGTTTCGCTTTCTCCTCAAAATGCACCTTGCAAGGTCTGGCCTAACGTTCTTTCCTATATCAAAAATCTGAATCCCACAATTCTGCGTTTCCCCGGCGGATGTTTCGCGGATTGCTACCATTGGATGGATGGGATTGGCAATCCGGATCTTCGCCCGGCACGTCCGAATTTGCATTGGGGCGGTACGGAAGAAAACGGCTTTGGAACAGATGAGTTTCTCGCGCTTTGTTTAGAAATCGGTGCAGAGCCGATGATTTGTGTCAACTTTGGTTCAGGCACGCCCGAAGAAGCTGCTGCGTGGGTTGAATACTGTAATGGACCTGCCGATAGCCGATATGGTGCGCTCCGCGCTGCAAATGGTCACGCAGCACCTTACGGCGTGAAATATTGGGATATCGGGAATGAGGCTTTCGCTGAATGGGAAATTGGCCATTGCGATGCAGATGCTTATTGCGAGAAGTTTCAGCAGTTTGCGACTGCGATGCGCCAGATTGATTCAGGTATTAAACTGATTGCGTGCGGTGGCGACGGAAACAGTTCCGACCAGAGCTGGAACGAAACACTGTGCAAGCAGTTAGGAAATACCGCCGACTATCTTGGCATTCACAACTACACACCTTTAACAGGGAAAAAGTTTGCTGATCCAAAGCTCCAATACTATGCAGTAGCCGCAGCCCCGGTTCAATACGAACTTCGAATGCGTGAGACCCAACAAGTATTACAGTCGTACCCAGGTCAAATGATGCTCGCGGTTACGGAATGGAACTGTAATTATCAGGATGGAACCGAACAAGAGCAAACGATGGAAGCCGCCATCTGCAATGCAGGCATGCTGAATGCTTTTATCAGAATGGGATCTGCCGTGCATATCTCCATGATCTCTGATTTGATCAATGGATGGCCGGGTGGAATTATTCGCAGCCGTAATGGTTACTGCTATGGTACGCCTTCATATTATGTCCTTGCCATGTATGCACAGGCGCGGCCAACATCCTTACTTTCCTGTCAATATGATTCTCCGGATTACGCAGCGGCAGAGGTGGGTAATTTGAAAGCTTTCCCACATATACCTTACTTGGATGTTGCAGCCTGCAAAACCGAGGATGAAAGAATCTGCGTTTTTATTGTCAATAGAAACCTGGATTCCGCCTACACAATTGAACTTCCTGAAGACCTTGTCGCTACATCCATCTCGACACTTACAGCAGAGAATTACCATGCCAAAAACGCGCAGGATCGAGAAACAATTACTCCCCATAACACGGTCGGTTCGTTCAAATGCATTGAGGTACTACCCTGTTCGGTAAACAAAGTCTATATTGCCTGAAAGGAGCTGCTATGAAACACTTTCGAACCATTTTGTCAGCGGTCTTATGCGTCGTATTCTTAATTACAACGTGTTCGGCATCGTTTAGCGCTACAGCCTCACCCGGGAATCCACAGTTGGTCATCGATGCGGGACAAAATGAAGGTGTATTCAGCCCCAACGTGATGGGAAATATGTTCGAATGGGCCAGCGATTACATGAATGGCAGTTGGGCAGAAAAGCTCAGCAATCGTAACTTCGAAATTGAAACGCTGGACTTTTATGCATCGCCGCTTTATGACCATTTTTCGTCTCCAATGCTGGACGAGAGCAAATGGTCACTGCATACATACGGCTCTTCAGCTGCTGGTTCAGTATCAATTGCTAATTCAAAGCTCATAATAAATGGCGCTGCAGATGCACGTTTTGGAGTTTTGTCTCAGCAGATTAACGAAAAAACGGCTGACGTAACGATCAAGGTTGAATTAAGCGGCTATACCGGCACGAATGCGATGGTCTCATTAAACGCGGAAGCTGGTACTGAGATGACCAGTAACATTGAATTTGGTATAGATGCAGGAAAGCTGAAAGTGTTTGGCGATGGTATCCAAAGCTTTACAGGAAACTCCGTAACTGCCCCTGTTACATTAAAAATCGTTGTCGGTCATGTGACGGAAAATGGTCGCAATATTCGCTTCTATGCGAATAATACATTGGTCCACTCTGTTGACGGTTTTACAAAAATATCTGAAGGGTACAAAGTGTTTTTGTATGGCTGGGGCAACAGTGCTTCGGAATGGGACTCCATCTCAGTATATAAAAATGAATTGTATGATTCGTTTGATTCTACTATGGTGACCAACTTTCATGCTTATCTTATGGAAGGCGCACAAGAAGGTACGGTCACATACAATGCTGGAAAGGCAACCATTACCGGGGCTGTGGGCTCCAGGTACGGTTTAATGTCTGCGCCAATTCAGAATTCTTCCACCAACTGGACTGGTATTGAAGCAGAGGTTGCAGAATATTCCGGAACAAATGCATTGATGCAGATCAACGGAAGTGAGGATGGTTCTCTATCAAACTTTATTGAATTCGGCATTGAAAACAATCGTCTGGCTGTTTATACAGCAAGCGGTGCTGGAAACTGGAGTGGGCAGGCCGTGACATTCCCATGCAAATTGCGTGTTGAACTTAGTCCTTACTACGCAAACGGCCGAAATATTCGTTTTTATTACAACAATACAATCGTTTATGCGTTATGGGAAAACAAAGAAATTCCGGCTGATGATTACACTGCATTCCTCTATGGATATGGTTCGTCGAGCAGCGTTTGGAACGATGTATATGTGTACCAAGAACACTTTACAGACATCGCAGGACCCAACTTTGAGGGTGGATCGCTTCCAAACGATTGGGAGATCTCGTCTCTGAACAACGGGGCATACGGCAGCATTGATTCTCATGATGGCGTCTGTACAATCACTGGTGCATCAGGATCACGTTTCGGCGTAGGCTGCATGGCGTTTGAAAACAGCGATAGCAAGCCGTACCGAGTGGTTTCAAAAATTAACAGCTATTCTGGCACAAATGCATTGCTTCATATCACTACTGCAGAGCCACATGGCGCGTTTTCTGATTTTGTGGAATTTGGAATTGAAAACGGAGCATTGAAAGTTTTCACCCCAAATGGTTCTTGGACAGGTTCAGCAGTAGCTACACCGGCACGTCTCTCTGTAGAAATATCCCCCTACAGCGAATCGGGACGGAATATCACATTCATTTGCAACGGAGAACCGGTATATTATCTCGAAGGAACCACAGCGTTGCCGGATGCTGAGTTCAGGCTCTTCCTATACGGCTACGGAAATAGCGTATCCTCTTGGGATTATGCCGATGCCTACCCCGTCCAATCGTGGAGCAAAGCTGGAGCATATGCCTGGGGAAATATAGCGCAGGAGCAGGCTGACGATGCAGTTTCCGGAAAGTACATGACCCATATTTCAATCGATGAACGTGAAAACGGCAGTATGGGCATTGCACACACCGGCATAAGCGTCATGGCTGGACATGATTATCAACTGTCGCTTTGGCTGAAGGGCACTTCCAATATGGGCGCGACCATTGCCTTATATGGCTGTTCTGCCACGAATGGTTCAAGAAATACACTTGCGGGCGCTAATATCGCAAGTATCTCTGGAACCATGACAAAATACACAGTTACACTTACACCAACTGCTTCGGATTCTGATGCCTGCTTATTTATAGGCGGAGCTGGTATTGGTGATTTGTGGATTGATCAGATTTCCCTTATGCCGCTCGATGCATCAGAGGTTTCATGCGGTGGTTGGAGGACCGACTTCGTTGAATCTTTGCGAGCCCTAGATCCAGGGGCATTAAGATGGCCTGGCGGAATTCTGTCTGATTGGTATGACTGGGAAGATGCAATCGGTGCAGAGAAAGATCTGCGCAAGCCGCTCTACTTTGCGCAATGGAATGCAACCTGGATGTCTAATGATGTTGGAATTGACGAGTTCCTTCAACTGTGTGAATATCTGGATATTCATCCGGTAATAAACGTTAATTACGCAACGTCGACTGCAAGCCATGCGGCAGAGTTTGTTGAATATGTAAATGGTGCGGTTTCAACTGCAAAAGGTGCGCTTCGCGCTTCCAACGGGCATTCAGAGCCCTATGCTATTACATGGTGGGAAATCGGAAATGAAACTTGGGGAAGTTGGGTGCCGAATCCCAGCACAGCAGATGTCTTTGCCTCCGGTTATAATGATTTCTACCAGGCGATGACCGCAGTTGATCCAAGCATCATGTGCATCGGAGAAGGCGGCGATGGCAATAGTTATAACCAAAATTGGAATCAAACTGTCCTTAATGCAAATGCAGGAATCATGGATGAAATTTCGATTCATTACTATTCTCCGCAGCATCTTCCTGCCGGTTATAATGATATCGATGTCTATCGTGCAGCGGTTGCAGCGCCTGTATCCGTCGGTGAACGTCTGAAAAGTACGCAGTCGATTATCTCTGAAACAGGCGAAGATATAAAAATTGCAGTTACCGAGTATAATGCAATGTACTTCAATTCTCTTCGTCATCGAACCCGCAGTATGGAAGCTGCAATTCAGGTTGCTGGCCTACTGCATACCTTCCTGGCGTATCCGGGGCTTACCGATCACAATGATTATTCATGCCTGACACAGTTCTGGGACGGAAGTGCAATTCGGCTGGGAAATAACGGCGTTCTTCATACGCCCTCCTATTATGTTTTGCAAATCTTCTCTGCATATCGAGGGCAAATGAAAGTTCGATCCACACTTAGCAGCCCGGTGTTCTCTAATATTGCAATCGGCAACACGCCTGCCATGAGCAATACACCGTATTTGGACACGCTGGTTACACGCAGTTTGGACGGAAACAAACTATACATCTCAATCATTAACCGAAGTGAAGAGTCCAGCTATGCTCTTCCCATTACCATTAATGACGTAACTGTTTCCTCCGAAGCAATCGTCCGACAGATTGCAGCAGAAAACTATTTGGATGCGAATACATGGGATAATCCCAATGCAATTTCGATGAATACAAATACCATCTCTGCCGGAAATACTTTCTCCTACACGGTTCCCAAACTGTCTGTGACGGTCATCGAGCTGGATGTTTCAGAACTTGGACCTATTACCGCTCCGGTTTTGTGCGGAGTTGTGCAGGATAGCGCCGGAAATGCTGTGGCAAACGCACTCGTGACTGCTTCTAATGGGACGCAAACGTATACAAATGACAGCGGCTATTACGAAATGCCCGTATGTGAAGGCGAATACTGGGTTGAGGCAAGCAAATCAGGCTATTCGTCACAGCGAATGAATCACATATACGTGTATGCGGAAGCTGGGACGATGGCACAGCCAATCATCATTAAGTAGACCATATTTAATTTCTTGAGCAATGAGTACTCAGTTCTCTTTCTAATCATTCTGCAATAGCACAGTATTCACAACAAATATGCGGATGTTCTCTACCCTGTCGAACGACCGCATCAACTGGTATGACAGCTATGTTTCCTACGCAGTTGCAAACGGCATTATCGAAAAGGACTATGCAAGCTATACTGCGGCGCAGATGAATGCTGCAATCACCAGAGCAGAGTTCGTCCACATTTTCCACGGCGCGGAAAGCACCTACAAAGCGATCAATCAGGTCGCGGACAATGCAATCCCCGATGTGAATACCGGCGATGCGTTTGCATCCGATATCTACGAGTTCCGACGCGAAGGGCACGTTCCATCCGGCAAGCAGCATCAAGCGCAGCGAGGTTTCAGCCATTCTGGTTCGCATGTTTGACACAGCGTCCCGGCAGAGCATTACCCTCCAGTAATTCCAAGAGCCATTCTGTTTTCGCAGGATGGCTCTTTCTTCGTAATCTGGCGCGGTTTATATCAGAAAAGCCACGCCGCCGACAGCCCTTGATAATGTAAAATAAGGGACCTGTTGACAAAGGTGGCGAATACGTCCGTTCTAGGGATGTAGCATGATGGGACGCCAAAGCAGACAAATGGCAATGATTTTCGTAGATATAGAGTCACTGATTCCAGAAACTCACCTGCTGCGGAAGCTCGAGCGGATGGTATCTTTTGATTTCATCTATGATCTTCTGGCGCCATA
>ENA-USUG01003446-USUG01003446.1-human-gut-metagenome-genome-assembly--contig:-NODE-3446-length-21525-cov-15.653907_pt1 | contig 21525 bp, 18 predicted proteins | sample MGYA00250059_ERZ773394 | MGnify/ENA primary metagenome ERZ773394 (study PRJEB29103, sample SAMN06111957) | human gut metagenome | biome: human gut; feature: ankylosing spondylitis patient; material... | reverse complement strand
TGTTAAGCCTGTCGCTAGCGTTCATCCTGAGCCAGGATCAAACTCTTCATGGTAAAAGTTACTTTACAGAAATTTTTATTCTGGCAGGGTCATGTGTATGAATCTCGACTCGCGTCGATTTCCGATTCACGCTCGCTACGTTGTTATTTTCACGTCAATATTGTTAAAGAACTCTTCTTCTCTCTTTTCTCGCGTCGCTCGTTTTAGAAGCGAAAGTGGTTGCAAAGATAAGGCGTTTTCACGTTTCCCTCCAAATCTTTCGCGAAGTTTTTTCGAACTTTTTTTTCGAGCCCCCCGTTTAAAGGTCACTCGCCGGGAAAGATCGTCGTCAACAACTCCAGAACGCCACCGCCACGCGAACTCGCCGTCCCCTCGTCTCGCCCCCCGTTCCGTTTTAGCGGGTGCAAAGATAAGGCAAAGATTCCCCCTTTTCCAAATTTTTCAACCACTTTTTTATCAACTTTTTCAATCAATACTGGTTTTCAACGCGTTCCGGGGAACGTTTCACGGCCCCGGGGCGTGCCTGGAACCGGGAGGGAACGACTCTACCACACGTCAACAAGGTGACAAGGACGTATCAAGGACGCTCCCGAACGTCCTTGATACGTCTTTGATGCGGCCATGATGCGTCTTTAACGCCCGGGAACATCGTGCAAGATACGGGAATGACTCGGAAGTTTTCCTGGAAAAGTTTACTCGAAACAAAGTAAACTTATGTCAGTACCGACGAAATCGAGAGGTTTGTCTCACCACACCATAGAAGAAAAATAGAGACAGTACGTCAACGAATTTTTCAAGAGAGTAGCTTCCGCACTCTTCGTAATCGTCATGGGATCTGTAACGCAACGTTAAGCGGGAGGAAGATGTTATCCGGCGAGTTCTTGAAGGAAGTGTCTCGCATAAGGGACAACAACGAGTAGCCTTGTTGTGCGGTCACTTCGACTACAGCAAGCAGGCTTACAACCAGGGGCAACGTACGGGTGATAAACTCGAGCGAGTGTGTTACCTTCTCTCGCTTGTTCTGGACATCTGCGAGGAAATGTCCAACCTCGGCGGTGTGAAGCTATAGAAAAAGCTAAATTCTAGTGGAGTGAAGGTCGGTCGAGCTTTACCACTTGCTTCAGGCTCACAACTAGATGGTCAAGCACAAGAAACGGCGGGTGATGACGACGGATTCGGTTTACCGAGACTTGACGGGAAAGTTCGCCTTTCACATGTACTAATTCAAGAAGAAATTTCTGGTATTTTGCTACTCGAACGGTTGACTCATGTCTCTTGAAGGCGGCCAACCGAAGCTGCTAACAAGTTTAGTTCCCAAGTTTATAGGTAATTAAATTTACATGTCGTATTTTTGAAACGTGTTTAGCGTGTTTGTTAAAATTTTTGTTTAATTCGGGTCAACCATTTTCAGGAAAGTACACATTTATAATTCCAGATCTCAAGCGTTAAATCGGACGTTATACCGGATTATTTTCCAACAATTATTTTTTAATTCATTCCGAGTCCTTGCGTGGCCGCTCCTCTTGTTTTCACGCTCAAACTCCTCCGTCAGCTTCGCTGCCACCTCCTTCTTCCCCTGCCTGAGGGAGAGTGGATGGGGAGGGTGAACAAAGGAAAAGTTGTATTTCTTATCGAAAATGGGTAATATTTTACATGTAGAAAACCCCGTAAAGTCTACTTTTTTCGACTTTACGGGGTTCAAATTTCACGACATGAACAAGTTATTTACAAAGCTCAGCTACTTTTTTACGTAACTCCTCTCCTCGTAAATTTTTTGCAATAATACGTCCTGTTCCATCAACAAGGTAAAGACAAGGAATACCCATGAAATCATACAATTCAGTGAGTGGCGTTTTCTTACCTTTCAAATCAGATACTTGCTCCCACGTGATACCATCTTTCTCGATAGCTTCTTTCCACGCCTCCATTTGGGAATCCAAGGAAACTCCTAAAACATCAAACCCTTTAGCATGATATTCCTTGTAGATCGCTTTTATATTCTCCCCCTCTTTACGACAAGGTTCACACCAAGATGCCCAAAAGTCTATTAAAACAAGCTTTTTGTCCTTAATATATTCATGCAAAGATAACGGCTTCCCATCCGGAGTGTTCAATGTGAAATCCGGAGCTACAGCTCCCAGAGCAAGTCGGATGTAACGATTATAGTACATCTGCAATGCTTGTCCGGCAGCAGACATTTTCACGGTCGGAGGCATCTTATCAAGACTTTCTTTTACCACAGAAGCTAATCCATGTTCAAACACAAATTGGTTACATTTACGCAAAGCGTAGGCCGAAGCCAGATCATGTCTTTTCGCTACCTCTTTCAATTTCTCAATTGCCGTATCCGGCTGTTCAAGCCAAGTAACATCGAGAAAAATATCATTAACCTCCCGAAGCACCGCATCCGTCTGATTACCGGATACAATACATTTTATAAAATTCGTATAAAATGATTTATACGTTTCTTCCTCCAGCTTCAAATAAGTATCACAATAATCAAGATAAAGTAATACACATTCCTGTGTTCCATCTTTACCCACACGTACCACTAGCACCTCTTCCGGTTGGAGATTTTTAAGAGGAAACTCAAATTTCCCATTCTCAACAACGGCTGAATCACATGGTATCTCACTCCCCATCAACAAGTAGAGTTTCTCTCCATTCCTTGCTGGTGAACATTCACCTTTTAATGTCATTTTTCTATTCTGTGCAAACAAGGCTATACTTCCGCATAACACAAATACTAACAACACTATTCTTTTCATCATCTTATTATTTATTTCAATTTACTTTTTCATTGACTTCTACCATGTTTCTTCCACCGGAAACATACACATATTTTTCGTTACATACCTGTTGCTTGAAACTTTCTTGATTCCCCTCGTAAACTGGATAAGGCCCTACGTAAGAAGGTTTCGATGAACTTGTTTCCCCAACTTTTGTCACTCCTTTAGGAAATTCGGAATCAACCGTTGTTGAAATAAATCTGATCTTCAATAGAGTATCATATTTTATCGGTAGCGCAATCATGCTACCGATAAAATATTCAGCTAATATACTTTAAGTACTACATCATAAATTCTATCAAATCCTGAATAACTTTTCACAGACTTAGCCCTCCCAGAGGTCGGATCTAATTCCAAGCTATACAATTTACCAGACCCTATCGTTCCACCATACGTTCCTATTACCATTTCCACATTAGACATGTAATAGTCCGTTAATATTGCCGGTTTCAATATCTTCATCATCGTTATTTCACCCTCAAAAATTATTGGATCGTTATTTGTCATCTTCAATGTTTCCGGTATAATTTTCTGACCAGCATCCACAGAAAATTGCTTCACCTCGTTAGCTGTGGCATAATATGCCATATTTATTTGCGCAGTTCCGAAAGCCCAGTTTACCACATCTCCATTTTGGACCTCCGGTAAATGCATCAAATCATACCTATATACAGGGACTTGATCATAACTTGCCGCATTCCAATCCATTTCTGCAATGAAATAATTTCCATTATCTTCCTTCATCACAGCAAGCATTCCATAACGTCCTCCTGCATCCATGTAAACAAAATCCGCTTTCATATCACCGGGATTGAAAACACCACTATCGGCATTCATAATAGTCCAATTATCAAAATTGAACAAGTTCTGCAAAATCATAAAAGCACGTTTATTCTTTTCAAAGAACATCCCCGTATTATTCAATAAACTCCCTGATGGGAAAAAAATTTGAGGATAAAAATCATAACCATATACATCCTTTTCATAAACAGGTGTTGTAAATGGATATGTATAAGCTTGTCGAGTAAAAATATCCCCATCATCAAAAACATATACATTATAATCCTTTACACAAAATCCCTGTGGTATGCCTCGATTCAAATTTCCAACAAATAAATCATTCCATTCATCTATTTTCAGCATTGTTTTGCTTTCTGTTACAGCAGAACTCTCATCTGTCAAGGCAATAATAACAACATTATCCATATAATCCTGCGACAGATAAGTTTGTATAATACTTATCCCCTTCCCATCAATCTTTGCCCCACCATTTTGCTCGGAATAATAACAAGGTAAAATTTGTTCTACGAAAGTTCCCGATGGAGGTGCCAATTGAAACTCTTTTGCTGCAACAATTCCAATGTCAGAAGCATTCCCATCTCCATGAAGCACCATAGCCCCCAAAACACTGGCTTGCGCTATCAATTTTACATCCACTTCATTGGAATAAAAATGACGCCCACTACTAACTTGCGTTACGTTAAGACGTAATTTATACGAACCTTCAGTAGGAAATATTCTACCCATTGTACACACGTAATCTAAATCCCGTTCTTGAAAAACGGATATATATTGATTCCACCATGTATCTAATGTATCCGTCAAAAATTCCCAATCATATCGCAAATCAACTTCCGGAATAACCGTATTAATAGTTGGGGTAATTTTCAAACTTTCGCCAAAAGACAAACAATAAGCCTCGTCCGGCAACGCAACTTCAACATCGGCTAAATCCCGATAATTGTAATTACCTTTATCTTCATAACAACTACACCACGTAATCGCCATGAAAAGTATATAACACAATTTTTTCATACCCCTTGGTTTATTTACTATTATATGCAAAAGTGATTACATTTTCATCACTAGGATTATACTTAATATTATTTTCTCTACAGTATTTATTCAATTTATAAATAGCAACTTGGATTTCAGCATCCCACCATAAATAACCATCACTATTTAACAATTCAAAAACACCGGGCACAGCATAAATAATCTCCATTTTTTTATTCGAATAATATCCCAAACTAGATTCATTCCACCAAGAAGGTCTAGCTAACTTACTGGATATCACAAGCGTATTATTCAAATATTCCTCCAACCCCTCTTCAAAATCATCTGAAACACAAATTTTGAAACCAAGAGTATCTTCTTTAACACTCAAATTACCAGTTTTTTGCACAGTAACTTGTAATACTCCTGTTTTTTCTCCGGCTGGAATCATCGCTATAAACTCATATTTGGATTCTGGATCGGCATTTCCCAAATCTTCTACTTTCACAACACGATCCTTATCAGACAAGGGTCCTGCCATGGAAATTGGGATTTCCACCGTATACTCCGTAATCTCTGCCGGTTGGGAGTAAAACGAAAATATGATCGTATCATTTGCTTTCGTGAACCATACACGAGGTTTTGCTTTCCACGTTTCGATTTCACTTTCCGCACACGCCATGATTCCCAGCAATAGTGCTATTGCATAATATAATATCTTTTTCATTGTTTATCATTTTTATTTGGACTACTCACGACCGGCATTAGATTGCTCTATATCCGGAATTTCAAAAGTAAAAAACTTAATATCTGTCATGTAAGTCGAGAAGGTCATGTCCATTTTACGTTTATAATAATACCATAATTGTCCCTCTCCCCAGAATTCTTTTTTATACTCTTTCCGTATTTCCTGTGCAAGATTGTCTTTCGACATCGAGCGATCCAATGCATAACTAGTTAATCCTCGATGCGAACGGACCTGATCAAGATAATTCACACCCTCAGAAACAGTTTCAGCACACTCTGCCGCAATATAATACATCTCGGACAAACGAATTAATGGCAATCGTTCTTGAAAATAACGAGCAGCCTTGGTGTTTTGATAAAATTTCGATATAAAAAATTTTGTACCAAAAGGTTCGAAACAATATTGATATCGTAAATCAGCTGTATACCCCTCATACATGGAACTACGTTCTTCGGCTGAAATAAACAAGGTATTTTCGCCTTCAGTAATAGAGCCTGGGATGCCTACTTCCCCACTAAAAATATAGGTATCCATAAGATCCTCCCAATTAGTTACATTTAACGCAAAAATATGTTCTGTCGCAAAAGAACGATCTTGATTACTACTAGTGGAACCGATTGTTGTCAAATTTTCTGTCAAAACCCAAGGAAACTTATCTTCTTGATCGGCAATCACCTCCTTTGCATAACGCAAAGCATTTACACGATCCCCTTTCCAAAGATAAATTCTTGCCATAGTGGCCACTGCCGCATAATAATTAAAGCGAAAACGGCGATTATGCCAGATCGGAATATTATCTGAGGCTAAGTTACTTCCAGAAGGCAATGAAGCCAAACAGTTTGCCGGTGTTGTCCCTAAACGCATGGGATCATTTATCAATAATTCCTTTGCTTTCTCCAAATCCTCCAACATCATCGCAATCGCATCTTCTTGTGAGAAAAGGGGGGTAACAGCCGGAGATAAACTAGATACATAAGGTATAGATTTTTTATCTTTTCCGGTAGTATAAGCCTCTGCAAACAAACGCAGCAGATCAAAATGCAAATAGGCTCTTAATCCCAAAGCTTCACCTTTAATCAAATTATAATTATCATCTGAAAAAATCCCTTTATTACCATCTATGGTTTCCAATAACGAATTCAAATTAGCAATCTGACCATAAATACCATTCCATATATTTTCAATATATGCAGCACAATAATTCATTGCAAAGGCATTTGACTGATCTGCAAACTTATATCTAGGCCAATTTTTGTGATTAAATGATTCGATAACATAATATCCTCCCAACAAATCCACAATATTAAAAGTTAATTCTCGTCCATAAAGCGAGGCATCACACATTTTGGCATACACCCCGGTCATCGCTTCTCCATATCCGATTTCTGTTTTAAATAATTCGTTACGATCCAATTGATTTGAAGCACTCACATCTAACCAATCCTCGCACGCCGTCATCGAGAACATTAAAGCTGCTAATCCCAATATCTTTATTTTTTTCATAATCTTCATATTTTTCGATTAAAAGGTTGCCTGCAATGAGAATGAAAAATTACGAGCAAACGGATAAGAAGTTCCTCGTTCTATGTCAACACTAGACAATCGTAACAACTCGTTCATGTAAAAAGAGAGTTTCAATCGTTGCAAAGCCACTTTCTTCAACCACTTGGCTCCGACAAAATCATACCCGACATTCACGGATGATACATACAATTCATTGTTTTTTTGCACAAAACGAGAAGTAGGCTTAGTAAAACCATTTTCAGCATCGCCATTTATAATAGTTGCTTTATATGGAGATATATCACCTGGTTTTTGCCATGCCTTCAAAATCCGACGATCTAAATTCTCATAACCATTTACATTTTCCATACGAGCAATTAAACTGGAATTATAAAGATCGCCTCCCAATTTATAACTACAAGCAACAGAAAGCGTAAATCCCTTGTAACCTGCATTAATCCCAATTGTTCCACTCAATTTAGGAGTTTGATCTCCTACTACGACTTGCTCTGCAGCACTCCACGTGTAAGTACTCTTACCCTCTTTAGTCAAAAACATCTCCTGTCCTGTAGCAGGATCAATCCCCAATGAACGCATACCCCAAATAGCTGTCATAGAACACCCTTCATAATAAAGAGTTGCCGGCTTCGTGTATTTATTCAAATATTTTTTCAATACCTCCGTATCTCGAATATATCCATCATAAGTTTCTTCAAGCGAAGAATTTTGTGCATCATTGCTATTCTTAAAAATGTCATAAATTTTTTTGATTTTATTTTCATTATGCAAGGCCGTAGCGGTAAATGTAACATAGGCATGTTGTTTTTCATTACGCCACGGTGTAAGGGCCACAGCTAATTCAAATCCTCGGTTTTCAATCTTACCCAAATTTTCTTTATAACTGGTAAAACCATTGGACGGGGGGAGTGAAATGTCTGACAATAAATCATCTGTTACTTGAATATAGTACTCGGCACGCAATGTCAGGAGGCGTTGAATGGCAATGTCCGCACCGAAATTATAATCCATATTTCGTTGCCATTTCAACTTATTATTAGCAAGCGCAACCAACTGAGCCCCAATCATATCTCCATACGAGTAATCGTAATAGTCATACCGATAACGAGCTTGGGCTGGATCAACATTCTGTGTTCCCGTATACCCCATAGAAGCTCGTAATTTAAAGTTTGTCAACCAATTATTTCCCTCCAAAAACTTCTCATGGTAAATATTCCAACCAATCCCCAATGACCAAAAAGTTCCCCATCGAGTATCACTACCATAAACAGACGAAGCACTCTTACGAATAGAAGCATCAAAAAGATAACGATTAGCATACGCGTAATTTAGCGCTCCAATGACTCCAACTTCCCTCGTTTTCCCATTATTCCCGGTTGGTTTTCCATTTTTCTCATACTTCGTGGCAAAAGAAAGATCGTCCATACTATCATTTCCAAATCCTTCGCCCACCGTGCTCGTGGAGCGACTATTCGAAGTAGCAATATTCCAAGTTAAGTTAGCAAAAAACAAATGCTCTCCCAAAGTCTTATTAAAATTTAAACCAGCTTGTACGGCAATATTTTCTGAGTATCCATCCTTTTTAGTATATTGTCCTTTACGATCACTCATACCATTCTCATCGTAATGAATGAATTTCGTGTGATTTTTCGGGTAATAAATATCTGCCCCATTTTCTTGTCGAGAATAAGAAAAACCACCCACTACCCGCAAAGCGCCACTGATATTCCAATCCATGGAAAAATTATCACGAATTTCTGTATAATTAGACTCATCTTTTGTATTCAAAGTCGCATTATATAACGGATTATATACTTCAATGTCGCTGTACGAAGTATTGTCATCCTTACCCGAATGAACCAAAAATACTCGATTCAAATTTCCCTCATCGTCATAAGGAGCCCAATACGGATTCAATGAAGTATACTCGGCAAAAGAACCATAAGGAGAATTTTTTGACCAATTGCGGGTAAATTCTATCGTATTCCTAAAAAGTAAGTTTCGATAAGTATAAGAAAGTGTCGTATTAGCATTTAACGTATTACGTCCAGACTCTTTCATAACACCGGAAACACTATTATACGAAACTCCAAACTGATAACGCATCTGTTCATCTCCACCTTCTAAAGTCAACGAATGCTTATTACTAAAACCGACATGCAACGGTTTAGATAACCAATAAGTATTCACACCGCGTTGCACATCGTCATACACCTTTTTATAAGATTGATGTGCCGTAATTATTCCCGGATGAGTATCTGGACTATACATGCCAATTTTTACTTCATAAGCTAATTTTTCTTCTGCATTCATTAAATCATAACTGGTCAAATCTGGAGCCTCAATACCGAAATCCCCAGAGTAATATACTCTAAGTTCTCCAGATTTAGGACGTACGGTTTCAATAACGACCACCCCATTACCAGCTTTAGAACCATAAATAGCCTTTGCTGCAGCATCTTTCAGCAAAGTTACACTAGCCACCCGGTTCATGTCCAAATCGAACACCTTCTCGATGGTCGTTTCAAAACCGTCGAGGATAAACAACGGTTGATTCGGATTTCCCTCGTAATCACCTCTCACATTAGCGAAAGAGGTCTGCCCTCGCAATTGTACATCAGGCATCCGATTCGGGTCACTACCAAATTCCAAATTTTCTGAAATTTGGAAAGCTGGATCTAAATTTTTCAAACTTTTGATCAAATTCTGATTACCAGCACGTAAAATATCTTCACGTTTGAACGTGGATGCCGATCCGGTGAAACTTTCTGCTTTACGTGTAAACATACCGGTTACAACCACACCTTCCAATTCCTCAATATTCTCCTCCAACATCACCCGAAGTGTGTCAACTTTCTCCGTAAAGTCGACCTGTTTACTTTTATACCCTACAAAAGAAAACTCTAGTTTCCCGTGTGTCATGGGTAATAGTATCTGAAACCACCCACGTGCATCAGTCACGGTTCCAATGGAAGTTCCCACAACTTTTACCGTAACTCCCGGCATAGAAAGTTTTTTAGCATCAAACACAAATCCCTTCACTTTTAGCGTTTTTTTCTCCGGCTCACCAGTCTTTGCTTGAAGCTTTAAAACCACCAAGTCCCCATTTACCTCGAAACTTAAAGCGGTTCCTTGCAAACATCGTCTCAACACCTCAAACAAATCTTCATTTTTTGCTTTCACAGAAAGATTTGTCACGTTTTTCACATCTTCACTAGAAAACAAAAAAGAAAATTCCGATTGTTCCTGCAGAAGATCCAACACGTGTAAAAGAGTCACATTCTTCACATTCAAATTTACCTTTTGCTGCGAGAACGTGGTCGCATGCACAGAAGTTAAACCCAATACTAGTAGAAAAAATCCAATTTTCATCACTCGTAACATTTTTTTCGGACACTGCCTTCGGCAATAGCAAGCATTCAACTTTTTTTTCATACATTTGTAATGATGTTAATATTATGGACTGTTTCCAGCAGTCCGTTGATTAAACTTGAGGGATGTTTCCAGCATCCCTTATTTCTTTACTATAACTTTATTCCCTCGATATTCAAAATGCACTTTACCCGTTTTCTCAAATTGTTCCAATAAACCTTCCACTCGTTCAAAACGACTGATCACACCGTAAAAGCAGAGTGATTCCAATTCCGCATCGGTAAATTCATACTCCATCTCGTACCAACGAGCCAACGTCCGCATGATATCCCGCAAAGGCGTATCTCTAAATACGAACTGACCTTTTATCCAACGGGTGTAAAAATCTGTATTTACTTGCTTAACCTCCAACTGTCCGCTTTCCCTATCAAATATTGCTTGTTCACCGGGAACCAATACCTGTTGCAACTCATCCCCTCCTGTCATTACTTCCACCTTTCCATGAACTAAAGTCGTACGTGTCGCAGCTTCATTCTTATAAGCATTCACGTTAAAAGCCGTTCCCAATACCCGCACATTCATATCACCGGTTTCCACCACGAAACGCCCTTTCCCCGATTCTACTTCAAAATAGGCTTCTCCCTCCAACCGTACCCGGCGCTCCGATGCTCCGAAAGCCGCTGGATAAGTCAAACGACTCTCTGCATTCAGCCACACTTGGGAACCATCACTTAATGTAAGATGATATTCTCCCCCCCGGGGAACCTCCACCGTATGGTAAAGCGTATCTTTCGTCAATTGGTTTTCTTCATAAGAAAGCGATTCTTTATTCAACTGAACATTTACCCCTTTGTCTACAATAGTTTGCCCCGGTTCTTTAGACGCAAGGTTGATTTCTGTTCCATCCGAAATAATTAAACGAACACTATTACTTCCCCACGCAATCATAGGGGAAGGTCTCTTTATCGGAATTTCAGGAGAATTCGATAACCACACCCAAGTGCCAACAACCAAAATAACCACAGCTGCCGCACTCCACGTGCATAATGAAAATATACGTCTTCGCCGTTTCTCCCTTTGATTTTGGATAAAATGCAACCAAGCTTCCGAGATCCGAGTCTCGTCAATCACTGGTAAATCCCTTTTATAATATTGACAAGCATGTTCCACAAAATGCCGACGTCCCTCATCATCCCCTACCCAACGCTTCAAACGCTCACGTTCTTCATCCGTAAGACAATCGTCTATTTGTTTCCGAATTAAAGTCCAATCGATTTGCTTTTGATTCATATCTTTTCTCGAATTTTACACCAAAAGACATGAACCTTCATTTTGGGTGACAAAAAATCAATTTATTTCTCTATTTTTCAAAAAAAGATATCCAAAACGAGACAAGAAAGGTTTTCTCTTAATATCTTATACGCTCGTTTCAAATGAGTTCGCACGGTATTTTCTGATAATTGAAGTAAATCGGCTATTTCCAAATACTTCATACCCTCCATCACGTGTAGCTCCACAATCCTACGCTGTTGTTCAGACAATTGAGATAAAGCCTTTTGAACCAAAGCAACTAATTCTCTATCATCTTCAACGTCATCATCCGCAAAAGACAATACCAATGCTTCAGCCTGCCGCTTTTTGTATTCATCCAAAAGTTGCAAGCGCCTGAAATAACGTAAACAAGCATGTTTTACAGAAGAATAAAGATAAGCTTTCAGGTTCAAGTTCTCCGGCAACTTCTTCCGTTTTTCCCACATTACGGTAAAACAAGACTGCACGATGTTTTCCGCTTCTTCTTCATCCATTACATAACCATAGGCAAATAAAAACAACGGACGATAATAGTAACGAAATACCTCTTCGAACTCCTTTTCCGAAGCAATTCGATTATTTACCATATCATTTTTCATTGATTTATCCCTAACCATTACATCTGTATTCCAAATACCACACAAAAATAATAAAATTTAGAACATACAAAAGTCGTCCTCGAAAAGAATAATCACTTGACATTTCGCTTAATCTGCTCCAATCCGGGTCGTAAAAGAGGAGAATTCTTAAAACGTTCTCTGAAAGTTTCCTCATCAAGCGACAACCAATCCTCCCGACTCATCCACATCAGCCATTCATTGGGAGAAAACTCATCAATATGATGCGCCACCGCTTTGCGGTTCCACGGGCAAATATCCTGGCAAGCATCACACCCAAAAAAACGGACTCCCATCTTTTTCTTTATCTCCGACGGAATCTCACCTTTTCTCTCTATCGTGTTATAAGATATACAAAGATTGGCATTGACTTCATACGCGGAAAGAGCCCCCGTGGGACAGGCTTCCACGCAACGGTTACATTGTCCGCAAAAATTTCTTTTCTCAGGTAATGAATAGGTGGAAGGTTCAAAATCAGAAATAATAACACCAATAAAACAATAGGACCCCAGACGAGGATTAATTAACAAGGAGTTTCGACCAACCCATCCTAATCCGGCCCGTCTCGCCCACTCGTGTTCAAAAACGGGAGCTGAATCAACGAAAACCCGCCCCATTATTTTTCGCCCGATCGTCTCTTCCAAACAAGCATACAATTTAAATAATCGATCTTTTACTACTCTGTGATAATCTTTCCCGTAAGCATAGCGAGCAACTACTGGTACACCTTCCAACTGAAGTTTCGGAGTATAATAATTTGTCAGAGTCACAATGACCGAGCGAGCCCCTTCAACAAGTAAAGCGGGATTCTCCCGCTTCTCCATATTATTCGCCATGTAATTCATTCCTGCATGAAATCCTCGTTCTACCCATTGCTCCAACCGCTCCCGCTCCCGGGATAAAATATCCACCGGAACAACACCACAGGCATCAAACCCACATGCTTTGGCTATCTCTGATAGTGACTCCATCTATAAAGTTATAAGGTTGATAAAGTTTGAAAAGTTGATAAGGTGCAAAATAACTTTATAAACCTTACAAACTTTATGAACTTAAATATCAAATCCCAGTTCCAACCGGGCCGTTTCACTCATTCTTTCCGGACTCCAAGCCGGCTCAAAAGTTAAATTTACCGTAGCCTCATCGATTCCGTCTATCGTCAGCACGACATCATGCACTTCCTGCACGATTTGGTCAGCAATAGGGCATCCCGGAGCAGTCAGGGTCATGGTTATAATCACCTCGTTCTGCTTGGGAAATTCAATACTATAAACAAGCCCTAATTCCCAAATATTTACCGGGACCTCCGGATCATAAACGGTAGATAACTTTTCGATTACTAAATCTTCCATTAAACTTTTTCCCATATCTCTCGTTATTTTCCCTCGTATGCCAAGGCATAATACTTTATTTGTTTCACCATCGACAATAACCCGTTAGAACGTGTCGGTGACAGGTGTTGAGTCAAGCCGATCTTGTCGATAAAATCCAGATTAGCATTTACAATATCGTGAGGCGTCTGACCGGAAAATACCCGAATCAATAACCCGGCAATACCTTTCGTGATAATAGCATCACTATCTGCTTCAAAATACAACTTACCATCTCGCAGTTCAGCATGAAACCATACCCTGGACTGACATCCTTTAATCAAATTATCATCCGTCTTATGCGTTTCATCCATCGCATTCAGTCCATTACCTATTTCTATCAGGTAAGCATATTTATCCATCCAATCATCATACATGGAAAACTCATCCACAATCTGATTCTCGATCTCTTCTATCATCATTGCTCTTATAATTTGAAAATCTTTTCTATCTTTCTTAATCCTTCACAGAAAACATCAATTTCTTCCCGGGTGTTATACATGGCTATGGAAGCACGGGCCATACCCGATACCCCGTAATGTTGCATCACCGGTTCCGCACACAATTGTCCCGTACGTATGGCAACCCCCATCTTATCCAACAAAGTACCCAAATCGAAAGGATGTATCCCCTCAATACCGAACGAGATCACGGAAGACTTATTCTTCGCATCCCCGTATAAAATAATACTCGGGATTTCTCGAATCTGCCTCATCGCGTAATCCATCAAGCCATGTTCATATTCGGCAATCTCTTGCAAGCCGATACTTTTCACGTACTCCAAAGCCTTACCTAAACCTATAACCCCAATAAAGTCAGGAGTACCCGCCTCAAATTTAAAAGGTAATTCATTATATGTCGTTTTCTCGAAACGGACTTCCTTTATCATCTCTCCTCCGCCTTGCCAAGGTGGCATCTGTTCCAACAAGTTACGTTTCCCATACAAGATACCAACTCCCGTGGGTCCATATACCTTATGCCCTGAAAAAGCGAAAAAGTCACAATCCAATGCCTGCACGTCAACCGGGATATGTTGGATAGCCTGTGCCCCATCAACCAAGGCATAAGCCCCAACGGCATGAGCCGCATCAATCATTTCCTTCACAGGATTCACCGTACCCAACACGTTGGAAACATAAGCAACACCTACCAGTTTTACCCGCTCGTTCAAAAGCCCCCGGAATGCCTCCATATCCAACTCCCCTTTATCATTGAAAGGCACAACCTTCAACACGGCTTTCTTACGTTCACACAACATTTGCCAAGGCACAATATTGGCATGGTGCTCCATCTCCGTCACGATAATCTCGTCGCCTTCCCGTATAAAAGCCTCCCCGAAAGTGTAAGCCACAAGATTGATACTCTCGGTCGTTCCCCGGGTAAATATCACCTCGTCCGTGGACTCCGCATGTATAAACTCTCTTACGGTCTCCCGGGCTTGTTCATTGGCATCCGTACATTTATTACTCAGATAATGCACTCCCCGATGCACGTTGGAATTATAACGCAAATAATATTCCGTCATTTTTTCCACCACTTGTAAAGGTCGCTGGGCCGTTGCCCCGTTATCCAAGTAGACCAACGGTTTACCATAAATTGTTTCCTCCAGTATCGGGAAATCCTTTCTAATCCGATTGACGTCAAACATAAATTATTTCTTACAATGCATCACACAATTGTGACACTTGGTTAATTCTCCTCTTAATCGTTTATCCACCAAACTATCGATCTCTTCTCGAAGAGGTGCAAGTTTCACCCGTCCGACGATCTCGTGTGCAAAACCGAACATCATCATCATACGGGCTTCCGCCTCCCCGATCCCGCGGGAACGAAGATAGAACATGGCCTCTTCATCAATTTGACCAACCGAGGCTCCGTGACTACACTTCACATCGTCGGCATCAATCACCAGTTGAGGTTTCGTGTTCACCTGCGCCGTATCCGTCAATAGCAAATTATTATTCGCTTGATACGCCTCTGTTTTCTGTGCATCGGGACGCACAATAATACGTCCGGCAAAATTAGCCAGTGCCGCATCGTCCAACACTCCCTTAAAATGTTGGTTACTCGTACAATGAGGTGCGATATGGTCGATAAAGGTGAAATTATCCACCTGTTGTTTTTTATCCGACAAATACATCCCGTACAAATTACTCTCGCATCCCTCTTCCGTCAAAGCGGCAAACAGATTGTTGCGAATAAACCCGCCATACAAAGAGATCACGTTGGCATCGTATCGGGAATTACGCTTCTGAGAAACAAATACACTGTTTATCTGCGAAGCTTCTATATGCTGATTTTGAACATGATAATATTCAAAAGCCGAATTCTCTCCCACAACAACCTCCGTGGCATTATTCAACAAAAAACAATCATCGGAAAGCGTGTGATCGCACACCAAAATAGTGGCTTTAGCGTCACGCCCTAAGATAACCATATTCCGTTGGAATGCCATCAAATCAGCATTGGCCCGCATCAAATTCACAATCTGCAACGGACGCTCCATCACCACCCGATCCGGAACATACACGAACACCCCGTCCTGAGCAAATGCCGTGTTCAACGCCACCAATCCGTCCGTATCCGCAGGTTTCGTGTACTGGTTATAATGTTTCTCGAATAACTCCTTGTACTTCACGCTAGCCTCAGCCATACTGCAAATCACCACGCCTTCAGGTATCTCCGGTGTTGCATTCTCCTGCACGAACCAACCGTTAATCGTCAAAATCAGATTGGTATCCAGATTCGGCACGTGACATTTGAACACCTCTCCCACTTCCACCTCTTGCTTGATATATTTCAGTACCACCTTATAATCCCGATCAAATACCGGTAAGGTGTCCGCGTAAAGATAGTCCTCCGTTTTATAGGGAATTCCACCCAAGGCTTTGAAACGTTGAAACGCCTCCTCCCGGTGTCGGTTCATCACGTCACCGCATCCCTCTTGCAGCAATCGTTGGCCCTCCCGAAACAGAGTCGCAAAATCATTATTTATCTTTTCTAATCTTTCCATCTTCCATTACTTACCGGACTCAACTTCCTGTTTAATCCAATCATAACCATACTTCTCTAACTCCAATACCAACTCTTTGCCTGCCGTCTTCACAATGCGCCCGTCATACAACACGTGTACAATATCCGGCACAATGTAATCCAACAAACGTTGGTAGTGAGTAATAACGATAGTAGAATTATCCGGACGTTTCAACTTGTTCACCCCACTGGCAACGATACGTAATGCATCGATGTCCAAACCGGAATCCGTTTCGTCCAGAATAGCCAGTTTCGGCTCCAATACCGCCATTTGGAATATTTCGTTCTTTTTCTTCTCCCCTCCGGAAAAACCTTCATTCAGAGAACGGTTCAACAAACGACTGTCAATGCTCACCATCTCCATCTTCTCCCGAATCATCTTCAAAAACTCGCTAGCCGGATAAGGAGGTAATCCCTTGTACTTACGTTGCTCGTTTACTGCCGTCTTCAAAAAGTTAACGGTACTCACCCCCGGAATCTCTACCGGATATTGAAAACTTAGGAATATTCCTTCCCGAGCCCGGTCTTCTGCCGGAAGTTCCAACAGGTTCTTACCGTTAAACCAAACTTCACCCTCCGTTACCTCAAAACACTCCCGTCCGGTAAGCACGGCCGACAAAGTACTCTTCCCTGCCCCATTCGGTCCCATAATCGCATGGACTTCTCCGGCATTCACCTCCAAATCAATCCCTTTCAATATTTCTTTTCCGTCTATCGCGGCATGTAAGTTTTTTATCTTTAATAAACCCATTTTATTTTAGATTTTAAATTTTAGATTTTAGATTTCCACTGCTCAAACCGTCTCTACTCTAAAATCATAAATCGTAATTCATAAATCGTAAATCTATCAACTTTTAGTTGTTATCTTTTAACTTTTAGTTTTTTATCCAACGCTCCCCGCCAAACTGATTTGCAACAGTTTTTGTGCCTCAACAGCAAACTCCATAGGCATCTTGTTAATCACATCTCCGGCATACCCTTTAATGATCAAGCCAATAGCGTCCTCTGTTGAAATTCCTCGCTGATTGCAATAGAAAATTTGATCTTCTCCGATTTTGGAAGTCGTTGCTTCATGTTCCACCTGGGCCGTGGGATTTGCCACTTCCAAGTAAGGGAACGTATGAGCCCCACATTTATCGCCCAAAAGCAAAGAGTCACATTGAGAGAAATTCCGGGCATTCTTACAATTCTTAACCACCTTTACCTTTCCTCTGTAAGAATTGGAACTATATCCTGCAGAAATTCCTTTCGAAACAATCCGGCTACGGGTGTTATTCCCAATATGGATCATTTTAGTCCCCGTGTCTGCCTGCTGGTAATTATTCGTCACGGCCACGGAATAAAATTCACTGACAGACCCGTCGCCCTTCAATATCGTACTCGGGTATTTCCAAGTGATAGCCGAACCCGTCTCCACCTGTGCCCAAATCAATTTGGCATTATCCCCTTTACAAATACCTCGTTTGGTCACGAAATTATAGATACCGCCTTTCCCGTTCTTATCTCCCGGGTACCAGTTTTGCACGGTACTATATTTTACCTCCGCGTTCTTCTCTACCACAATCTCCACGATAGCCGCATGCAACTGATTCTCGTCCCGCTGCGGAGCAGTACATCCTTCCAGATAACTCACGAAACTTTCCTCTTCCGCCACGATCAACGTGCGCTCAAACTGCCCCGTGTTTGCCGCGTTGATTCGGAAATAAGTAGACAACTCCATCGGACAACGCACCCCTTTCGGGATGTAAACGAATGATCCGTCACTAAACACGGCAGAATTCAATGCTGCAAAAAAGTTATCGGAATAGGGCACAACCGAACCCAGATAACGTTTCACCAAATCCGGATGATTCTTCACGGCCTCTGAAAACGAGCAAAAGATCACCCCTCGCTCTGCCAGCGTCTCCTTGAATGTCGTCTTCACCGAAACGCTATCCATCACGGCATCCACTGCCACCCCGGACAACGCTTTTTGCTCATCCAAAGGAATTCCCAACTTATCAAACGTCGCTTTCAATTCAGGATCGACCTCATCCCATGATTTTTTCTCCTCTTGTTTTGGGGCCGCGTAGTACACGATTTCCTGATAATCAATAGGAGGAATATTCAATTTCGCCCACGTGGGCATTTTCATCGTAAGCCAGTGACGGTAAGCCTTTAAACGGAATTCTAGTAACCATTCCGGCTCTTCCTTCTTTTGTGAAATCAAGCGGATCACCGATTCATTCAATCCCTTCCCGATCATCTCGGTTTTCACGTCAGAAACAAAACCGTATTTATACTCACCCTCTGTTACTTCATTCAATATATCGTCTTGTTCTTTAGCCATAACTTTTATACCCTATTATCACCAATTTATCAATCTGTGCAAAAGTACAAAAAAATATTACCTGTCAATCATCTCTCACGTAGATAATATCTATTACGTAATAAATCTCCATTATGATTCATTCCCTTTCTCAAAACACTTCACCACAAACTTGTAACCGAAAAGTTGTAACGTGTCACGTGGCTCTGCCCCATTATCATTTGCTCGATTCATCAATTTAGCGTATTTTTGTTTTAAATATTAAGAACTGAAACATGAGTGAAAACAAACCATTAACAAAACTATCCACGTTAGGGGAATTCGGACTGATTCGCCACCTGACACAAGATATAAAATTAAAAAACCCATCTTCCCTAAAAGGAGTTGGTGACGATGCCGCCGTACTCGATTACAAAGACAAGAAAATATTAGTCAGTACGGATATGCTGATTGAAGGCGTACATTTCGATCTGGCTTATGCCCCGTTAAAACATTTAGGATACAAAGCTGTTGCAACAAATGCCAGCGATATATACGCCATGAACGGGACACCTCGACAGATTACCGTTTCCCTTGCCGTTTCCAACCGTTTCTCCCTAGAAGCAGTCGACGAATTGTACGAGGGAATCTATCTCGCTTGTGACCACTATGGGATTGACCTCGTGGGTGGAGACACGACCTCTTCACAAACAGGAATGTGTATCAGCATCACGGTGATCGGGGAAGCCAACGAGGAAGACATCGTTTACCGTAACACCGCACGAGAAAATGACCTGATTTGCGTCAGTGGAAATTTGGGTGCAGCTTACATGGGCCTTCAATTGCTGGAAAGAGAAAAGGTCGTGTTCAAAGAAAATCCCAACGCCCAACCGGACTTCTCTGGATATGAATACATCCTTGAGCGTCAGCTAAAACCGGAAGCGAGAATGGATATTATCCAATTACTCAAAGAAAAAGGTATTAAACCGACAGCCATGATGGATGTTTCCGACGGTCTCTCATCCGAGGTATTGCACATCTGTCATGATTCCGGCCTTGGCTGTAACATCTACGAGGAGAAAATTCCGATTGATTACCAGACCTTCAAAATGGCCGAAGAACTCAACATGAATGCTACCGTGTGCGCCCTTTCCGGGGGAGAAGATTATGAACTATTGTTCACAGCTCCACTCGACGCTTACGACAAACTGATTACCATGGAAGAAATCAGCATCATCGGACACACTTGTGCCAAAAGCGAAGGTTACAATTTAATCACGAAAGACGGTAATTCATTTGAACTGAAAGCCCAAGGTTGGGTAAACTTCGCCCCATCCGAGGATAAATAACAAACCACCATGAACAAACTGGAAAATATACTTGACGAATCTTTACTACACAGTGCCAGCGGGGACCGGAAGGCCCTCCGTCTGTTACTTAAGAAAGTCATTCCCGATCGTTTCCACTATTACCACGAAAGCCGGGATATCACCCGCCAGGAAGAATATGCTGATTTATTATACAAAATCCTCCTGCTCGAACTGGATGAAGAAGAAGAGGAAAGCATCGAGCTGGCAGAACTCGCCTACTTGGGCATCAGTGAATCCATTTCAACCGTTCCGACACATATCTACGAGAGCCTTAAGAAACGTATCATTTTGATGCACTATTTCTCGGATTATTTCACGGACAGCCTAATTGAAGTCTTCCTGAAAAAATACCGGGAGAACAACCTATTGGAGGCCCGGAATCTAGCCTTAGAATCCATCGAACGAATGCAATTGTTTGATATTTTCTTGATAGAACAGAATTTCGATGACCGTATTGACCGGGATGAACAACTAACAGACGTCTGCAACGACATCGAACTTGCTCCCAACCTCACTGACGAAGAACTAACGGAAGCACAATTAATGCATCAAGTATTATACGCCTATCTGAAAGCGAAGTACCGCAAATGAGATACAAGAAAACAGAGAGCTTTTTCAAACTCTCTGTTTTCTTGATTCTTAACGATTCGAATTAAATCTTCTTTCTCTTGGGAATCTTTGACCTCTATCGTCGCCACCTTCTTCTCTGGGTCTAGCCTTTTTTACAACAATTTTTCTTCCTTGAAATTCAGTTTCATTTAAGGCATTGATCGCGTTGAAGCCTTCCGTTTCATCCTCCATTTCAACAAAACCAAAACATTTAGAGTTACCAGTTTCTTTGTCCATAATAACTTTGGCTGAAGAAACAGAACCATGCTCTGAGAAAAGAGCCCGTAAGTCCTCACTCGTGGTCGTAGAACTTAACTTTGCAACAAAAATATTCACAATAAAAATAATTAAAATTAATAATACATATAGAAGGGTACGTAGAGGTATATCTTTGGTTTCAACGATAAACAACTATTTATCTTCTAACGCGACAAATATAAGTAATTTCTTAATAATCAAAAATTAATCACGCATTTTTTCTTTATTTTACACTAGATTCATCCCCTCGTCATAAATACTGAATCACAGCCTATTTTACTCACTCCAATTCTTCCCTTCATCATTTTTTTAGTCCCCTTCGACTTTTTTCTCCCTAAACGCTTGCGATTTCAAAAATTTTCTCTACTTTTGCACCCGTTAAACAATAACGATGGTGCCATAGCTCAGTTGGTAGAGCAAAGGACTGAAAATCCTTGTGTCCCCGGTTCGATTCCTGGTGGCAC
>ENA-USUG01003440-USUG01003440.1-human-gut-metagenome-genome-assembly--contig:-NODE-3440-length-21579-cov-4.296205_pt1 | contig 21579 bp, 16 predicted proteins | sample MGYA00250059_ERZ773394 | MGnify/ENA primary metagenome ERZ773394 (study PRJEB29103, sample SAMN06111957) | human gut metagenome | biome: human gut; feature: ankylosing spondylitis patient; material... | reverse complement strand
TCCAACTAATAAAAAGGACTATGTATATGAATATCCGATCTTAAATTACAATAACTACACCCAGAAAGCCACAGTGACTGTAGCTGGCGGTGAAGTGGATGTGACGTCTGGCGGTTATCTGGGCGGTATGAACGCGGAAGTGACTGTAACCGGCGGTAAAGTGGCTCTGGCAGATGGCGCTGTTCTTGGTATGACGGCAGCACAGCAGAAGACGCTGGCAGACCATTACTCTTCTGTAAAAGACAATATTGCGAACCATAAGGATTCTAATATTGTGGTTAACATCCGTGGCGGAGCGGTAGAAACCAATGGTACAGCAGGAAGTGGAAGTATTAGTACACCTTATGGTAAGATAGCAATTTCTGGTGTAAATACAGCTGTGAAAGCAGCGGATCTGAAAGCGGATCATGGTGATATAACCATCCAGGAGGCGAAGACCGCTTACCAAAATCCATATACTGGAAGCTGGTCCAGTAAGTATTTATCTACGAAAATCGGTGTCTGGATTGTAGGAACGCTTTCTGGACAGAACGTGTCTATCACCAAGGGCGCACAGGTTTATGCAGAGGATGCCCATGCAGAAGTATCGAATAATGAAGGCAGATTGACAGTAACAGAATCTGGTCTTTATGCTGAGGCTTATGGCGAGACCGGGATTGTGCGTGCGGATAGTGATAAGGCATATAATGATACTGCCAATGCGGTTGAGCAGACAGTATTTGGTACCCGTATTGTTTCTGTAAAATATGTGATGAATCCGCAGGGAATTCTGGATGCAGATGATATGGCTTCTGCGGTGAATCCGACAAGTAACCCAGAAACCTATACGAGAACAGATGATACGCAGTATATTTCGTTGTCTGATGCAACAAATAAAGGCTATTATTTCAAGGGCTGGTATAATAACGAAGCATGTACTGGAGATCCGGTAACTCAGTTAAACACTGCGATTGCAAACGACTTGACCTTATACGCAAAATGGGAAAAAGTGGTTGTAACATTCCAGATTAGGATGGATGCAAGCGGCAGTGGTTATTCTGCTGAAGAGTTTACGGGCAATACAAACTGGGAGTCATCAACAGATAGCATTAGTTATCTTTCTACGAAGAAAGTAGCGGTTACTTATAATAAGAAGATTCTTGGAGATACAGCAGTCCGGTTGTTGGATTATTCCACCAATACACTTGGTGTTCTGGAACTGGAGATCCAGGAAAGTGGGTACACGGGAACTAAGACTGTGAATGCTAATACACTGGTAACCAAAGACCTGGCGGAATTTTATAAGACCAAACTGGTAAGTGATCCAAACGCAGTGATCATACTCCATGTGAAGAATGTGCAGAAGCGATTTGTACAGGTGACCATGGATCTGAACCGGACAACGGATCAGAATGGTACTTTGAAACCAGGAGATGCAGCAATCAAGGGACAAAGTGTTGGAGCAGTTTTATCCAAGAGTGTGGAAGTTGGCAAAGCATTAAATACAGTTTCTGACTTTACAGATGCTTCCGCAACAGGCAATAGTGAAGGTCTTGTGCAGGCAGCAGCATTTGGATATACCTTTTATGGATGGAATACCAATAAGGATGCAACTAAGGATTCTACAGTCGGCTGGGTAACAGCCAACAATCATTTTACAGCCAATACAACGATTTATGCAGTATGGCAGGCAAATACCTACCTGATTGAATTTTCCGCTGGAGACGGTAAGTGGCTGACGACTGATAACATAGAACCGAACGTTGGTGCATCGGAATCTAAGACCTTATATTATTACTGGATTTATGACACTTCAATTGGCTCTGCTGATGATACATTCTGGCTGAAAGAGCTGGATACAAAGACACCGATGTATGATCTGCCATATGCTTGGCAGGAAGGTTATGTATTTGACCATTCTTCGGGATGGACATATTCCTACACGGACGGAAGCAATATCGTAAGTGGACATATCGGTTCCACTCATGAGTTGAATCAGGCGGTAATTAAATCTTTGGATATTGCATTGGGTGAGCCTGATGGCGAGCCGACAACCCCGGCATTGATACTGACTGCTTCTTACGATAAGGCAACGGTTTCTTATGCAGATCTCGGTGGCGGCAAGTGGACAGACAGCAAGCAGATCGATTTAAGTCCAGAGTATGGAACACCGTTGGCGGGATATGTAAAATCTCAGGATGCAGGTACTGGTGTAGAGAAAATTGCTGAGATAACAGGATCAGATGGAACAACGAAATACGCGGTGGCAAGTACAATGGCAGATTACTACAGTGCAAATAAGAGTTTCGTAGGAAATGATTACCGTAATACGCTTTCTAAGAAGGGCTACACCTTCTATGGCTGGTATACCAGCAAAGATGACGCGGAAGCAGTATCCAATGGAACAGCGGGCACAAGTGTAACTTCTGTGGGAACTTTACCACGGTTCCATAATCTCACGGTTTATGCTGCATGGAGAGCAAATCAGTATAGTTTGAACCTGAAGCCAAAGAAAGAGGGACAGACGTATACATATACATCATTTAATGCTGTTGATGATGTGACAGGTGTTTCTGTTACAGTAGGACAGGAGATCGCTTCCGATGTATGGCCTGGACGAAACAGTAACTGGTATGCATACAATTCTACAATGACAGGAACGATTGCGGATAATTCCAAACGATTCTTCCTAGGTGCAACCTTTGCGTCACTGGATCCTGGTACAACAGAAAAAAGTGAAACTCAGGGTAATGCGATTTACAAGAATTACGCACAGTCAGTAACAGGTCTTCAGAATTCAGGAACCTTGTATCAGAGTAAGACTACTCAGACAGAAGGTACGGTATTCTATCTCCCTGAGGATCCCGTGTATCAGAATGCAATCCAGGCAAGCGATAGCACAGGCTTTACAGTACCAGATTATCCGACAGGAAGTTCTATTGATCTGTACGCAGTTTACCGGGAACGTTCCCTGGTATTCGTAGAGCGTTATATTGATCCATATGGACAGCTGAAGCAGAGTGTGATCTACAGTGGACCATGGAACAACTGGTATGATATTGCAACGCAATATGGCCAGACAGGAAGTAATAACGTAACCAGACAGGGATATTCGTTTATCGGCTGGTATGTCAATGGAATTACAGCAGAAGCAATAGGCTATCCTGCAGATAGCGCCGCCTACGATTCTGTGAAAAATAGTTTTAAAGAAACAGCAGAAACCAATGGAACCTATGACATCATGGTATATACGGTTTATGCTGCGCAGGTTACCAGAAATATCTCCTTAGTTGGAAAGACAGATCCGACAGATACGGTTTGGACTGCAGATACCTATACATTGCCGGCAAGTATGCAGAATGGTGATTTCAGCATCCTGGTTGAAAAAGATCGTTCCAATCCTTTCAAGCTGGTAACAAAGGCGGAGATGGAACAGCATCTGTATGATAGCAGCTGGACGTCTGGTGGAACAACGTATCATGCGGACGATACTGTAGCGGTACAGGTTACGATTGTAAGCGGCATTGACTCAGTTACAAAGGATTTAGCAGAGGTACAGAATGGAAGCATAGAGTTTCGCAAACAGATGGGAGCAGGTGGAAGGATGACCTTAACCCTGTACCATTCCAAGGTCATTACCAAGGAGAGTTCTGGACGCTATACATTGACCGCGAAGTTCAAGGCAGCGGATGACAGCTCGACACTGGATAATCAGCAGATTGTGAACAATGTGACGATTACACTGAAGCCACTTGTTTATACAGTGAACTACACAGTAAACTTCCCAGAGAAACTGAAAGCTCTGACGATGTCTGATCAAGGTGATTTTGCGGAGCAGCTTGGTGATGGAGTCAGCGACGACACAGAACGTGTTTTAAAGACTGTAAAAGCAGCTTATGGCAGTGCTTTACTGGGTAATCTTCCGATATTGGAAGGTTATGAGGTAGTTGGAAACGCAGCCGCAGATGGTGGAAAAGTATGGTTATCTGGCGAGAACCGTTATGACACGCTGACAGTTCCGGTGACTGCTGCAAATGATGGCGTGATTGCAGTGACTGCTTCTTATCAGGCGAAGACATATGATTTATCAGCAGATGAAGAGACTTTGAACCATTGGAAGGTTGTTTACAGCGATGGAGTAAATGGAAGCGCTTCTACAGAGTTGACGCCAAGTGGAACAGATACAGCAATTAAGTATCATTCTACAATCCGGTTTACATCGAAGGTGAGCGGAATTAACCCGCCGGAGTACATTACACTGACATTGAAAGATCATGATGGCAACACAGTGACAAACATTTCCAAATTACCGGAATATGGGGCAGAAGAGTCTGGAACATACACATTCCAGATGCCAGCTCTTGATGTGGAGGCTTCTTATGTGACAGTGGAAACCTTATATCTGGAAGACGGAACCATTTCCATTACAGAAGGTGGTTATACACAGGCCAGATCCACTGGTGAGGTAAGGAAGACATGGCCAGGCAGTTATGTGATTCTTCAGAACCGGACCAACGATAACACCAGTGCGACGGCCAATACGTTGAAGTTGGCTGGAGATCTTCAGAACCGGACGATCAAGCTTGGCAAATTAAATATCAGTTCCAATAATTCTATTGAGCTGATGAAAAATGGCGCCAATGGTACGAAGGTATCCCTGACCATGGATGCGAACAATGCGGCAAATTCTATCATTGCGAAGAACGTAAAGGTTCCGGCAAATGGAGAATTAACCTGGAAGCCGGGCGACAACTATGGAACCGGTAAAGCGTCAGTTGCATTAAGCCCATCGCGAAATTTCGCAGCAGTTGGTGGAACAACGGTTGCAGAAGATGGAAGTGCGGATACTGGATTAAGCGGAAAGATTACTATGAATAACATTAATCTCAGTCTTGATATGCCAGCTGGATCAACGGCTTCTGGTGTAGGACCAGCAGTTTCTGGTCTTACGGCTGCCAGTGGAGAGATAACGCTGAAAGATTGCCAGGTATCTGTGAAAGAGGGATCCAGTACCGTAGTATATGGCGGCGCATGGGTCGGTGGAGACGGTGTGACCAATGTGAAACTGGATACCGTGACCATGAAGCGTGGAAATACGAATTTCATGTCTGGTCCGCGAATTACAGCTGGTGATACCGTAACATTGACAAATTGCCGTATTGGTACAGAAATTGAGAATGTATATGATCCGGTCTATGCAAAGAATCAGCTGAAGATCAACAACAGCAGAATCTATCAGACGATTCAGAGTCATATTACCGACAGTACCGCGACAGCGCCGATTGGAACAGCTTCGGGAAAGACAGAGATCAACCAGTCTGTGATTAAGACAGCAGCCTCCAATACGGGATATATAAAAGATCTTTATACAGGAACTTTGTATATCAAAGACGCAGCTTCTGATGTAACGATTGCAGGTTCTCAGATCGTAGAGATCAGCAATGGGGCAATCAAAGTAAGTGGTAATACATATACGCAGGGAACAAATTCCCATACTGTGGATAACGCAAGAAGAAATTATGTACTTCTTGAGGAAGGAACAGTTACGGGAACGGCTCCGTCTCTCACCGTACAAGGTATGGTTCCTGGTGGAATTGTGGAAGTACGGAAGCCATTGACCACTGGCAATACTGCCCAAGTGTCTGATTTGGTTATTGAAACAGATACGACTATGAGACTGAAAGGAGATCTGAACGTCTCTGGTAAGGCAGAACTTGCTAACGGAATGACATTGAATGTCAATGTTGGAAATAACGCTGGACTGAATTTTACAGGAACGGATCATGTATTTAACGTTTCCAGTGAGGCTAATTATGTACAGGATGGAGGAACGCTTTTGGTTGCGGGGACCAGTGCAGATCACCCTGATTTTGGCGGTCAGAATCTGAATGTGACATTGAAAAATGTCTCTGCAACAGTACATAATCTGTATGCGAAGAATCTGTCTGTGGAAGGTGGAACGATTACTGCTCATGGTACTGGAATGGTTGCTGGCGAAGTAGGAAGTAAGCAAAACCCTGATTCAGGAGCATCCAATGTGACTCAGGTATCCTTTAAGAATACTACGGTGAATGCAGCGAAAGCAGGCGCTCTTGGTGAGTATGATAAGACTTTCACGAAGGTAAGCAGTGATAACTCTACAATCAATGGAACCCTTGTAAAGGATCACTACCGTCTGGAATATGTGACAAGCGGAATGGAGCTTAATACCGAAAGGCTGAACCATGTGGTCCGTACGGAGACAAGCTCAACAGGTTCTATGACCGTTGTGGAGGTTTCCCCAACGGATGGAGTTCCAGGTGTACCGACTGGAAATGACGCAATGGTATTTGGAAGCTGGTATATCAATGCAGTAGAAAGTACTGGCGCGGGAACTGCCGCAGAGAGGACGGCACTAACAAATACTTCACTTCCGGCTGGTCTGACGAAACGGACAACCTTGGGTGCAGATACCTGTTCTTCCGTGATTGAGAGTGATAAGATCAACAACAGCGATGGTACCGTGACATTGAAAGTTTATCCATGGTTGAATGCGACTGGAGAGGCTTATGTGAAGAAAGGCCGGGTATTTACGACCTTCACAGATACAGAGAAAGAAGTCACAATTCAGCAGAACGGCGCATGGACCGCACAGCTGACCAGTACAGGAACTTCGATTATAGGAAGAGATTACCGAGTTACTTTTGATGAAACATTGCCAGAAGGCACAGCATTGACTCTCACAGTTCCAGGAACGACAGGAAGCTTCTTCCGTAAAGGAACAGCTGGTGAATATTACTATTACCAGGTTCCGACAGGAGGCGCAACGGCTGTGAGATTCTCCCAGTTTACCAAGATGGGCGGTGGAGATACCTTTACAGCGGATGACTGGAGTGGTCAGAACGATGTGCCAGATGATGAGACATTCCTGTTGGCAGTTGATTTTGCAGAAGCAGATGCCGGAGTTAAAACTGGTGTTTCCGTGAAGTTTGCATTACTGCCAGATAAGAATAGTGATTCAACAGCAATTGAGCTGCGAAAGGGTTCTGCGGAAGCAGTGATTACTTATGGTAGAACAGCAGTTCAGGATGGAGTTGTGGCGGTTAACGGCGCTTCTGATACCGTTTCCATCACACAGCTGCCAACAGATGATGATCGGTTAACTGGTCAGAAATTATATCTGAAAGCAGTGCTGAAACAGGCAGGCAACGGTTCTGCTGAAACAGCAGTATCCGCCCCATTTACTGCGAAAGCGGTATGGGGAACGACAACTGGAAGCTGGATCAGCAGAGATACAGTACTCTTTGAGGTTGGTGAGTATGGCAACTTATCAAATGTCAGCGCAGATCTGTCGCAAGAGTATTCCTTCACTGGTTTAAGTGATGGTACATACAGCATCACCTGGGGCCTGGTATATGGAACGAAGACTGATGACAGTATTGCTGGAAATATCATCAGCAAGGAAGTTACCGTAAGCGGTTATACGGTAACAACGCCTGCGGATACACCAAAACTTCAAGTAACTGCAGACACCGGTTCCAGAGTGGTTCATGCAGGAGAAGCAAAGGCCATCACCTTCGACTATGAGACATCTGTATCAGATGATTTGGTAACGGTAATTGCAGAAAAGCAGAATACACTTTGTGCGTTTGTAGAGTCTTCCAATAGTGGAATCGCAATCACAAAGAGTGCAGCAGGAAATGGAAGTGGAACGGTAACAGTTACATTCCCGGCAAGTACGGCTGCAGGAACTTACCGGATCCGTTTTTCCATGGATACGGCGAGTGCAGAAGATGATGTATACTTTGTTTTTGTAGTAACAGATAAATAAGTTTGCAGCAAAAACGCTATCCCTGTTTTTTGGTCAGAGAATAGCGTTTTTTGCTGCTGGAGAAGTAGTATGATCGTAACTGTTCAGTTGGTCTGCCCGCTTGCTGCGCTGATGATTCTAATTCAGATAATTCCGCATAGCCTTCAATGCACTTTTCTCCAGGCGGGAGACCTGTGCCTGGCTGATATGGATCTCGTCAGCCACCTCTGTCTGGGTTTTCCCTTCAAAAAAACGCAGATCAATGATGTGGCGTTCTCTTGGTGGCAGACGTTTTATCGCTTCATTTAAAGAAATGTCTTCTACCCAGTTTTCTTCCATATTTTTCTTATCGCTGATCTGATCCATCACGTAGAGCGGATCACCGCCATCGGTATAGACAGGTTCGTAGAGACTGACGGGAGTTTGGATTGCATCCAGGGCGTAGGTGATCTCTTCCTTACTGATGCCGATCTCTTTGGCAATCTCCATAATAGTAGGTTCCTTGGAATTTTTGCGGGTCAGTCCCTCCCTGGCATAGATGGCTTTGTACGCGGTATCCCGGAGGGAACGGCTGACCCGGATGGAACTGGTGTTATCCCGCAGATAACGCCGCACTTCTCCCATGATCATGGGAACTGCATAGGTGGAAAACTTAACGTTTTGGTTTACGTCGAAATTGTCGATGGCTTTGATCAGCCCGATGCACCCGATCTGAAAGAGATCATCCACATTTTCATTACTGCTGGAAAACCGCTGGATCACGCTTAATACCAGCCTTAAGTTCCCCTTAATATAGGTTTCACGGGCCTTTTCATCACCGTTTTTTATTTTCTTGAATAATTCTTCTTTTTCTTCATTTGTCAGCAGCGGAAGCTTTGAAGTATTGACTCCGCAGATCTCAACTTTATAAACTGCCATATCCACTACCTCCACATTTGATGTGTTGTATAGTGGAAATGATTCACGAAAATGGAATGCTTTATACTTCCAGATTTTGCAAACTACGCGAAATGGACGTAAAAAAAGAACGTGCGGTTAAGCACGCTCTTTGAATAATTGAAGTCCGATCAGTCCCAGCAGGAACGCTGCAGTTCCGCCGATGATATAGATGCTGATGGTTTCGTGGAAGAATAATACTCCCCAGATGATTGCGAATACAGCCATCATGCTCTGGATCACGGGAACCATGTAAAATGGTACCAGCGGGATTGCTTTGGCATTCAGATAGAATCCAATTCCGGTATTCATTCCGAAACCGATAATTGCCAGAATACATAAAAAATCCGGCCGGATGCCGACTAAATCACCGTTTACGATACCTGGAAGCTGGACTGCAGAGGACAGAAGGGCGGATACAACAAAAATGGATAGGTTGCTGTCAATGATGTCCATCTTATCCGCAATCATTTTTTGTGCCAGCACGTGAGCGCCGGCTAAAGCACCAGCCAGAATAAATAACAAAGTCAGAGAGAAATTCACCTGTAAAAATTCTGCTAATGGCCGGCCGTTCCAGGAGATCGCCAGAACACCGAACATACATAAAACAATACATAAAACTCGTTTCAATCCAAGCTTTTCACGGAATAAAAAAACGCTGGTCAAAACGATGAAGATCGTCTGTGCCGGTTGTGTAACGATATTTCCGTAGGAAGGACCGTGGGACAGCCCATAATTCTCTGCCAGATAGGACAGCCATTTGGCAACGGCGCCGAACACGATCCAGATGCCATTTTCTTTCAAAATATGCCCCAAATTTTTGGGGAATCTTTGACGTTTGATAATTTTTAAAAGAATCAGGAATAAAACCCCCATCAGGAAGCGGAACCAGGTAATATAACTGGAACTGTAATAAGGTTTAATAAGACGAACAAAGGTTCCGCCAAAACTAAACATCAGCGCAACGCACAGAAGATACAGATATCCCATGACAACAGGTACTCCTTATTTTTTGTTTTTTTCGTAGAGGATCAACAGACCCTTTAACAACAGATCTTCTTCAAAATCAATGCTGTGATGGCAGAGTGGAGTGACCAGTCTGGCGAGTCCGCCGGTGGCGATGATGGTGGCTTTTTCGCCAATCTCTTCCTCCATCCGGTCGATCAGGCCATCTAACATAGCTGCGTTGCCGTACATAATACCGGAGCGCATACAGTCGATGGTGTTCTTGCCGATGACTTTGCCCGGAGTTTCCAGGCTGATGTAAGGAAGCTGGGCAGTTTTGCCGCTTAAAGAATCCAGAGATACCTTTAAGCCGGGCAAGATCACACCGCCGATATAGTTACCGGAACGATCGATCACGGACATGGTAGTAGCGGTTCCCATGTCGATGATGATGATCGGACAAGGGTAATCACGGATGGCTGCAACTGCGTCTACGATCATATCACTTCCAACGGTTTTGGGGTTATCCATGATGATGTTCAGACCAGTTTTCATGCCAGAGCCTACAAGCATGGGGCGAAAACCACAGATTTTCTCTACAGCGGAGAGAATGGTGTTGTTGAGCGGTGGTACTACGGAGGAAAGAATGGCGCCCTCGATAGAAGATACCGGAACATTGTGGATCTCCAGGATGCTTTTGATGTTGACGGCGTACTCCAGATCCGTTTTTCCTCTGTTCGTGGTGACGCGTTCCACAAAATAAGTCTGACTGTCATCGATTCCACCGATGACGATGTTAGAGTTACCCATATCTATCGTTAAAATCATGAAAAAATGACTCCTTTCGTATTCTAAAGAGATATGGTATAATGTAACATATTTTGAAAAAAAACTCAATGGAGGAAACCTATGTTAACAGGAAAAACGGTGGTATTGGGAATCAGCGGCAGCATTGCTGCTTATAAGATCGCATATCTGGCAAGTGCATTGAAGAAACTGCATGCAGATGTGGAAGTGATCATGACAGAGAATGCCACACAGTTCATCACACCGGTGACCTTTGAAAGCCTAACAGGCAATAAATGTCTGGTCGATACCTTTGACCGGAATTTCAAGTTCAGCGTGGAGCATATAGCTCTGGCAAAGCGTGCAGACATCTTTATGTTAGCGCCAGCTACAGCGAATGTCATTGCAAAAGTGGCCCATGGTCTGGCCGATGATATGCTGACAACTACATTTTTAGCGTGTAAATGTCCAAAATACATTTCTCCGGCCATGAATACCCAGATGTTTGAGAATCCAATTACCCAGGATAATTTAAAGATCTGTCAGTCTTACGGTATGCATGTGATCCAGCCAGCCTGCGGATATCTGGCTTGTGGAGATACAGGAGCAGGAAAGATGCCGGAGCCGGAAGAATTACTGGATCATATTATCCATGAGATCGCTTATCCGAAGAATCTGACAGGAAAGAAGATTTTGGTGACTGCGGGTCCTACAAGAGAAGCCCTGGATCCGGTCCGTTTTCTGACCAACCATTCCACAGGGAAAATGGGCTACGCCATTGCCAGGGTGGCGGCAGCCAGAGGGGCAGAGGTGACGCTGGTCACAGGTCCGACGGAGATCAAAAAGCCGGGATTTGTGAAGGTAGTGCCGATTGAGAGTGCCAGGGAGATGTATGAGGCAGTGACAGCGGCCAGTGAAGAGCAGGATGCCATCATCAAAGCGGCGGCAGTGGCTGATTACCGTCCGGCTCATGTTTCTGATGAGAAGATTAAGAAGAAAGACGGCGATGAATTGTCAATTCCGGTGGAGCGGACAGACGATATTTTAGCATATCTGGGAAGTCATAAAAAACCAGGACAGTTCTTATGTGGATTTTCCATGGAGACCGAGCATATGTTAGAAAATTCCAGAAAGAAGCTGGAGAAGAAGAACCTGGATATGATCGTAGCCAACAATCTGAAGGTGGCTGGTGCCGGATTTGGAACGGATACCAACATCGTGACATTGATTACCAAAGCTGGAGAACGGCAGTTAGAGAAGATGTCCAAGGAGCAGGTGGCGGACAAGCTGTTAGACGCTATTTTTCAGATTGATCAATAAAATATGTGAAAAAAGCAACAATCCAGCCAGATAAAAGCAGTTGGATAGAATGCAACATGGAGAATATAAGCAAAAATCAGGAGGGGAAAATCATGAAATACGAATCATGGAACATCGCGGTGGAAGGTCAGAAAACAGGAGAGGCAGTGTTGCACGGATATCTTCTGGATGCCATCAGTGTAGCACCGGAGAAAAAGCGTCCGGCAGTGATCGTCTGTGCAGGCGGCGGTTATGCAAGAAGATCTGACCGGGAAGCGGAGCCGGTGATCCTGCAGTTTTTATCCATGGGTTATCACGGATTTTTATTGGATTACAGTGTTGCACCGAACCGTTTTCCAACATCTGTCCGGGAACTGGCTCTGGCGGTTTCCATGGTTCGGGAGCATGCCGAAGAATGGCATGTGGATCCAGAAAAGATCTTTGTCTGTGGATTTTCCGCAGCAGGACATCTCTGCTGCAGTTTAGGCGAGTTCTGGAATCAGGAATTCGTATATGGAGCTATTGGCAAAACACCGGAAGCGATCCGGCCATCTGGTTTGATTCTTTGTTATCCGGTGATCACCGCTGGCGGGGCTGCCCACAGAGGTTCTTTTGACTGTCTGGTGGGAGAACAGGCCACAAAAGAGGAACTGGATCAGGTGTCTTTGGAACTGCATGTCCACAAAGACATGCCGAAAACCTTTATCTGGCACACGTATGAGGACCAGGCAGTTCCTGTGGAGAACAGCCTTTATCTGGCAACAGCCCTTCGGAAAGCAGGCGTGAATTTTGAACTGCATATTTTCCCGAGAGGACTTCATGGTTCTGCGCTTGCCAATGAAGAAACGTCAGGAATCCGTCAGGAACTGGTGATTCCGGCAGCACAGAAGTGGATTGAGCTGGTTCATACCTGGATTGAGGAATTTTAGCGATTGTTTGTGCAATATGTGAGGTGCAGCAACGAATTTTGACCTTGACTGCAAGGCGGATTAATAATACAATATCTACGGTGTGCCATTATCATATGTGAAGCAACGGAATAGTTATGAAGTAATAGAAAAATGGCTGCCGTATGTATTTTTTAGAACAATCGGAGGAATTATTTTGTCAACAATCGCAGAAGAGATAAAGAAACGTAGAACCTTTGCCATTATTTCCCATCCAGATGCTGGTAAGACCACTCTGACTGAGAAGTTCCTGCTTTATGGTGGAGCCATCAATTTAGCAGGTACCGTAAAGGGACGAAAAGCAACGAAGCACGCAGTTTCCGACTGGATGGAGATCGAGAAGGAGAGAGGTATTTCTGTTACTTCTTCCGTTATGCAGTTTAATTATGACGGTTACTGCATTAACATCCTGGACACTCCTGGACATCAGGATTTCTCTGAGGATACGTATCGTACCCTGATGGCTGCAGACAGTGCGGTCATGGTGATCGATGGCTCTAAGGGTGTTGAGGCACAGACCATCAAGCTGTTTAAGGTCTGTGTCATGAGAAAGATCCCGATCTTTACCTTTATTAACAAGATGGACCGGGAAGCCAGAGATCCATTTGAACTGATGGATGAAATTGAAAATGTCCTGGGGATCCGTACCTGTCCGATCAACTGGCCGATCGGCTGTGGTAAGAATTTCAAAGGTGTATATGACCGCAATACCAAGGAGATCACGACTTTTACGGCTGCCATGGGCGGACAGAAGGAAGTGGCAAGCCAGACATTCCCGGTAGAGGGAACAGATGTAGAAAGTGTGATCGGATTTGATTACCATCAGCAGTTATTGGACGAGATCGAACTGCTGGATGGTGCGGCAGACGAGTTTGATATGGACCGTGTCAGCAGAGGTGATTTATCTCCTGTATTTTTTGGTTCTGCGTTAACAAACTTTGGTGTGGAGACCTTTTTACAGCATTTCCTAAAAATGACGACCTCTCCGCTGCCAAGAAAGACCACTACGGATGTGATCGATCCATTTAAGGAAGATTTCTCTGCTTTTGTATTTAAGATCCAGGCTAATATGAATAAAGCCCACAGAGACCGTATTGCATTTATGCGTATCGTTTCCGGTAAATTTGAAGCGGGTATGGAAGTGAACCATGTCCAGGGCGGCAAGAAGATCCGTCTGTCCCAGCCGCAGCAGCTGATGGCTCAGGACCGTAAGATCGTGGAAGAGGCATACGCAGGAGATATCATCGGTGTATTTGATCCTGGTATCTTCTCCATTGGAGACACTCTGTGTGCTTCTAATACTAAGTTTGAATTTGAGGGTATTCCGACCTTCGCTCCAGAGCATTTTGCCAGAGTGCGCCAGGTAGATACCATGAAACGGAAACAGTTCATCAAAGGCGTGAACCAGATTGCCCAGGAAGGTGCCATCCAGATTTTCCAGGAGTTTAACACCGGTATGGAGGAGATCATCGTAGGTGTCGTTGGAGAACTGCAGTTCGAGGTCTTGACCTATCGTCTGGAAAACGAGTATAATGTTGAAGTGAAGCTGGAGAAGCTGCCATACGAGTATATCCGTTGGGTAGAGAATAAGGAAGAGGTAGATGTAGCCAAGATCCAGGGTACTTCTGACATGAAACGGATCAAGGATCTGAAGGATAATCCGCTGCTGATCTTTGTTAACAGCTGGAGCATTGGCATGGTTGAGGAGAGAAATCCTGGTTTAAAACTCAGTGAATTTGGTCGTAACTAGGAGCCATGCAGATGGATGTTCGTGAACCGCCCGGCGGGAGCTTGCTCACGCAGGACGGTTCATGGACATCCGGCTATACGGCGACAGTCGTCCATCTGATGAACCGCAGGTTCATCAGATGGGGCATAGCGGAATAAATTGAAAAAACGTGTAACTATTCGGTAGGTCTGCGCACATGCTGCGCTGACCGTAAGAACACATAGGCTAGAAAGCAAAAATCCCATCAGCGAAGCTGATCTGGAATGGATTTTTGCTCGTAACTATGAAGGTACTGAATAGTTACGAAAAACAGAATTGGAGGAAACAGATCATGAGCAAAATTGATGTAGTAAGAGCCGCAATGGTAGAGGCAATGAAGAACAAGGACAAAGCCCGCAAGGACGCATTATCCATGCTCTTAAGCGTTTTAAAGAACGCAGAGATCGACAAACGTTCCCCACTGACAGAGGATGAGGAAAATGCGGTAGTTAAGAAGGAGATCAAGCAGTGCCAGGAGACATTTGATACTGCGCCAGCTGACCGCGCTGATATCAGAGAAGAGGCAACTCAGAGAATCGCCGTTTATAAGGAGTTTGCTCCAGAGGATATGAGTGTTGACCAGATCAAAGAGGTGATCCAGTCTGTTCTTTCTGAACTTGGTATCGAGGCGCCTACTGCCGCAGATAAAGGAAAGATCATGAAGGTTCTGATGCCAAAGGTAAAAGGCAAAGCAGACGGTAAAGTGGTGAACCAGACTCTGGCAGAATTAATGAAATAATCGTAACTGTTCAGAGCCAAGCATTTTACACCTGTTTTATGAAATTTTGCATGGCTCTGAACAGTTACAAATAATCGAAAATGGAAAGGAATACGCGTCATGTACAAGAAAGAGATTGAAGCCTATATCGAGGCTCACAAGGAAGAGATGATCCAGGATATTTTCACTCTGTGCCGGATCAACAGTGAGAAGATGCCTTACGAAGAAGGCAAACCATATGGAAAAGGCCCGGCGATGGCATTAGATGCAGCGATGGCGATGGCAGAGGGCTATGGATTTTCTGTGACCAACTATGATTATTTTGTAGGAACTGCTGATTTAAATGACAAAGAGAAACATCTGGATATTTTAGCACATCTGGATGTGGTTCCTGCAGGAGAAGGCTGGGAGGTGACACAGCCATTTGATCCAATTTTAAAGGATGGCAGATTATATGGTCGTGGAACTGCCGATGATAAAGGCCCTGCTGTTGCAGCTCTTTATGCGTTCCGTGCTGTAAAAGAACTGGGAATTCCGTTATCGAAGAATGCACGTCTGATCCTGGGAACGGATGAAGAATGTGGAAGCTCTGATATTGACCACTACTACAAGGTTGAAAAAGAAGCTCCGATGACCTTTTCTCCGGACGCTGCTTTCCCGGTAACAAATGTGGAAAAAGGCAGACTGGATGGCCATTTTACTGCAAACTTTACACCTTCTGAAGCACTGCCAAGACTGGTATCTTTTGATGCCGGGATCAAAGTGAATGTGGTCCCTGGTAAGGCATATGCCGTGACGGAAGGTCTGGACCGTGAAGCGGTGGATCAGGTGGCTGCAGAGGTGGAAAAAGAGATCGGTGTTCATTTTGATCTGGAATCCGAGGATACTGCAGCCGGTGTCTGTCAGGTGAAGGTCACTGCAGTAGGAACCGGCTCCCATGCGGCTCATCCATATGATGGCAACAATGCGCTGACCGGACTGTTAACCTATCTGACCAGACTGGATTTCGCTCCATGCCAGCAGATGGAGGTTCTGAAAAATCTTCTTACTTTAATTCCGCATGGTGATGTGAATGGCAAGAATCTTGGTGTTGCTATGGAGGATGAGATTTCTGGCGAACTGACTCTGGCATTCAGCATTCTTCATGTGACTGCTGATCAGTTAGAAGGAAGCTTTGACAGCCGCTGCCCAATCTGCTCCAATGAGGACAATGTGCTGAAGGTAGTCAAGGCGAAGATGGCAGAGATTGGCATCGACATGGATAGCGAGCATATGAAAGAACCACATCATGTAGATGGTAATTCTCATTTTGTGCAGACACTTCTGAAGGTGTATGAGGAATATAGCGGACGCAAGGGCGAGTGCCAGTCCATGGGTGGCGGTACTTACGTCCATAACCTGAAAAATGGTGTTGCCTTCGGTGCAGCTCTTCCAGAGACTGATAACCGGATGCATGGTGCTGATGAATTTGCAGTACTGGATGAACTGTTGTTAAGTGCGAAGATCTTTGCTCAGGTAATCGTGGATCTTTGCTCATAAATGACAGATTGATAAAAAACACTTGACAACCATGAAAAGCAGGAGTAGAATACGCCATAAGATATCCTAGTGATTTGATGGGAAATTAAAACAGGAGGTACAGATATGTACAATTCAAAATCCATGATGATGAATATGTGTATGATGTGTGGCATGTGTTTCATGTGCTGTATGTTCATGTGCAAAAAATCAAGAGGAATTGAGTCGTATGGACTGTGCTTTTAAGAATCTGCTGAAGAAGGCAATCTGCTGGATCAGAAAAGAATGAGATATAGAAAGCCGCAGGTCTATAAGACTTGCGGCTTTTTGCATAACAGGGAAGTCCGAGTGGATAATTAGGAGGAAGTATGGAAAAGCCAATCATCCAGATCAGAAATCTGGGAAAGGAATTTAAAACAGCCAATGGCCCGGTGAGAGCATTAAACGATATCAACCTGGATATCAATCAGGGAGAGATTTTTGGTATCATCGGTCTTAGCGGTGCAGGAAAAAGTACTCTGGTGCGATGTATCAATTATCTGGAGGTACCGACAGAGGGAGAGGTGTTATTTGAGGGACAGAGTCTTTCCGCGATGAGCGGGGCAGAGCTTCGCAAGGCAAGACAGTCCATGGGCATGATCTTCCAGCAGTTTAATCTGCTGGCACAGAGAAATGTCATTGGAAATGTCTGTTTTCCAATGGAGTTGGCTGGTGTGCCAAAGAAGGAAGCCAGAGAACGTGCGATGGAGCTGTTAAAGACCGTAGGACTGGAAGATCGTGCCAAAGCGTATCCGGCACAGTTATCGGGTGGTCAGAAACAGAGAGTTGCTATTGCAAGAGCATTAGCCACGAATCCGAAAGTAATCCTTTGTGATGAGGCAACCAGTGCCCTGGATCCCAATACAACCAAATCGATTCTGGCACTGTTAAAAGAAATCAATAAAAATTTAGGTGTGACTGTGATCGTGATCACTCACGAGATGGCAGTGATTGAAGCAATCTGTGACCGGGTGGCAATCATTGACCAGAGCCATATCGCAGAAGTGGGAACTGTTTCTGAGATCTTCTCCGAGCCCAAATCCCAGATCGGCCGCCAGCTGATCTTAGGAGATGCCGTGAAGCACGTTTCCTTCGGAACATCCAGACAGATCCGTCTGATCTTTGATGGAAGAGAGTCTTCAGAACCGGTAATTTCCAATCTGGTTCTGGCATGTAAGGTTCCGGTGAATATCATGTATGCATCCACTACCGATGTGAATGGCAAGGCAATGGGTCAGATGATCATCCAGCTTCCAGAAGAGGAGGCCGATGCAGACCGGGTGATTCATTATCTGAAAACCGTGAAAATCGCATATGAGGAGGTAACTAGTCATGAGCTTTGATGCATCAACCATTGCAATGTTAAAAACCGGAATCTGGGAGACTGTCTATATGACGATGCTTTCCTCTTTCCTGGCTTATGTGATCGGTCTTCCACTGGGCGTGATCCTGGTAGTGACCGATGAGGGCGGATTTTATCCGATTCCATGGCTTCAGAAAATTTTGGGATTGGTGATCAACCTGCTTCGCTCAGTTCCATTTCTGATTCTGTTATTTATTGTGCTTCCGCTTTCTAAGATTGTCATCGGAACCCGTATCGGTTCCCCGGCAATGATCATTCCATTGACTATTGCGGCAGCACCTTATGTGGCGCGAGTGGTAGAGTCCTCTTTCCGTGAGATTGATGCCGGTGTGATCGAAGCGGCAAAATCCATGGGTGCTTCTACCTGGCAGATCATCTGGAAGGTGCTTCTTCCAGAGTGTAAGCCTTCTTTATTAGTAGGAGCTGCACTGGCAGTCACTACCATTTTAAGCTATTCTGCGATGGCTGGATTTACCGGAGGCGGCGGCCTTGGCGCTATTGCCATCAACTATGGTTATTACCGTTATCAGCCAGCCCTCATGTGGGTTGCAGTCGTACTGCTGGTGGTTTTGGTTCAGATCATTCAGGAGATCGGCATGAGATTTTCCAAGGCGGGAGATAAGAGAATCCGATAAACGAGGTTTGATTAGAAAGACAGGATAACTGTTTTCTATAATAAAAGGTTTTCAAAACGAGAGGAGAAAAAACATTATGAAAAAGACATTTGGAGTAGTTACAGCAGCAGTTTTAGCAGCAGCGAGCATTGCAGGATGCTCTGGAAACAAAGCGGCAGAGACCACAGTAGCAGAGACCACAGCAGCAGAAACTACAGCAGCTGAGAGCAGCGCAGCAGAAACAACAGCAGAGGAAACAACAGCATCTTCTGGAGAGTTACAGAAGATCGTAGTTGGCGCAAGCCCAGCACCACATGCTGAAATCTTAAAGGCAGCAAATGATGTATTAAAAGAAAAAGGCTATGAGCTGGAGATCAAAGAGTATGTAGATTACATTCAGCCAAACCTGGCACTGGAGTCCGGCGATCTGGATGCAAACTATTTCCAGCATCTGCCATACCTGGAGTCCTTCAATAAGGAGAACGGTACTAATTTAGTATCTGCAGGTGCCATCCACTATGAGCCATTTGGCGTTTATGCAGGTAAGACAACTTCTCTGGATGAGTTACAGGACGGTGCAACCATCGCAGTACCAAATGATACCACCAATGAGGCAAGAGCGCTTCTTCTGTTAGAGGCACAGGGCCTGATCAAGTTAAAAGAGGATGCTGGTTTAACTGCAACTAAGAATGACATTGTTGAGAATCCAAAGAACCTTCAGTTATATGAGGTTGAGGCTGCTCAGCTTCCACGTGTGATCGGTGATGTAGATGTAGCAGTTATCAACGGTAACTATGCAATCGAGGCTGGTTATAAAGTATCTGACGCATTGGCAGTTGAGGCTTCTGACTCCTTAGCAGCAACGACCTATGGCAACGTAGTAGCAGTTCGCGCAGGCGAGGAAAATGATCCGGCTATCCAGGCACTGATCGAGGCACTGACCAGTGATGAGGTAAAAGCATTCATTGAGAGCACTTACGATGGAGCAGTTGTTCCGTTATTCTAATGAATCAGACCGTTCAAGTCGAGAGGGGAATCTTCTGTTTACAGAGGATTCCCTTTGTTGTATACTAGTGATATTTCATAGGAAAGAAGGAATTGTTATGGAAGAAACAAACAAGATGGCGTTGGCTTCTATGATTGCAGGAATTCTGTCCATTGTTCTTTCGTGCTGCTGCGGACTTGGCATGATTGCCGGTGGTCTGGCAGTGATCTTTGCGGGTCTGTCCAGGGTCGATGAACCTTTAAGCTCTAATGCAAAGGTGGGGCTGATCACAGGAATCATAGGAATGATCTTCAGTGTGATCGCAGTAATTGTGCTTGTCATGCTGGTTGGAGCCATGAGTGGAACATTGGGAATGCTGGGAGGTGTTTGGAGATGACCAGAAGAGCCGAATTAAAACAGAAAGCCAGAGGTTCTTTAAAAGGAAATTATGGTGTGGTTGTTGGAGTAACGCTGTTGTCTTCTGTCGTTCTTGGAGTATGTTCCGGAATTCTGCAGCTGGTTTCCAGTGTTGTGGGAACATTTTCTACAGCTGGATCGATTGCTCTTGGCGGAGCAGCCGGACTGGAATCTTGGGTTAGCATAGCCGTTGTAACGGGCTCGATTCCCAGTATGGTATGTTCGCTTCTTACCAGCATCATATATAGCGGTCTGACCTATATCTTGATGGTTGGTGGAATCAAAGTTTATTTAAACCTGTGTGCAGGAGAAAAGGCAGGGATTGGAGATCTGTTCTGGGGATTTCGGAACGATCCCATACGTTTTGGCGGGATCGGTGCGCTGATCTGTGTGGTGATGGAGCTTTGCCTTCTTCCAGTCGTGATTCTGGCTGTGGCAATGAGTGTGAGCAAGGAGAGCGGTTTCCTGCTCTTTGCTGTGCTTTTTATGCTGGTGTATGGTCTGGTCCTGACAGTTGTGGGAATCTATCTGGCATTGACCTTTGGGATGTTTCTTTATGTTTTAGTGGACCGTCCGGAAATGACGTTATGGCAGGCCCTTGGAGAAAGCAGGAGACTGATGAAGGGAAACCGGATCCGTCTGGTGATGCTGCAGATCAGTTTTATAGGCTGGGGACTTATTTCCATACTGACTCTGGGAATTGGTCTTTTGTGGTTAAATGGCTATATTCTCTGTACGACCGCATGGTTTTATAAGGATTTGTATCGTTCACTTAACCTTGAATAGTACAAGAGAGAAAACGCATAGGATATAGCAAAAAAGGCAGGTCCTGTGCGTTTTGCGTATTTCCGATTTAAAACAAAAAGAAGTGATCAATGCACAAGATTGTAAAAGGCTTGGATTTGTGGGCGACGTGGATTTTGATATGAAGAGTGGATGTATGACTGCCATCATTGTCCCGGGTCCGGGAGCGTTCTGCGGATTTTTGGGGCGGGAGAAGGAATATGTGATCCCATTCTGCGATATCTGCCAGGTGGGAGATGACATTATTCTGGTCCATGTAAAACAGAAAGATGTGGAGATTCCTGTACATGGCTAGAAAGCAAAAATCCATAGGTGATATCATAAAAATCTTGCCATTTTCAGACCGCTGGAGTAAAATGTACATAACTGTTTCATGCTTTACAGTTGTAAATACAGACAAAATCGTTTTTTAGGAGGAAACATCATTGAAATGCCCATATTGCGGGGAAGACGATACAAAGGTAATCGATTCCAGACCAGCAGATGACAACAGCTCGATCCGCAGACGCCGTCAGTGTGAACGGTGCGGCAAGCGATTTACGACATATGAGAAACTGGAGACGATGCCATTTATGGTGATTAAGAAAGACCGGACCAGGGAACCGTATACGAATTTTTAAATACAAATACAACTATGGGAGGCTTGAACTATAAGGTCGTAAAGAAGACCTG
>ENA-USUG01003438-USUG01003438.1-human-gut-metagenome-genome-assembly--contig:-NODE-3438-length-21590-cov-4.254962_pt1 | contig 21590 bp, 17 predicted proteins | sample MGYA00250059_ERZ773394 | MGnify/ENA primary metagenome ERZ773394 (study PRJEB29103, sample SAMN06111957) | human gut metagenome | biome: human gut; feature: ankylosing spondylitis patient; material... | reverse complement strand
TGTCTACTATATCATCCCCCTACATATTGCGTCAAGTTTTTTTTCTATTAAATTATCACTTTTTGCGCAGTATGTTTATTGATAACTTTTTTCATCAACGTTTGTTCTAATTGACTAACCGGTATTTTCTCACTATGATGGATGATAAACCAAAACGGTTGAAAACAGTCACTATTATATTAATAAGATAACACAGGAGGAACAAATTATGTTAGACATTTCCAAAATGAAAAAACTCGGACTTTTCGCAGGTGGCGTTCTTTTCGGAACTGCTGGCATCCAGGTGCTTTCCAGCAAAGATGCGCGTAAAGTATATACCAATTGCACCGCTGCTGTTCTTCGTGCAAAAGAATGCGTGATGAAGACTGCTACTACTGTTCAGGAGAATGCAGAAGACATTCTTGCAGAAGCAAAACAGATCAACGAGGACAGAGCAGCACAGGAAGCTGCATGTGTACAGGAAGCTGAGACTGCAGAAGACGCAGAATAATCTGTATTCATATGGACGGAGCTGCCTGACAGCTCCGTCTTTTATTGGAGGAAAACATGAAATTCATTATAAAACACGACATCAGGGGCCGTCTTCGTATTCATATGGTACAGTCCCGCATGTCTTATGAAGAAGCAGATACGCTTCTTTATTATATAGAGAATCTTTCAGGTGTCACTTCCGCCAAAGTATTTGAGCGGACCTGTGATGCTTCCATTTCTTATAAAGGAGACCGTGAAACACTGCTACAGGCGCTGCGTATTTTCCAGTATCAGACAACGGATGTTCCGGCTGATCTCCTTGCGCATTCCGGAAGAGAATTGAACAGCACCTATCAGGAGAAACTGGTGCAGAAGGTCGTACTCCGGGCAGGAAGCAAACTGTTTCTGCCATATCCGATCCGCGCCGCTTATGCCGCTTTTAAATCCTTACATTATATATGGAAAGGGCTCAGATGTCTGGCCGGCAGAAAACTGGAGGTTGAAGTGCTGGATGCAACCGCCATCGGCGTCTCCGTACTGCGTGCAGATTTTGATACCGCAAGCTCTATCATGTTCCTGTTGGGAATTGGCGAACTTCTGGAAGAATGGACCCATAAGAAATCCGTGGATGACCTGGCACGCAGCATGTCCTTAAATGTCAGCAAGGTATGGCTCAAAAAAGATGACCAGGAGATTCTGGTATCGTCCAAAGACATTAAACCGGGCGACGAAGTCATCGTCCGCATGGGCAATGTCATCCCGTTTGACGGTATCGTATGCGAGGGCGAGGCAACAGTCAACCAGGCATCTCTGACCGGCGAATCTGAACCGGTTCGAAAAGACCGCGGAACCTATGTCTATGCAGGCACTGTTCTGGAAGAGGGTGAGCTGACCATTCAGGTCAAAGCCATTTCCGGCTCCACCAGATTTGAAAAGATTGTAACCATGATCGAGGATTCTGAAAAACTGAAATCCGGCGTAGAGAGCAAGGCAGAGTCTCTGGCAGACCGTCTGGTTCCCTATACTTTAGGAGGAACTGTACTGACCTGGCTGCTCACCAGAAATGTCACCAAAGCGCTGGCGGTTCTGATGGTAGACTTCTCCTGCGCACTGAAGCTGGCCATGCCGATCTCTGTTCTGTCAGCGATCCGCGAAGCCCAGTCTCATCACATCACTGTGAAGGGTGGGAAATTTTTGGAAGCAGTATCCGCAGCTGATACGATCGTATTCGATAAGACCGGCACGCTGACCAAAGCAAAACCGACCGTTGTAGACGTGGTTGCATTTGACCATCACAGCAAGGATGAACTGCTCAGAATCGCAGCCTGCCTGGAAGAACATTTCCCCCACTCCATGGCAAAAGCTGTTGTATTAGCTGCAAAAAACCGCCAGCTGGATCACGAGGAGATGCATTCCAAAGTCAACTATATTGTAGCTCACGGAATCTCCACTTCCATCGATGATCATAAAGTCATTATCGGAAGCCATCACTTTGTATTCGAGGATGAGGGATGCATGATTCCAGAAGATCAGATGGAGAAATTTCAGAACCTTCCGACGGAGTATTCCCATCTTTATATGGCTATTGATAATCAGCTGGCCGCTGTCATCTGCATTGAAGACCCACTTCGTCCAGAGGCCGCTGATGCAGTCCGTGCATTGAAAGCCGCAGGCATCAGACATGTTGTCATGATGACCGGCGACAGTGAACGTACCGCTGCTGCGATTGCAAAACGTGTGGGTGTTGATGAATACTATGCAGAAGTTCTTCCGGAAGACAAAGCCAACTACATTGAAAAATGTAAAGCCAGAGGAAGCAAAGTCATCATGGTAGGTGATGGCATCAACGATTCACCAGCACTGTCTGCCGCTGATGCAGGTGTTGCCATCAGTGACGGAGCTGAGATTGCCAGAGAAATTGCTGACATCACAGTAGCTGCAGATGATCTGTATCAACTGGTAATTTTGAAGAATTTAAGTAATCTTCTGATGAAACGAATCCACCGGAATTACCGGACCATCGTAGGATTCAACACCGGCCTGATCGGGCTTGGTGTTACAGGTATCCTGCAGCCGACCACTTCCGCATTACTTCATAATACTTCAACTCTGTTAATCAGTCTGAATAATATGAAACCGCTTCTCAATGAAGAGACCGATCATTAATCAGGCATCAAAAAAGCTCCGGATAACCGGAGCTTTTTTTACTGTTCCATCTGTCTTCCAAGAAATGCCGCCGCTGCAGCTGCAAGCTTCTGTTCTGTCTCCCCCATCTTATTTTTGCCTTCCCGTCCAAGCAGAATTACCGATCCAATAGCATCCCCTTCACTGATTACCGGGGCAATCGTCTCTGATAGAATTCCCTCCATCGGTTCCGATGATACAGGAACAAAACTACGGTCACCACTGACCGCCTGAAGGCTCTGGCGTCCCTGAATCAGTTCCTCCAACTCACGGCTGATATGTCTGCCAAGGTATTCTTTTTTACCGTTTCCGGCGCAGGCAATCACTGTATCCCGGTCAGTTACACATACTACATATCCGGTTGTCTGTGCAAGACTGTCCGCATACTGTTGTGCAAAAGCCCCTAGTTCTCCGATGGGAGAATATTTCTTTAAGATAATCTCTCCTTCCCGGTCCGTGAAAATTTCCAGCGGATCTCCTTCTCTGATTCTGAGTGTACGTCGAATTTCCTTTGGTACAACCACCCTGCCAAGATCATCAATCCGCCGTACAATTCCTGTTGCTTTCATATCATGTTCCTCCAATGTCTTAAATTTATAGGTCAAAAAATTTGTTTCCGCAGTCTGATTTGTATCTAGTATTTGTAAGTTCTGGATTTATATACATTCCATTCCAAACATCTGGCATGTCTACAGTCTTTGAAAACTCAGGTCGTTTAGTTCATCAGTATCTTCATAACATAAGCGGCAGATTTTTCATCTTTCGCAGTATTCACTTTTTAATCTCCCGGATGCATCTGATTCAGCAGATCCGTCTTCATACGATACAGCCGGTCAGAAAGATCCACATATACCTCATGCGGATTAACAAGACGTCTAGTTTCATCCCACAGGGTATTCTGCTCTTCCATGCAGTATTTTCTGATATCCATGACTGACGGAGAGGTATATACACATTCTCCGTTTTTGAACACCGGAACCATCAGTTCTCTTAAGGTATAGGTACCGCCCTTCAGATGGGTCTTCTTCCATGTCTCCAGCGGATCAAAGATTGTCAGATCTTTGGACTCGTCAAGCTGATCGTCCACAAGACAGATCAGATCTGCCTTCAGCTTGCCGTTCTCTTTCTCATAGATACGGTATACAGTCTTGTTGCCCGGGTTGGTAATCTTCTCTGTGTTTTCGGACAGCTTGATCTTCGGAACAAAATCACCTTCTCCGGTCTTTACTGCCGCCAGCTTGTACACACCGCCAAATGCCGGACAGTCTTTAGAAGTGATGAGGTTCGTTCCCACACCCCAGGAAGTAATCTTTGCTCCCTGGCTTTTCAGGCTGTCAATCAAATACTCATCCAGGTCACTGGAAGCGGCGATCACGGCGTCTTCAAATCCAGCTGCGTCCAGCATCTTTCTTGCTTCCTTGGACATGTAGGCAAGATCACCGCTGTCCAGACGGATGCCGTAACGACCGTTCAGTTTTCCTGCCTCTTTCATCTCCCGGAACACACGGATGGCATTGGGAACACCGGATTTCAGTGTGTCATAAGTATCTACCAGAAGCGTGCAGGCATCCGGATAAAGCTCTGCATATGTCTTAAATGCAGTATATTCATCCGGGAAGCTCATAATCCAGCTGTGTGCATGAGTTCCAAGCACCGGCACATCGAACATCTTACCGGTCAGTACATTGGACGTACCGATACATCCGCCGATCATGGCAGCTCTTGCACCGTAAGTTCCGGCATCCGGACCCTGTGCTCTTCTGAGGCCGAACTCCATGATTCCATCTCCTCTGGCTGCATTTACAACTCTTGCTGCCTTTGTGGCGATGAGACTCTGATGGTTGATGATTGTCAGGATCGCCGTCTCCACAAGCTGTGCCTCCATAATCGGAGCAATGACTTTTACCAGAGGCTCTCTCGGAAATACAACTGTGCCTTCCGGAATGGCATAGATATCTCCGGTAAAGTGAAAATTCTCCAGATAGTTCAGAAAATCTTCATCAAAGATCTGAAGACTTCTCAGATAATCCACATCTTCTTTTGCGAAATGCAGATTCTTGATGTAATCAATCACCTGATCCAGGCCTGCTGCAATGGCGAATCCGTTTCCACAGGGATTACTCCTGTAGAATGCATCAAAAATAACAGTCTCCTGCACCGGATTTTTGAAATATCCCTGCATCATGGTCAACTCATACAGATCAGTTAACAGTGTTAAGTTCTGTGCTGTAGTGCTCATTCATTCTCCCCTTTCGATGCATCACCCTCAGATGTATCTTCTTTCATTTTGAATACTCTCTCAAATGTAATTTTTGAAAGATTATCATCGTTCGTAGTGATCTCAGCAGACTCTTTCAGGCCATCCACCCAATTCGTATAGGCATCCTGTTTTCTCTGCTCCAGAATGCTCTCTTTCTTGGTCTGCGTAGCTGCCTCATCAAATGTGGAATCCATATGAATCAGATAATAAGCATTATCTCCCTCCACAATATCCGCATACTCACCGTCAGACAGCTCATCTGCAGCCGCCTTTATCGTATCATTCAAACTTTCGTCGTCTGCACCGTAGCTGCTGGTTGTAGCTGTCAGATCATGATTCTCTGCTGCAGCACTTAAGTCTCCGCTTTCCTCTGCCTCTGCACGGATCTGCTCCAGTACATCCTTCTTCTCTGCCAGTTCTTCTTCTGTGAGTTCTACCGTATTGCCATCTTCATCCGTTGTTCCTGAAGTAGAAGAACGCACATAACTGATGGTCTTCTGTGCTGCCTCTGCATCATCTACATTCGTATCAATGGTCTGTGCCAGATTGCCATATACTTTCTGCTGAAGTGCCATCAGCTCCAATACATGAGCAACTGTATCCTTGTCCGCAGACATAACCGTCAGTGTCTTACTGTCATTGGCATCAAGAAAACTCTGCGCCGCTTCTTCCGCCGCTGCCTTCTCTTCATCGCTGAGAGATTCTCCCAGTTCTTCTGCATGCGCCTTCACCAGATAATACTCTTCCAGAGTATCTACAATGGAACTCTTTACCGTCTCACCATAGATGCTTCCGCTTCCGCTCAGATCCTGATTCATAAAATCTTCACCAAAATAACTGCTGTATGCGGACATCTGAGTCTGCTGATAGCGAAGCAGGAAATTCACCTCCCCCAAAGGAATAGATACTCCATCCACACTGGCAGCCTCCGCAGAGTTGTCCAATTTATCTACTCCGGTACATCCGGTCAGTGCCGTTGTCATGGCAAGCATGAGAGCGAACAGGCACGCTGTTCTCTTCTTCATAATTTTTTCCTCCTGATTATTGCATTTCTCTTAATTATATGCTTTTTTCCGGTCATAAGCAACTCTTTTCACGGTTCTTTCACACATTACAGCAGATCCTTCAGCACAGTCTTCACTTCCACCCGATCCAGAACATCCTGATGAAATGTAATGTCTGCTGCCCCTTTCCATTCCTCATAGATTCTGCTGCATTCCTCTTCCTTTGCCTGTTCTGTCAGATATTCTTTCCAGTACTCGGTACCGTCTTCATCATAGTCACTGGTATGCTGTACGATGAACCATCCTTCCTCCGTCTCCACCGGATCAGAGATCTCTCCGACTTCCAGTCGGCGTGCTGCATCCAGCATCAGCGGTTCCTGCCCGTCAAATCCGTTTTCCGCACCCATACTGGATTCGATAGGCGTCAGTCCTTCTGCTTCCGCCTCTATTTTCAGACTTCCCGCTGCGCGGGATTTCTGCACCAGCATTTCTGCAAGTGCCGTGCGCTCCGCTACTTCTTCCGCTGTAAAGGGAGTCAGATTTCCATCTTCATCCCGAAGTCCGGTGGTGGAGATCAGGACATAGCAGATTCCTTCCCTGCGATAATCTTCTTCCGACAGTCCCGGATCAAAATCACGAGTCATGGCTTCTGCCACTTTTCCGGACAGTTCTGTCTGTGCCAGCATCTGTTCCACAAACGCAGCATCTGCTCCCGCATAAGAAAGCAGTGCCTCATGATAATCTTTCATAAAAGAATCTGCACGCGCCTTCAATTTATCCGTCTCTTCTTCTGTAAGACTTACCTGATACTCCTCTGCATGCTGATTCATGATATGCGTCTGTATAAGGGTATCGAGCACCTGTTCTTTCAGGCTTTCTTCCAGGGTTGTGCCTTCTTCATCCACTTCCTGGCTCCACATCTCATCCCCTTCGTCTTCCAGTTCCTCTTTCTCCCACTGCATCTGATTCATACGGACATAGAAGTTCCACTCCCTGAGACTGATCTCCTCATCATTCACGGTCACAGCCGCCATCTCACTGCTCTGTGAAACCGTCTCTCCGGAACCGGTAATCAAAGCAGTCTCCTGCTTTCCACATCCCGCAAGAGAAATCAGCATACACAAAATGATCAGCCAGCATCCTGATTTTTTCTTCACTACTTTTCCTCCTCTTCTCTCAGCACACACATTTCTTCCAGCACTTCTCTCGTAATTTCCAGAATGGTCCCGGAAAATCTTCTTCGTCCTCCCTGGAGTCTGCAGATAAACTGTGCCGGTTCGGCATGCCGGAACATCATATTTCCGCCCATCTGTTCCAGAAGTTCCGGTATCTTATCCACCCGGATTTTTGCTTTTTCATACATGGTAAATGTAATCATCTCCGGACGCGCCTTCACTTCCGTAATATACAGACTGTGTGCCAGTCCTCTCAGAAGTGTGATCTCCAGCAGGTTCATCACCGCTGTTGGCGGATCTCCGAATCGGTCAATCAACTCTTCCAGCATATCCTCCTGCTCTTCTTTATTTTCCACTGCGGCAATTCTCCGATAGATGTCAAGCTTCAGTGCTTCATTCTTGATATAAGAATCCGGGATAAATGCATCCGTCTGAATATCCGCAACTGTCTCAAAATCGTCGTCTTCCACATTTTTTCCGCCTCTCAGGCGGAGCACCGCCTCGTTAAGCATTTTACAGTAGAGATTATATCCCACCGCCTGCATATGGCCGTGCTGCCTCTGTCCGAGAAGTGTACCTACACCACGGATCTCCATATCTCTCATAGCAATCTTAAAGCCGCTTCCCAGATCGGAATATTCACGGATGGCGTGAAGACGCTTTTCTGCGACTTCCTTCAACATTTTGTTCTGTCGGTACATCAGAAATGCATAGGCTGTCCGGTTGGATCTTCCCACACGCCCACGGAGCTGATAGAGCTGGGAGAGTCCCATGTTATCCGCATCATGGATAATGATCGTATTAACATTGGAAATATCCATTCCCGTCTCAATAATAGTCGTCGCCACCAGCACATCAATTTCGCCCTGGATAAAATCATACATAATCCGTTCAAGTTCATGTTCCTTCATCTGACCATGAGCAAATGCCACATTGGCTTCCGGTACCAGCGCCTGAATCTTCGCCGCAGTCTCCGCGATAGTCTCCACCCGGTTATAGACATAATAGACCTGGCCTTCTCTTGCCAGTTCCCGGTGAATGGCCGCCCGCACCATCTCCTCATCATATTCGCAGACATAGGTCTGGATTGGCATACGATCCATGGGCGGTTCTTCCAGAACGCTCATATCACGGATTCCTGCAAGACTCATATGAAGGGTTCTGGGAATCGGCGTTGCCGTCAGCGTCAGCACGTCAATGTTGGTACGAAGTTTTTTGATCTTCTCTTTATCTGCCACGCCAAAGCGCTGCTCCTCATCGATAATCAGAAGTCCCAGATCTTTATACTCCACATCTTTGGAAAGCACTCTGTGGGTACCGATCACGATATCCACCAGACCTTTCTTCAGGTCCTCAATGGTTTTCCTCTGCTGGGCAGGTGTCCGGAAACGGCACAGCAGATCGATCCGTACCGGGAACTCTTTCATTCTCTGCACAAACGTGTTGTAATGCTGCTGTGCAAGAATGGTTGTTGGCACCAGATAAACAACCTGCCGGCTCTCCTGCACAGCCTTGAATGCCGCACGTATCGCCACTTCCGTCTTTCCGTATCCCACGTCACCACAGACCAGACGATCCATGATCTTGCCGCTTTCCATATCGCTCTTTGTATCCTCAATGGCTTTCTGCTGGTCTTCCGTCTCTTCATAGGGAAACAGTTCCTCGAACTCTTTCTGCCAGACGGTATCCGGCCCATACACATATCCTTTTTCTGTCTGACGCGCCGCATAGAGCTCCACCAGATCCTTTGCCACTTCCTGTACAGCGCCCTTTACCTTCGTACGGGTCTTCTTCCAGTCTGATCCACCGAGTGTATTAAGGCGCGGCGTCTTATTCGCCTCGGAACTGCTATATTTCTGAATCGCATCCAGCTGAGTGGCCAGGATATAGAGATAGGAACCTTTACTGTACTCAATCTTCATATAATCTTTGATGGTATGATCTACCTCGATCTTCTCAATTCCGCGGTAGATGCCGAGGCCATGATTCTCATGTACCACATAATCTCCAATGGACAGATCCGTAAAGCTGGCAATTTTCCGGCCTTCATAGGTTTTGTGTTTCTTTTTCTTCTTTTTCTGCTCCTGCCCGAATACATCTGTCTCTGAGATCACTGCAAAACGAATCAGCGGATACTCATATCCCCGGCGGATGTTCCCGTGCACCACCATGATCTCTCCCTGCTGTACCACACGTTCCGGATCTTCGCTGTAAAATGCGTTCAGTTCTTCTCTTAAAAGATCCTCTGACAGACGTTTTCCGCGCGTTCTGGAAGCACACAGAAGCACAACTTTGTACTTTTCTTTTTTCCAGCGTTTCAGGTCTTTTACCAGAAGTTCAAAATGATTGTTATAGGACTGGACAGAACGCGCATCAATGCTGTAGCGCCCCCTGAATTCCAGCCTATGATCAGAATTTTCCAGTGTCGCAAGGGCAGCTCCGCGCATACGGTTCAGGCGATGCAGAATCTCCGTACAGGAGAAGATCTCTTTTTTCTGATTTTTCTGAATCTGTCCCTTCTCCATACGGTTTTCAAAATTCTGGAGATACTCCTTTTCCACCGTCTCACCACGCTCCAGAAGCCGGATGCCCTCATCCAGAAATACAAGCGAGCGAAACTGCTTCATATAATCCAGCAGGCTCACGCCTTCACAGTGATGCTCTTCAGGATTCAGTTCTGCTGCCGGATAAAGTGTCAGTTCGTCCATATTTTCAAGGGAGCGCTGGCTCTCTGCATCAAAACTCCGGATCGAATCCACCTCATCATCCCACAGTTCCACACGAACCGGATATTCTTCCGTCAGCGGATAAATGTCAATGATTCCGCCACGGATGGCAAACTGTCCCGGCATCTCCACCTGGCCAACCCGTTCATAGCCCATCTGCACCAGCCGGAGTTTCATGGCCTCCGTCTCCAGTACACTTCCCACACCGATCGTCATTACATATTTTTTCAACACTTCAAGCGGCAGAAGCGGATCCATGCAGCCATCCAGTGTAGTAATAATCACAGCTTTCTGTTCTCCCAGAAGACGGCTCACCGCCGTTACTCTCTGTCTTAACAGTTCATTTCCCTGAATATCCGCATGAAAAAAGAGAAAATCTTTCGGAGGATAATAAAATACATCTTCATTCAGACTCTGGTATTCCTCAAAGATTTCCTTTGCTTTCAGTTCACTATAGGTAAGAATCAGTTTAACCGGCCATTCCCGGCCAAGTCCGTACATCAGATGGGTTTTCTGAGAGTCCACGCAGCCAGTGACCAGCGTAAGACCCTCATCTTTTTTCAACGCCTCCTCGATCTGAGCAAACGTCTCCATCTGCAGCAGCGGTTCATAAAAAGTATCCATGAAACCTCTCCTTAATTAAAGTCGTTCATCGCCTTGTCCGGTCCGTCGGTCAGAATCTCGGCTGCTGCTTCCGCTGCATGCTCACAGGCTTCTTTCACAAGAGCTTCATCCTCTTTGGAAAAGCCTCCCAGCACATAGTCTGCCAGATCCCAGCCTGCCGGCTTTTCTCCGACACCCACACGAATTCTCGAAAAGACCTGAGTACCCAGATGAAGGATAATATTTTTCATCCCATTATGACCTCCGGCACTTCCTTTTTTCCGAATTCTCAGATTACCGGGAGCCAGTGAAATGTCATCATAGATCACAATCAGTTCCGTTTCCGGATCAATCTTGTAGAAATCCACAGCTTCCCGGATGCTCTCACCGCTTAAGTTCATAAAAGTCTGCGGCTTTAACAGCATGACCTTCCTACCCTCGATCACTCCGGTTCCGCACACTGCCTTATGCTTTTTCATATTCATATCTATATGATATTTTTCAGCAAGGAGATCAATCACCCGAAATCCCATATTATGTCTTGTTTTTTCATATTTACTGCCCGGATTTCCCAGACCTGCAATTATATACATCGTTTCAACCTCAGCTTTTCTTTTTCATGTTCCCTTATACTAAGGGATTTTGTTTTCGCTGTCAATTTTTCCCTTTCAGAATTCTGCCAATTGTCTCTTTTGACAGCTGCTCGCCGATCACAATCAGCACTTCCTGCCCGTCCGGTGAGACTGCAAGCGTCTGCTCCCGGCGCGTGGCATTCAGTTCCAGCCATCTTCCGTCTTCTGCTTTCACAAATCCCTTCACCCGGAGAATATGACCGCAGCCCGGTTCCTCAAACAGCCGCGCTGTTCTTTCTTTCAGCTCTTCTGCCGTCAATTCCAGATTCATGAAAAACAGGGAATCAAATGCTGCGGCGGCATCTGTTTTTCGATAACTGGCCGGTTCATAACCGCAGTTCATCAGCCTCTGATAATCTTCTTCCGTAAATTGTTCCCAGTCGGAAGCAATGATATGTCCAAAAAGTGACCGTCTGCATCCGACTTTCTTCATAGCCTGCTCAAGATGCGCCTTTACCGCCTCTGTCTGCTCAGCGGAAACGTTCTTCACCTTACTGAGCACGATGCATCCTGCTCCTGCCGCCTCAGAAGCCAGCAGATAATCTGCAGCTTCTGACTGCCCGCAGTCCAGTCCCGCATCCACGACTGCAATCACACTTCCGATCTCATACCACTGATCCAGCGGTTCCTCCCTCAGAATATCAAAAAATTCATCCATATCAAAAATACCAGATGGCTCCACGATCACCCGGTCATATCCACACATACCCATGGCAATCAGTTTTGTCTTAAACCGCCTCCGGTGACAGTCAGCGTCGCATCCTCCCGACACCATTTCCAGTTCACAATGATCTCCTTCCAGATCTTTCAAAAGCATCATATCCACATTGACTGCTCCGAAATCATTTTCCAGAATTCCGATATTCAGTCCCTGATCCAGCAGATACCGTGCATATTTTTTTATAAATGTCGTCTTACCTGATCCAAGAAATCCGGTAATCAGATCAATCTTTACCATGACGTATTTCCTCCGTTTTTTCATTGTAACATATATTTCCCGCAACGCAAAGAAAGAGGAATCCCCTTTCAGAAATTCCTCTTCTTAATTGATTACAATCTCTGTTTATTTGCCGCTGTCCTGACTCTGCTGCTGCGACTGTGCACTCGCTTCATCCTGTGTGCTCAGGGTGATATTCAGTGTCTCCTCTTTGTACTCAGAGCCTTCCATACGCTGTACCACTACTTCGATGGTCTCACCTGCTTTGTAGTAAGTCATGAGTTCCTTCAGCTGTGTATATCCACTGATAGTTGTTCCATCTACTTTTGTGATAATGTCTCCATCCTGCATACCTGCATTGGCTGCTCCCAGTCCATCCAGTACTTTCCGTACATAGACACCAGTCGGCATATTATAATTCTGAGATACTTCGCTGGTAACGTCCACACAGTTGGATACTCCAAGGTAACCCTGCTGTCCGTCTTCCACTTTATCTCTGGTTGTCTTGTTCATCAGATCACCTATGATATTCTCCACATCAGAGATCGGGATCGCATAACCCATACCCTCTACATCCTCAGAAATAAATTTCACGGAGTTGATACCAATCAGTTCTCCTTTACTGTTCAGAAGAGCGCCACCACTGTTGCCAGGGTTGATAGCTGCATCCGTCTGAATCAGTTTGTTGGTGATGTCCTGCCCATCAGACTGTACCGTCACTTCACGGTTCAGAGCGCTGACAATACCAGAAGTAACAGAAAGTCCGTATCCATAGGCATTACCAATGGCAACAACCGGCTCACCGACTTTCAGTGCGGAAGAATCGCCAACAGTAGCAGTCTTAATGCTGCTCATAGTCTCGTCCGGGATATCACTTAACTGAACAGCAATCACTGCCAGGTCTTTGTCTGCATCGGTTCCTTTGATCTTTGCAGAGATTACATTATCTTCATCTGCATCCTGTCCGTCAGAGTTAAAGTAAACGCTTAACTCTTTGGCACCGGATACTACATGGTTGTTAGTCACAATCAGAAGTTCGGTATCATTCTGTCCGATAATAATACCGGAACCACTGGACTGGCTCTCCTGCTCATAGTTTCCAAAGATGGTTCTAAACTCCTGCGTACCCACATTAGTAATGGATACTACAGACGGCATACAGTTTTCCACGATGGAAGACACATCATACACATCAGAGGAAGCAGAAGCGGTACTCGTAGCCGGAACTGTCGTATTTGCTTTATTCAGGCTGACCTTGGTATTAACGGAATCACCAAGGGCTTTATTTCCCACATAATTCACGCCCATGAATGCTGCGCTGGAAACGCTTCCAAATACCAGTGCCAGCACCAGGCATTTTGCAACGGTTCTTCCGAATCCGCCTGCTTTTCTTTCCCGTTTCTTCTTCGGTGCTTTCTGATTCATGGCCTCGGAAGAATCATAATGGGTATAAGTACTTCCGGTATCGTAGTAGTTACCACCATTCTCTTCAGTCGTCTGCTCCGTGGTATTTTCCGCGGTATCGTTGTTTCTCATTTCATCATCATACATATCTATCGCTCCTTTCCATCTCTTACAATGGATTTGTTTTCTCTTTTCTTTATGAGCATACTATAGCAGGCAATTGTGATGGAAGTGTGATAAAACCTTTAAAAAAGTTTGTTTTTCCGGTTCCCGCAAAAAAGGATTGAGGAATGCATCGACTTTATGCTATGATAATATAGATCGAAAACTTTCCCAGTTTTCGTGAATTTGCAGAAGAAAGGAGACACGATATGGGATATAACGATAAATGGGAGCTTTTTTCAGAAAAATATAAAAATTTATGTACGGGGCACGATGTCATACCTGACAGTCTGTTCAAAGAATACGGCGTCAACCGGGGGCTTCGTGACATTAACGGAAACGGCGTTCTGACCGGTCTCACCAACATTTCACGAATTGATTCCTTCCGTATGGAAAATGGTCAAAAAGAGCCCTGCGATGGAAAGCTCTGGTATCGGGGATACAATGTCACCGATCTGGTACAGCATATTCCAAAGGATTCCTTCGGATTTGAAAAAATAGCCTATCTGCTGCTCTTTGGCGAACTGCCATCCGCAGAGGAAGCAAAAGATTTTTCCGAACTTCTGGCTGCCGGACGGGAACTTCCCACCAACTTTACGAGAGATGTCATTATGAAGGCTTCCAGTAAAGATATTATGAACTCCATGACCCGGAGTATTCTGACCCTTGCCTCCTACGATGACAATCTGAATTCCACGGAAATCTCCAATGTCATCCTGCAGTGTCTGAATCTGATCAGTGTATTTCCCATGCTGGCCGTCTATGGTTATCATGCATACAATCATTATGACAGAAACGAGAGCATGTATATTCACCGTCCGGACCCGAATCTTTCCACTGCGGAAAATCTGCTCATGATGCTTCGCCCGGATAAGAAGTATACTTTTCTGGAAGCAAAAGTACTGGATGTCGCCCTGATCCTTCATATGGAACACGGCGGAGGTAATAACTCCACCTTCACCACCCGTGTAGTTACTTCTTCCGGATCTGATACTTATTCTGCCATTGCGGCAGCCATGTCTTCTTTGAAAGGTCCCAAACACGGTGGCGCCAATATCAAAGTTATGGAGATGATGGATGATATCCGGAATCATGTCCGCGACTATTCCGACAAGGAAGAAATCAGCCAATATTTAAGCAAAATTCTGGCTGGTGAAGCATTTGACAACAAAGGTCTGATCTATGGTATGGGACATGCAGTTTATTCTCTGTCCGATCCAAGAGAACGGGTATTTAAAGGTTTTGTGGAACAGCTGGCAAAAGCCAAGCACCGGGAAGAAGATATGCTTCTCTACAATAACATCGAAACCCTGGCTCCTGAACTGATTGCAGAAAAAAGAAAGATCTACAAAGGTGTCAGTCCCAATGTAGACTTCTACAGCGGATTTGTCTATGACATGCTGGATATTCCGGTAGAGCTTTACACACCCATCTTCGCCATCGCAAGAATCGTCGGCTGGAGTGCCCATCGTCTGGAAGAGATTGTCGGCATGAACAAAATTATCCGTCCTGCCTACAAGAGTGTGATGCAGGAACGGGAACTGCCCTGCGACACTTTATAACATCGTTTTTTACGCAAAATAAAATCCGGATGCGGAAAATTCCGCTCCGGATTTTATTATTGTTTTTATTTAAGCACCAGCTCGCTCCATCTGCTGTCTCTTACCAATGCGATATAAGTCTTACCAGTATTCAGAGTGATCTCAGTACCATCTTCCTTGTAGAACTTGGTCGGGGACATGTCATGACCTTTAGACCAGGTGACCGGAATTGCCTTTCCTCCGGTGATATAATATCCTTCTCCAGTGGAGTTCAGAATGTTGAACTGCATATAGCCGTTTGCATCATACTGCGTTACCGGTGCGCACTGCAGGATAACATTGGTGAATGCCATCTGTTTGTTATCATCCAGCGGATCCACATGTTTCGCACCATACTCAGAATAGAGATAGGTATTGCTTGCTGCATCATAGTCAAGCTGGGATCCATTGTGATCAAAGGGCAGATCCACCAGAGTGCAGTCCTTGGAATCTGCTGCTTCAGACAGATCTACCGGATTGGACTCGCTTGCAAACAGCCAGTGATTTCCCTGGGCGTAATCATTATACTCGGTAGAGTATCCTGCTGCCTTCATACGTTTCTCAACCTCACCAGTGGTTACGTACTCGGTAAACTCTCTCGGCTTTCCATTCTTGATACGTGCGAATCCACCGCTTAAATGTTCTACCCACGGATTCTTCAGGTATGCATCAATATAGAAAGGACCTCCATCATGAATGACTACAGCATTGTACTCCGGAGCAATCATAAAGTTCGTCGGACGTACACTTCGGATACTTCCTACCTGTTTGATACTGCCCCAGTCTTTGAAAAGAGCCATGAAACGGGTAATCTCTCCGTTTGCGGTACTGTTCATCATCTCATAGACGATATCAGCATCGTTCAGTCCGTAATGGGGAAGAGCAGTCTTCTCATTATCTACCATGATCGCAACCGGACGTTGATTCTGGAGACTCTCATCAATCCACTCGTTGGTCAGCTCACTGCGGTACATTCCCTCACGGGTCTCTTCCTCAGCCGAAGCTTCCTCCTCGGCGGCATCTGTGGGTTCGTCTGCTTCTTCTGTATTCTCTCCCTCTGAAACATCAGTCACGGTCGGAGCTGCTGCATCATCGGAGCTTCCACCACATCCAGTCAGCATGGTACATGCCAGTGCTGCGGACAGGAACAGAAGTAATGTCTTTTTCTTCATGTAAAAAAATCCTTTCTCCATAAATTTAAAAATAATTATACACTATTTTTGCCTGTTTTGAAACCTTCTTAACAGATATTTAAGAAAACTGAAGATATTGTTATTATTGCACAGTATCTGTCTCAGCAGAAGTATCCGCTGCCTCACTGCCTTCGGTGGGGGCCCCCTTCTCCTGCTCGGAAGGCCGTTCCGTGCCTGCCAGATGATAGCAGATGACCGGTGTTCCTTTCTGCACATAACTGTACATTTCCTGTGCTTTCGCAGGCGGCATATTGATGCATCCGTGGGATCCTTTTGTCTTGTAAATGGTTCCGCCAAAGCTGGATCTCCAGTTTGCATCATGCATGCCGATATTCTTGTTGAACGGCATCCAGTAGGATACCGGCGTCTGATAGTTTTCGCCGGTCAGTGTCGCATCTCTCTGTTTATAAGTAATGCTGTAGACACCTGCCGGAGTATCATATCCTTTTGCCGAATTGCCGGATACAAAATCGGACTCCATCATCAGCTTTCCGTCCTGGTAGAAGAAAAGATGCTGCGCTGTCAGATTAATCTCCACATAGGTCGTTCCATAATCCGGCGTACCATAGGAAGCTGCCGTCTGATAGTAGACCGGCGTCCGCTCTCCGCTTTCACCTTTTTCAATCATGGCTTCCAGTTCTTCCGCTTCTTTGTCATAATTCATCCACCAGCCGTAGTCTCCGCCATCAATCGTGACTTCCTGCCCATAACTGGTCATAAACGTTCTCGGGCGGAAGATGGTATCATATTTTTTTCGAAGGGTCGCCACATAATTTTCCACCTGTGCCGTATCAAGCTCCACTTCAAATCCATCTACATGAAGCCAGGAAGAAATGGTAGGACCATCCAACACTTCCTTATTCTCTCCAAACGTATATGTAATGCTGATACCTGCATATTTCTGCATTTTCTCAAGCAGTGCCTTCAGCTCTTCATTTTCCGACGTAATCTCCGGCACTTCGTAACAGTCTGCTTCCTCCAGATTGACATAATTCTCAAGACCCTCTACCGCTGCCCGGATCACATCCAGTGTCTGTTCCTTCTTCAGTTCATTTCCCTGCGTTTCCGAAATGATGGAGAATCCGCTGCCCTCTACATAATCACTGATATACGCATCTGTCGGAGCAGATGCAAAAGAACTGTCAAATCCTTTCAGTCCGTCGACTGCCTGTTCCAGCATAGATTCGTCGTAGGAAATCACCTTTTCCAGTTCATGCGCCGTACCCGGTTTCAAAAACCACAGCCACACATTCTGTTCCCTCATAATCGTTTCCAGCGGCTCCATGGAAGAGTATCCAAGCCCGATGGAGGTTCCCTGAATATCTTCATCCAGCGTACTGCCATCGCTCTTCCGCTCTGTAATCTGCAGCATATAGTCCTGCACCTGACCGCTTAATTCCTCCAGCGTCATGCCGGATACATCCGCTTTATCAATCACAGTTCCATTTACAAAATGATTTTGATAATAAAAGACACCACCTGCATAGACACCAAGTGCCCCAAGTATCAGCACACAAAAAATTACGGTCAGTACAGGAAAACGCTTTTTATTCTGCTCTTTTTTCTTCATTGCCACACGCATCCTTTTTTGAATTCAAAAATATTATAGCGTCTTCAAAATGAAGTGTCAATTTTTCTGCAGACTGTTCCTGTCTTTCTGCCAGACAGCTGGTGTGACACCTGTTTTCTTTCTGAATATTCTGGAAAAAATACTCGGCACTGGAATAACCGACTGCAGCTGCAACATCCGCCGCCACATTTTCCAGCGTTACTTTTTCATCCACATGTTCCATAACCCAGGAAGCAATCCTTCCTATCTGCCGGTCTTCCATCAGGCGGTATTTGTCAAGAAGCACCTTGACTCTCTGGAAGCAGCCCTCCCAGTCTGTGATGACGTCTTCCATATTTTTCGGAGACACCATACCATGGCTTGTGAATTCTTCCCTGCACAACAGTTTCTCAAGCCAGGGTCTTCCGCTGACCAGCTTCTCATACATTCTGTATTTCGTTTTATCCGCCACAAAAATCGCACCAGTTCTTCTTCCGTCCGGGCAGTATCCAGCAGCAGAAATTCCTGATGCATCGTCCAGAATTCCATATTTTTGATCTGTTCCGCCAGCAATCCTGCCTTATCGTAAAACATCACTTTCTGCATCTGCTCACCCCCGAAGAAAAAAAGAGGCATGGTAATAAAAATCGTGTCTTCTTTTACCCCGCGTACCCGAAAAGTATCATAATGAAAATGTTCCATAGGAAGCAGCCAGTCTTTAAAGTGGAGATACAGGCCATTCTTCGCCAGCTCCACCTTCAGTTCCCCATAGGCAGGATTTTCATACACCCCTGTGTATTCTTCCAGCTTGTGGGACAGCTCTGTGTGTTCCACCGGCGGAAGAGGTATCTGTTGATACAGATTCCGCAGCACTTGCAGTGTCAGCTGCTGCATCTGTACTTTCTGTGCTTCCTGAGCTTCCGCATCCGGTCATCATCATTGCTGCTGCCATGAACAGCGCCATCCATCTTGTCTTTCTTCTCATAATATTCCTCCTCGTCTTTCTGTTATAAAAAAACGACAGTATTTTCTTTTATGAAAACACCATCGTTTCTCTCAGATAAATTATGCAATTGTCTCGGACTCTCCGAAATGCTTTCTTACGATATCCGCTACCATCTGTGCCGTTCCTTCTACTCCGAAGAAACTGCTGTCGATCATCAGATTCCGGTTGTTCAGGTCAGACGGATAGTAATTGGTATATTTCTTATGATACTTCCGTCTGGCCTTATCGACCTCCATGATCATTTTTATAGCCACATCCTCTTCCATGCCAAGCTGTGTCACACAGTTCTCGATCCTTTTTTCAAAGGGAGCATAGATATAAATATTGAAACAGTTGGAATAGTCTTTTAATACATATTCTGCACATCTTCCTACAATTACGCAGGACTCTTTTGCTGCCAGCTTTCTAATGATCTCTGACTGTACTCTGAAAATTTCATTCTGCTTTTCTGAAGAAAATTTTCCAAGGGGAGATTTCATTTTTGCATAGATACCGCCCTGGCTCTCTTCATTGGTACTAACTACCGAAAGCGGCAGATTCATCTGCCTTGCTGTTTCCTCTACAATGTCTCTGTCATAGAATTCCACATTCAGAAGTTCTGACAGTCTTCTTGTAATGGGTCTTCCCATACTTCCGAATTCACGGGTAATGGTTACGATATATTTCTTTTCCATGGCATACACTCCATCCCGTCTGCTGTAAACTAAAAAAACAGGCAATGGTATTTTTTACAAACACCGTTGTCTGCTTTCTATCTGATGGACTACATTAATACCGATTTATTTTTAAAAAGAAAGGTAATATCTTTTGTTTTTATGTACATATCTTTTGATTATAGAAAAATATTGTTCAGTTTCGGTCCCAGAATTGTCTCTTTTTGATTCCTGTGCTAAACTAAGTATATATTTTCCGTCATACGAGGAGATTCATCTTATGCTTCGAATTCTTTTTGTAATCCCATATCTGGAAGTAGAACAGAGTGTAAAACAGGTCTTTCAGGAAGTTGCATCCCTGAAGGAAGAAGAGATCAGCTATGATATTCGTCTGGCTGAGATCGGTGGACATCTCGACATTGAAAATGATGCCGCTGATATTATCATCGCACGTGGATTTACCGCCGCTTCCATCAAAACCAGTATTCCGAAAATTGAACTTCAGGTATCTGCATTTGACATGATGAAAGCTGCAAAAAAATGCATCCGCACATATCATTGCGAAAAGATTGCTTTTATCGGGACTACAAATATGATTTTCGGTGCTGATTCTTTTAACGAAATTCTGGATGATGTAGAAGTCACCTCCTGCCAGGTAAAAAGTTCAGACATGCTTGATCAGGCAATTGATCAGCTTTTGAAAGAAGGTGTAGATGCAGTCATCGGAGGACGTTCCTTAAGTCAGGTTGCCAGCAGAAGGAATATTCCCTATATTCTGCTGCAATCCGGAAAAGAAAGCATCTATCAGGCGGTGGAAGAAGCAATTACTGCCATGCGCTTTTCCAGAAGCGAAAAAGAAAAGAGAGAATATCTGCAAGCAATCATGGACTACTCTTTTGAAGGAATCGTGTCTACTGATATTTCTGGAAATATTCTCTCCGTTAACCGCTTTGCCGCAGAACGGCTGAATCAATATGACCGGGGCCGCCATCATACACCAGACTGGATGATTGGAAAACCATTGACTCATTTTCTTCCGGAACTCTCTCTCACCAGTGAGACCCAGAATATTCTCTCGCGGCTGATTACTTCTGGAAGGCGACAATATATGGTAAACTGTGTGCGGCTTTCCGAAAAAAACGATCAGCCGGATGGTTTTATTATCACTTTCCGTGATATTGAAAACATCCAGGAAGATGAAGGACGCATCAGAAAGCAGCTTCATAGTAAAGGGCTTCGTGCAAAATATCATTTTGAACACATCGTCGGCAACAGTCGGATTATGAAAGAAACTATTCAGACCGCCCGCAAATATGCCCATGCAGAATCTAATGTATTTATTCATGGAGAAACCGGCACCGGAAAAGAACTGTTTGCTCAAAGTATCCACAATGCCAGCAGCCGCAGAAACGGTCCGTTTGTAGCCATCAACTGCGCTGCTCTTCCAGAATCTCTGCTGGAAAGTGAGTTGTTCGGATATATGGAAGGAGCTTTCACCGGAGCCATAAAAGGCGGAAAAGCCGGCCTGTTTGAGCTTGCCCATAATGGCACTCTGTTTCTCGATGAAATCGGAGATATGGCTATCAATCTTCAGGCAAGACTTCTGCGAGTCATTCAGGAACGGGAAATCATGCGTCTTGGCGGAAGCCAGATGATCCCGGTCAATGTCCGGATCATCGCTGCTGCCAATAAAGACATGCAGGCCGCAGTAAAAGATGGCTCTTTCCGTCAGGATCTGCTGTACCGCATCGATGTCCTCAGACTGGAACTGCCTCCTCTTCGCAAACGCGAACAGGATCTTCTGGAACTGACCGAATGCTATATCAACCTGGAACGCCAGAAAACCGGATGTATTCTCAAAGATCTTGATGAGCATGCTCAACGCTGGATTCTTCAACAACCATGGGAAGGCAACGTCCGGGAATTACGCAACTTCTGTGAACGACTCTGTGTCCTGTGTGAAAACGGAACCGCAACTATAGATCGGAAGAGCGTCGTGTAGGGAAAGAGTGTAGATCTCGGTGGTCGCCGTATCATTAAAAAAAAAAAAA
>ENA-USUG01003419-USUG01003419.1-human-gut-metagenome-genome-assembly--contig:-NODE-3419-length-21701-cov-15.476045_pt1 | contig 21701 bp, 16 predicted proteins | sample MGYA00250059_ERZ773394 | MGnify/ENA primary metagenome ERZ773394 (study PRJEB29103, sample SAMN06111957) | human gut metagenome | biome: human gut; feature: ankylosing spondylitis patient; material... | reverse complement strand
TCCTCTATCGACTTATAGCTATCATTAATAGCTACCCGCAAACGCTGATCCCCGCTATTGAAATAACCGGGATACACCGTCTTGTTCTGACTATTCAACGTGGACAACACCTCCATCGGGTGAACACCCAGATTAGCCATCTTATCCTGCATCATCTCGATATTGATACACGGGGTTCGATTTCCATAGATTTCAACACGGCGTACCCCCTCAATATCCTGCAACTCCCGTTTCACCAACTGGGCATAATCCAACAACTGTTCGTCACCCACCCCGTCGGTTGTTATGGCATAAAACATTCCATACACATCCCCGAAATCATCCATCACCACGGAAGGACGTACCCCATCGGGCATTTGTGCTTGTGCATTTGTCACCTTCCGACGCAGGATATCCCATTTCTGCTCCAACTCGTCCGGGCTCACCGTACTCTCCAACTCCACCGTGATCAACGACATATCCGCCATGGATTTGGATTCAATACTACCGATTGCACCCATCGAACGAATCGACTTTTCCAATACATCCGTCACCTCCAACTCCACCTGATGAGCAGAAGCCCCGGGATATACCGTAACCACCATCGCCTGCTTTACCTTGATTTCCGGGTCCTCTAACTTACTCATTGAATTAAAGGCAAAAATACCTCCAATCACCAGCACTGCAATAAAAAACTTTACCAGTGCCCTATTATTTAATGCATAATCCGTTAAATTAGTCATATCAATTACTTCGTAATGTTACAGGTTACAAGTTCTAAAATTAAAGCAGTTTCCCTATGTTTGTTTTAGAAACCGGTTTTAATAATTCCACGGACATTCCCTCCTTCAAGCTATGCACGCCGGCAGACACAACGATCTCTCCGGCAGCCAATCCTTCGGAAACAATCAACTCACCTGTTTTCAACAATCTACTCAACTGGATCACACGTTTGGTCACGCTTTGAGTTTTCGGGTTATACACCCACACGGCGGATGCCCCGTTTTCTTCGAACATCGCGGACAACGGAATCACCGTCAATACCTCCTCGTTCGGGTTGTACTCGATCGTCACGTTCACACTCATCCCGGCAGCAATATCCACTCCCGGCACGGGTTTCAGACGCAGACGCATCCGGTACAACTGATTCAAGTTCGCCTTCCGGGTAATCTCGATCAACTCCAACGGGAAAACTTGTCCCGGGAACACATCAATCGTACAAGAAAATGACTTGAACAACCCCTGACGCACGAAATCACTGGACGGGATATCAATATCCACGTCAAAATAATTACTATTAATCATCGACACCACGGGATAACCGGCAGCTACCGTCTCGTGAGAATCATAATACTTTTTCTGAATATACCCGTCAAAAGGTGCTGTCAGACGAGTATCTGCCAATGCATTCTTATGTGCATTATACTTTGCCGTAATTTGCTTGAGTCCGGACACGGCCTTATCGTAATCATTCGCCGGAACACTCCCCCGCTTATACAATTCAATAACCCTTCCGGCCTCCTCTTTCACTTGATTGTATTCCGCCTCAGTCGCTGAAAGTTGAATCTCGTAATCCCTCGGATCGATCTCGGCAATCAATTCTCCTTTCTTCACAAAAGCCCCCACCTCCGGCAACACAGCCCGGATAGGTCCGGCTACCCGAAATGACAACTTCACCTCCGAAGCTGCCTTGATCTTCCCCGGATAAATAATCGACAATTCTCCTTGGTAACTTTTCACCGTATCGGCCTGTACCGTAGCTTTACCGCGGTCCTGTTTCGTTTGAGAATTTCCGCAGGCACACATTAATAAAATCAACCCAAATAAAGAAAATACAACACCTTTCATCATTTTTCTATTTTATCTAATCCCTGTTAATTTTTAATCTTCTACATTCTTTTTTATACAACAAACATGCCACAATAAAATAAAATACCATCAATATACACAATCCACTAAATTCAGGTAATACCTCTGACAATGTGGCACCTGTATTGTTGATTTTCACGAAACCATCAATCCCGAACGAGGAGGGGAATAACTTGCCAAACCACACCCAATATTCCGGTATCGCCGACTTGGGCCAAGAAATTCCGGAAATAAACATCAATGGAACAGACGTAAACACGAATATCAAGAATGGCATTTCCCGTTCCCGACTAAAAAACGACATGGCAATAGCAAAAAAAGTACACGCCAGTAAAAACGGGAATAAAAACAACATCAACTCTCCCCGCTCCCCGACCTGAGTCATCCCGAACAAACGAGGCACGATGAAAAACACCCAATAACTCATCACGAAATAAATGGGCAGATAAGCGAAGGCCTTCCCCAAAACCACTCGCACCGGACGACGAAAATGCTTATTTTCGGGCAACAGCAACCCTTTCCGACGTCGATCCCGTTCTGTACCCGTCATCGTTCCCACGCCCAATAATAACGACTGCTGTACCACTAAAATCAACACCGCGGGAATCAAAAAAGAAGTAAAACCACCTTGAGGATTAAACAATTTCACGTCCTGAATCCGTACCGGAGAAGAGGCAATCTGCTCCGTGACCTCCGTGGCATACTCAATCCCCTGCACCTGTATATCTTTCCCCATCGCCAGAGCAACATCCGTCCCCGCCGTCAGCAAAGCCTTGTAATTCAACAAAGCTCCCATATCACAGTAAAGAGAGAGGTACGCCTGCTCCCCCCGAGCTACATTTTTACTAAAATCAGCGGGAATCTCTAAAATCCCGTAAATATCTTTTTTATACATCAGCAACCTCGCCGCCTCCATATCCTCACAACGAGCCACCACATCCACGCTGGCCGTGGCATCCCAATTCCGGATAAACTCCCGGCTCAACGCCGACTTCGAATGATCAACCACCGCCACAGGAACCTCCATCGCCACCTCGTTACTATAAATAAACGTGTAGACCACCGGATATCCCAACATCAATGCCACGAAAAAGGTCAACACGGCATGATCCCGGAACACCGCATAAAACTCCCGTTTAAAAACATAATATATATCTGTCCAGAAAACCATCCCTTATTAATTTTAGATTTATGATTTATGATTTTAGATTGACCCCCTCTAGCTCCCCCTTTTCAAGTACGATGTTTCAATGTCGCGTGTTCTCCCCCTGTGTAAGGGGGAGTTAGAGGGGGTAGTTCTTCCATTCTAAATTTTAAATTCTAAATTCTAAATTTCAAATCCTATCTCAACCCGCAAATCGTTTCCAACGATTTACGGCAAATACTTAAACTCCAACAAATCCGACTTCAATTTCGGCAGTACAAAAATGGGCAAAAACAGATAGACCATTAATGCCGCGTAACTCTGCCAAGAAAATATCATCGGAATACCATTCAAAGCTTGATCCACGTATATCAAAAAATAGTGGCGCATCTGGAACAAATTCGACCCGATCTGTGCCAACTCCGGCATGGAACGCACCGGGTAAGTAAAACCGCATATTGAAAACGACAACACGCCCCACAAGGCACATGTACTCAATGCGATCCTGCTCCGGCGATTCATTCCCGTGACAAACAGCGCAAAACACTGAGAAGCCAGAATCATCAGCACCATCGCCAAAAACATCGGGAAAAATCCACTATTTAACGGGAAATGAGCATAACCATACAACATGGAAAGAGCAAGCATCCCCATCGCCGTGAAAATCAAAGCCTGCGGGATAAGTTTTCCCATCAATGCCACGATAATAGAACCGTTCCCCGCCTCCAACCACTCTCTTGACGTTCTCCGCTTAATCTCCTCACTAATACTGTACACCGTGGTAAACATCACGAACATGCACAAGAATGCCGGCAAAAGGAAATTCGCCAAATAAACGGCATAACTCAACCACGGGTTATTCAGCGGATGCGTGTCCAACACGATCGGCATCAACTTCGCCGCAAGTAACGGTCCTCCCTCCCCTTTCGCCAACAACAACGTCCGCTGGACCACCCCGTTAGCCAAATTTGATTGCATCCGCATATCTTTATACAACAAAGAACCCGCCAAAAAATAAGTATCATTCGTGTAAAACGACAACACGGGCTCTTTCCCTGTCGAAGCATCCCGCCGGAAATCTGCCGGAATATAAAAGATCCCGTAAACATCACCTCGTTGTAAAGCCTCCCGGGCCTCGCTGAAATTTGCCGTGCGCATCACCACATCCGTCTGGGCAAACGTGTTCAACGAACGCGCCAGAGAACGGGAAGTCGTGGTATTATCCTCATCCACCACGGCCACAGGCAACTTCTTCGGCAACCCGTCCTTCAACAAATCCATGAAAAACAGGAAGCAAAACAAAGGCGCAAAAATCATCACGAACCAATAGATCCGATGTTCAGCCAACATCCGGATCTCCCGTTTCATCAACACCCCCAAAGCCCTTATATTCTCTCGCATAAATTAATTTTAGATTTACGATTTCAGATTTTAGATTCCAATCGCACAACCCCCTTCTTCATTCTAAATTCTATATTCTAAATTTCATAATTTCTTCAAAACGCTCATCCCCGGTCTCAACCCCTCCACTTTCTCCGTGGGCACGGCTTTCACCTCGAAAGTCTTCGCATCATACTGCCCCGTTGTCTTCGTGGCTCTCCAAGCGGCATAAGTTCCCATATTCTTCATGTGAGTCACTTTCAACTGCACCTCCTTATTATTCAACGCCGGAATATATCCCGTGAACACGGCACCCATCTGCAAATCGCCCAACAAATCTTCACGCACGTTAAACACCACCCACATATCTTCCAAATCCAACACGTTCATCACGGGAGAACCCGTTCCCACCAATTCCCCCACCTTCGGGTAACGCTCGGAAATCTCACCTGAAATCGGTGAAATCAAAAACGTCTCTTTGACATAAGAACCGACCTCTTCCACGGCGCCTCTTGCCCGGTTCACCTGAGCCTCGGCAGCCTGTTTGTCTTCTTTCTCCGCCCCGTTTCTTGCCATCTCGTACTGGGCCTTCGCGGCTTGTTCCGTAGCTAACATCGCCTTGTAATTTGCCTCAGCCTCGTCACGTTTCTGTGCGGAGACCACGTCATTCTCGAATAACGTCTGTACCCGATCAAAAGACTTCTTTGCCACATCAAGTGCCGCCTGCGCTTTTTTCCACGTTTGGAAGGCCATCGCCTTCTGCTCTTCACGGGCACCCTTTTGAGCCTTATCGCTCAACGCTTGAGCGGCCTCTTCCGCCGCTTGTGCCTGATTAAACTTCGCCATCACCTCCGGACTATCCAAAATCGCCACCGTATCCCCTTTCATCACGTGATCCCCCTCGTCGACCAAAAACCGCTCAATCCTCCCCGGCACCTTCCCGGAAATCCGCACTTCCGTGGCCTCCGCCTCACCTTGAATCATCTCCGGCACCGGCTCCCAAAAAATAAACCCGAATATAGCAACCAAAAATATGATGATCACGATCCCCGTAAACATCAACACCTTCCCACTTACTTTCTTTTCACTCATAACAATTAATTTGAAATTTAGAATTTAAAATTTAAAATTTAGAATGGAAAAACTACCCCCTCTAGCTCCCCCTTGGGAAGGGGGAGCTAGAGGGGGTCAATCTTAAATCTAGTATCATAAATCTAAAATTCCAGTATTCCATAAGCTTTCTCCAAATAAACCTTACACAATCGAGCCTCTATCCGCGTATCGATCAGTTCCGAATTCGCCGTCAACCAAGCCGTTTGAGCCTCCAACACGTTCAACACGGGAATCGTCCCCTCCTTAAAGCCCAAATTCGCGAACTTCAGATTCTCCTCCGCCCGTTCCAGATTCTTACGGGCCATCGCCAACTTCTTCGTCACCTCCTTCATCTTGAATTCCGACTGGTTCACCTGTAACTCGATCTGCTCCTTCGCCTCCTGCAACTTATAATTCATCGCGTTCGTCTGTGCTTTTGCACCACGTAAACTTTTACGGGATGCTCCCCAATGAAATATCGGGGCCTTAATCCCAACTCCCACGCTCCACATACCATCAAATTTCGTACTCACCCCGTCAAAGAAAGAAGGCGTGCTACTCAAGTAATTTGCCGTCAAAGCAATCGTCGGCAAATACTCGGATAAAGCGATCTTCTCCTTCTTTTTATATATATCCGCGGCCAACTGCAAACTAGCCACCTCCGGACGCCGGCTATACACCTGTTCCAAGCTTTCCGTGGGCACCTCCTCCACGTCCGTGTCTACCACCTCTTCTTTCAACATCACGATCGTGTCTGTCGGTAAACCGCAAATCTGGTTCAACAACATCCGGGACAAACACAAACCGTTATCCACCTTCGTTTGAACCATCTCCCCCTCGTTCAGTTTCACCCGCACGGAAAGCACATCCGCTTTAGTAGCCACCCCCGTCGTGTGCATCAACTCGACATCATGCACGAACTTCCTCAATGTTTCCACGTACTTATCCGCCAATTTCTTCCGGTTTACCAGAGAAATGATCTGCCAGTAAGCCTCGTCCGTCGAAAGAATCACGCTCTGCAACTCCTGCGACCGCTTGCTCTTTGCCAATTGCTCCGCCAACCCGGCAATCTGGTTATAAGCCCTGATCTTCCCTCCCATATAAATCGGCTGTGTCAGCCCGACCTGCACGATTCCCATATTCCGTTCGTCCACGCTCATTGCCTCCTTCGGCAACAAGGCATAATCCTTCGGGACATACTGCCCATCCAAACCAATCGTCAATTGATCGGGACGAAACGTAAACTTCCCATCCGAACCCATCGACCCGACGGGCAAATGAGCATCATCAGCCAACAAATTAATCTCTTTTTGATTGCGCAGATACACGCCCATAGCGTCAATACCGGGCAGATACTTCGTGAAAGCCTCTGCTTTTTGCGCCTGACTCGCTTTTACCTCCTCGTCTGCAATTTTCAGTTTCTTATTGTTCTCTATCGCCAACCGCCGACAATCCTCCAAACTTAACACTTCTTGTGCATTCGATTGCAATATAAAACACAATAATACAGTAACTAAACTCAAACCAGATTTACATTTCGTAATCCTCTTCATCACTTTCTCGTTTTTATATTCTAACTTCAAGCTTCTTCAAATTTATACTTTTCGGTATGTACTCCCGTAAAAACTTTATCGAGCTTTTACTAACGAATAAAGTTGTTCATACTGGTAACGCACCGATGATAAAGCATAAGAAATATCCTGATGCATGACGATGTAATTTATCAACCCAATACTTATGTTCAACAAATTCTTTGCCAGAATAGACGTATCCACATCATCTCTTATCTCTTTAGCCCGTTTTGCCTCTAAAATAACACCTTCCAACTTCGACATCCATGAAATCTTCGTATCGCTCACCATCTGTTTAAACTCCGGGTACAAGGAAATCACCTCTACCATCAGCGAAAGGCACAAAATTTCGGGGATATCACTATCCAAACGCTTCGCCCCGTAATGACCGATACTTTCCAGGTTATGGATCGTCAAGTCAACAAACTCCCGTAACGAATGCACCCGGCTCATTTCCTCGGCTCGCCGACTATTCAACATACGGTAATACCTCGTCACCCCCTCTTTCAGCACCTCTTCCTTGTTCAAGAAATGATAATAAAACGTACCCTTGGTCATCCCCACGGCCTTTTCCAGATCGGTAAGAGTTACCGTCTTAAATCCCTTTTTCAAAAACAGCAGAAATGCCGCCTCGATAATCGTGTCTCTCGTTCCACTCATTTCTTTATCAACATATAATATTGTTCAAACTGCATCCGGGTATCTGAAAACATATACTGGAAACTCGCTTGATCCAATTCAATATTCAACATACTACTTGACACGGACATCAAGTTACGCGCCAACACCGAAGTATCCAACGTCTCCCGGATTTCCCCGCTTTGCTTCGCCTTCAAAATAATCTGCTCCCAATTCGCCAAGCGTCGTTTGGAAATCGTGTATATCCTCTCCCGAAATTCCGGGAAAATCGAAGCAACTTCCAACACCAATTGAAAAAACAGCACCTCCAGAATAAAACACCCAAAAGCTTTTTGGGATGCATCAGCACTCGCCTCTTTATTCTTGATCACGAGATCAATGAACTCTCGCAAAGAGGTCACACGCTCCACATCGTCCTCGCTCTCCTCCTTCATCACGCTAAAATAACGCTTCATCCCCGCCTCCAAAATTTCCTTCTTATCCTTAAAATAATAATAAAACGCTCCTTTGGTCAAGCCCGTGGCTTGTTCCAGTGTTTTCAGCGAACAGGCCTTATACCCTCTGTTCAAGAATTGCAAAAACGCCTTTTTTACTATTTCCTCCCGAAGTTCTGTCATAGAAACTTTTATTATATGTTGCAAAGATAGAGATAAAAACTGAACATCTTAAATTTAACATTTAGATTCACGTTAACAGGGGAAATAATCGTTTTTTATAAATCATAATCAGGATATCACCTTCTAATAATAAAATAATAAAGCTACAATTCATAATCACTAGTGGATTACTTCCGTATATAAAGTTTCTAATAAGCTTATAAAATCTTATTAAAACGCTATTCCGTATAGCGTTTTAATAGCGTTCTAATAGCGTTTTAATAGCGCTTTACACGGTAGTGATACGGAAGTCATCATGTATTAATCTTTATTTCGTGTATTAAATCAAACTGAATACCAGATTATTCCGCCACAACCACCTCTTCTAGTTCCTCCCGAGTCCCCGTGTGGTGACTTTTTTTGTTAATCCGGTCCATAATCACGGCAATTGCACCATCACCCGTCACGTTACAAGCCGTACCGAAACTATCCATCGCGATATACAAAGCGATCATCAACCCTTGAGCCGTTTCGTCAAATCCCAACATAGATTGCAATAACCCCAAAGCCGCCATGATCGCACCGCCCGGTACCCCCGGTGCCGCCACCATGGCAATTCCCAACATAAAAATAAACCCGGCCATCACCCCGAAAGAAATCGGCATTCCTGACATCAACATGATCGCCATGGCACAAGCCACGATCTTCATCGTGCTACCCGACAAGTGTATCGTGGCACAAAGCGGGATTACGAAAGTGGCTAGTTCCCGGTTGACGCCATTTTTTATCGTTTGCTCCAACGTCACGGGAATTGTCGCGGCGGAAGACTGTGTTCCCAAAGCGGTCATGTAAGCCGGCAACATATTTCGAAACAACCGGAACGGATTCTTCTTCGACACGATTCCGGCAATGAAGAATTGGATAAACAACAGTATGATCGTCAGGAAAAATATCATCACGATAATCTTCACGAACACGCCCAACACACCGGAAACCTGTCCGGAATTCGAGATATTCAAGAAAATACCGAAAATATAAAGCGGCAACAAGGGAATAATCACGCCCGTGATCACCTTGTTGATAATATCCTTGAAATCCTCCATCGCTTCTTTCAACGTGGCCCCGTTGATAACCGACATTCCCAGGCCTAACGTGAAAGCCAAGACCAAAGAGGTCATCACGTCCATCAAAGGTGGCATCATCACCGTGAAATAAGGAGTCAAAGGTTCCACCACCGCCATTTCCTGCGGTTGCAACTCGGCATCTTTCAATAACCACGGATAACTCAAATCACTGGCAAGGTAAGTAAAGAATCCCGAAAACAGGGTAAATCCATACGCCAGCAAAGCAGTTATCAACAACAATCTCCCGGCTCCTTTGCCCAAATCGGCAATACCCGGGGCCACCAATCCAAGAATCAGTAACGGGATAATAAAACCAAGGAAATTACTAAACAAGCCATTTACCGTTAAGAATATTCTTACCAACCCATCGGGGAAGAAAAGTCCGCACACGATACCGGAAGCTATTGCGATCACAATTTTGGGTAATAATCCTATCTTCTTTTTTTCCATAGGCCATCTATTTATATTAGTACGTCATTCAAGGCTCTCGCCTTTTGGGCGATTTCCCTATTTACTTTAAACGAGAACGTAAGTAAAAAAGATTTACTAATCCTATTTATGTACTATTCTAGGCACAATTGTTAATCAACTTGCGTTCGTTGAATGACTTGGAATGACCTTTCCGATTTGAAATGAAGAGGATTTCACGACTAAAAATAACGGGAGAGCCACAAAGCAAAGAACTTATCATAGACATAGTATGTTCCCAGCTCCGAGGAGACAAAATCTTTCTCTAACAATCCTTTTAAAGCAGCTTGCACGGAACTTGCCGAAGCCAAACGGTATTTTTTGATATAGCGACTACCGGTAACCTCTTTCGCCTTCCCCTCTTTGGCAATAGTGATTAATACCTCCTTTTGCTTCTCCGGCAACCGGAACAGCGTTTCTTCATAATTATAACGATAGCTTGAAATAATGTTCTGCAAGGCAGTTTGAATCATATCCCCTGTACATGATCCGCCTTTCTCTGTCATCATAAACAAAGTATTTAACATCTTCTGAATGTACCAAGTGACACCTTCAAAACGGTCATACACCTCCGTTATGATTTCCGGGGAGATCATCTTCCCTGCCTTTTCAAAATGCCCCATTGCGAATTCAATGTATTTATCCCGCGGAATGGATTCCAAGTAAAGCATCGATACACTCTGGTAGAAGGGACGAGAGGGACTTAGAAACATATTCCCCATAATATGCCGCTGGCTTCCCGCAAAAATAAAACGAGCATTATTACAATGCTGGATATAAGTTCTTAAAAGGGCTTCCAAATTTTTTTCAGGGTACGAGGCAATCTGTTGAAATTCGTCAATAGCAACGATACAAGGCTTATCAGCCACCTCCAAATACTTGAAGATTTCATCTAATGTTGCCCGAGTATCGCGTACATCACCCAATTGCATGTTAAACGAGGGATTACCGACAACATCAAAAGAAATTCCGGCCTGTAATGTCTTCACACAATTCACAAATGTTTCTATGGCTTTTCTTCCGAAAGGTTTCAATCGCTCCAAAATAACCTTACTTAATGACAGTATAAAATCACGTAATGATTTTGTGGCGTATATATCCACAAAGAAGGTGTAATACTTATCACTTATTTCCGAATGAGCAAAACAATGCATGACAAGACCTGTTTTCCCCATTCTTCGTGGAGATATCAATGCAAGATTGTTCCCATTTGTAAGCTGTTTTATAAGTTCGTTGCTCTCCGATTGTCGATCGCAAAAATACTCTGGAGAAATATACCCCGCCGTAATGAATGGATTATTTACCTGTACCATAACTACTTTTATTAATACACAAAGATAATTATTATCTTATAATAATGAGTGCATGATCGTTATAAAATTGCACCGTATCTCCACGCGTGACCATCGCCCTTACTGTAACTAAAAATTAATGGGTACGGTCATGCTCCTCCGCACGTTTCCCAGATGAAGCGGACACTAAGCAGGAATTTATTTCGGGGCTGATTTACAACCCGAACAGCCTCCACGTTAAGGCTATGTGCACCTCCTTTCAACACGTTCACCCCACGTATTCTGCAACCGAGCGTATTTGATTACGTCAACCGCATACCGGGGTGCATAGTTATCAGCGACTGTTATTTCTTTATACCGCCAGTTATAGGTTCCCCTGTTACCTTTATCGTACGAAACCTTCACTTGTGCCACACTTGTTCCCAACAAACCGCACAAGCATATTAAAACGACAAGACTTTTCTTTATATATCAAACACACTATTTTATAACTAATTACAAATATATTCAAATTCTTACCCGTATACAAAAGGGGTGGAGAATATTCCAATTATTAATCAACTTATATTCGTTAAAGGACTTGGGATGAACTCTCCGATTGACTCTGGGCTAATTGTCTCAATAAATTTCGTAATAGTGGTAATTATTTCAGCTTCCATTCCACGACAGTCAGCATGTACAATTATGTACGACAGCTAGTTACTACCACTTTAGCCATTCTTGTGAACCAAGATACGCAAACTTAGGGTAAAACAGTTGCTACTCTAATAGCTTTCACGGGAGTCTATCTCCTCACGCAGAGCAAAGCCCAAGCAGGCATGGAGAAAAAATGCAGTTAATAACATTCCGATGGAAACATAAATTTAATATAAATTACATAAAAAAGTATATTGGAATTATTCACAACAATAATTCATCTGATAATTATTATTCGTAACAACACTCATAATATTGGATAATTTTCGTATATTCGCAGTAATATTAATCAAACAATTTTGAACTATGAAAAAATTATTAATGTTAGTAATAATCTCTTTACTTTTTACAGGATTCACTAGCAAAGAAGAAAAAAGATTAGACATTCCCCTTATGTTAACAGATATGTTACAGCAAAATCTCCCCCCTAAAATATTAAGTGCAACCCCATTGTCCCTTGAAATAGTTATAAAAGAAGGCGATAGAGCTACATTTAGCATCACATTTGAAAAGGCTGAGGCAGGAGCAAAGGTGAGTGTTACACGGGAAGGTGGTTCTTTAGGGGAAAATTGCATCTATTCAAGCAATGAATCTTCTGTGAACGTTACGATTATTAATACTAGAATGGAAGATGCAGGGAGATATGTCATAACTCTTACCAATAAATATGGTTCGACTTCTATCCTTTTTAGCGTATACGTTGCCCCTGATTTTACAATTTCAGAATAAAAAGCAAGAATAAATGATATATTCAAATATAAAAGCACTATTTCAAAAAACGATAACTAAAATGGTGCTTTTAATTTTTTAATCTTTCAAAGAATTGCATCATGAACAAGGATAACATTTTTATTGAGACCTTATACGAATTTAAACGTACACGCAGGAGTATTCTGTTTCATATTTTCATCACATTGGCCATTTTAGGATTAATTTTCTATCAATTTACATTTTTGTCAAAAGGGAATGATGCAATCTCCATAAAAAATTTATTACAATTCTACCAAGATTGGCCTTCCTTGGCTTTAGCTTCTGCCATTCCTTTTAAAAGTGCTTACTACTTTAATATCATCCAGTTGATTTTCATCGCTTGTTGTGCTGTAAACAATTCAAGAAGTTTCAAATTGAGAACAAAGGAAGCCTTACATACTCATTCACAAGGAAACAACGAGATTGTGGCAGGGAATTTCCTAGGTTTATTACTCGTAATCACCATATTAAACTGGATTTTATTTGCAACTTCTATCCTTTTCAACGCAATCTTGTATCCAGAATCTTTCAGATTATCATATTATCTATTTTACTGGTTCACTCTCACGTTTCCTGCATCCATTTACTTTCTAGGAATATCCAGCCTCGTAACCCGCTTTATTCGGCATTCAGGTATAAGTCTTATGGTATTATTACTTACATTAGGAGGAATCATCTTAGGAGGAGCCACGCTTTTCCATGGCGTTTTGGATCCCTGCGCTCGCAATATACCCAACATGTTTTCAGACTTCACGGGACATTCAAACTTAGTTAACTATTTGCTACAAAGAGGAGGTATTTTCTTCACAGGGATCAGCTTCCTCGTACTATCAATTATCCCTTTCCCCCGGATTCCCAATTATAACCGGATATTAAAAAATAGTATAGGTATTGCTTGTTTCTTTCTTATACTGGCCAGTTGTCTAGCACTCTTTTATCTTAATCTGCACTGGAAGGAAAAAGATACTCGGGAAATTTACAGACAAGTCTATGAAAAATATGCAGGACCGTCCAAAACAAGAATCACTCGCCATGACTTACACGTGAAAGAATTAGCAGATGGAGGTATATCTGCAAGCAGCCACATGACAATCAAAAATAAAACCTCAAATGAGGCTCCTTTAATTATGTACTTGAATCCCGGTTTAAAAATCAACTCTATTGAGATTGACGGCCAAGAAATTTCGTTCCGGAAAGAGCATCAAATTTTGATCATCAACAAGAAGTTACAAGCTAAAGACTCTTGCCATGTAACTATGAAATATAAAGGGAAAATAGAAAATACAATTTGCAATTTAGATATTATTCCGGAAAAACATGACTCACCACAAGTAAATTCTCTCGGGATATATCATTACGGGAATTTCCCGGCTTTTTGTGAAAAAGATTACAAGCTATTCCCCATAGAATGCATCTGGTATCCTATGTGTATCTCCCCATATAGTAGACTGGGAAATCCCGCCATAAATTTCACTCGCTACTCCCTTAAAGTGGAACATGATCCTAAACTGACGGCTATCTCCCAAGGATATACCACAGAAGAAAAAGAGGGTATAACCTCATTTCATTTCAAACATGATATGCCAGGAATCAGCTTATGCATTGGCAATTACAAGAAAAGGACTTTAATGTTACTTCCTAGATTTTTCGCAGACACCACCAGCATGCCTAATTACACAACCCGCTTAACTCTTTACTATCATCCCCGCCATGAATATCTTCTTGAAAGATTTGATTTAGAAGAAGACAAATTAGCTTCTATATTGTTAAATGCAAAACAAACAATAGAATCTAAGGAATGTCTCTCATTCGCAGAGAAAGATCTCACAGCAGAGGAATTAGCTATGGTAAACACATTAAACGATGGCATTCTCCCTCTACAGAGACTTAAAAATATTGTTTTAGCCAAAAGAGATTTTGACCCAATTCAACATTACCCGTATTATTGGCAAATCTTTGTGGAAACTCCATGTAATTACCACATTTATTCTCGTTTAGTACAACCGACTGGAGAAAGAGAACAAGGAGGGATGGTATTCATCCCAGAAAAATTATATTCCATAACAAAATACAACAATAGGAAACCCCAAACAGAAAAAGAAAAAGAACAATTCAACCTGTTCTTATGGCCAATCACTCTTAAGCCCATTTTTGAGGACGGAATTTGTAGCATAATACCAGCTTTTCGAGGAAGAACATTTTATATTTCTACAGATGAAAACCCAATTATAAATAATATTATAAACAATATTATATTTCAAGATAAAAACATATTACCCCAAGAATGGGACGTCGGAGAAGTCGACGCAATAGCATATCTGAAAAATAAGAGTTTAAAAGAAGCATTACATGAGCATTCTCTATCCTCTGAAAAACTTCAAAATATCATTCACAAAAAAAGTGCCGAGTTATGGATGTATATATCTCAACAAATTCAAGTTCACAGAGATACTCTTAAAGAGTTTTATCATGATTTTCTATTAAGAAATCAATTCAAAGAGGTTCCTGCAGAAGAATTTTATCAACAATTTTACCAATGGACCAACCTTAGATTAGATTCCTTGATCGATCATTGGTATAATACAAAACAAGTACCCCGCCTCGAAATACGAAATGCCAAAGTAATTAAAATCGAAGACCCGGAGGAACAATCATTTTACCCAGAAGTATTATATAGTTTCAGTGTATTTAACGAGAGTGACGTCCCCGGAATCGTGATGACAACTGATTTACAAAGCTGGATTATCCCCCCTCATGAAGGTCGAGAAATCCAGACAAAAGAGCTGAAAGAACCACCCTTCCGCACAAATCGTTATTATCTAAACCGTCCATTTTCCCAGAATTTCCCGTCATACGTGAATTTGGAACTGGAGAACAATGTTATAAAAGATACTACCTGCAAAATAACCCACATTGATTCCATTACATTCTGGAAGCAAAGAAACGAGAACGAGATCATTGTCGATAACGAGGATCCTGGATTCAGAATTGTCAAAGCAAAAGGCTTTAAACTCTTGTCTTTGTTCCAAAAAGAGAATAATTATAAAGCATATTACACAAATTATAGACAACAAAAAGCATGGACTCCCGTAATAAACCATCATTTTTACGGTTCTCCCATCCAAAGTGCATATATAAAACAAGCGGATGCAGGCAAGCAAAAAGTGGAATGGAATACAGAATTACCACAGAAAGGGAAATATGAAGTGTTTTTTTATCATCCAAGTCCCCAAGATAAGGTGAAAGACCCAAGACAAGAATTTTATTACTCTGTTTTCGATGGTACACAAGAACACGAAGTCGTTATTCACGTAAATCATGACGAAATAGGATGGATTTCCCTTGGTGTATTCCATTTCACGAAGGAGGCAAAAGTAACTCTATGCGATCGAGATCGTAAAGAAAAAATCGAATCGAAATACTATGGTGTCGCACCACAAGAACTTACAGCAGATGCCATAAAATGGGTTCGACTACAAGAATAGATCCAAAAAACAACATATAATTACATTCGAAGACCCTTATTCTGATAACAACATTTTCATACAACAATTCCGAAATAGTTTTTATCCTTTAATGATGCTATTTATTCTTTTATCTTTAAATTTGTGCAAGGATAAGTAGCGTGATCATGGTTATTAACGAGAATCCCGTTGATTCTCTGATCAATGAAACTTTTCGCACAACATATCTTTGAAACCGGAAATATCACGGCACATAACATCGTCGTCTGGACTGATTATTTCTGGAAACTTTCCCCTTCCGACAAGAAAACCAAAGCGTTATGCAGCAAATGGATCAACTATGCCTATAACATAAATCGTTTCAACGACAAAGTTGCCGTCCCGGCTGCCGACTTACTGGCCAGAATCGGAAATTTTAAAGATGCCAAAATCATCTTGAAAAAAGCGATTGCCAGTCAAAAGGAACTTAAAAATGAAAATCAGAAAGTTTATAAACCTCTCGAACTGAAATTACGGGATATCAACAATGGCAAATTATAAAAAGACAGAGAGTGTGACGTATGTATATACGGACACTCTCCAATTTTTATTCTTCCCAATACCCGAAATGATTCGAGCGGAACACCCGAACCTCCCGACGTAATTGGTCCAGTTCATGTTGCATTTCATGTAATCGTCCCATCAACTCGTGGATGACACCAATCCCCTCAATATTCACGGACAAATCCTCGTGCCAACGGACAAAACGTTCCAAATCACGTAATTGTGATTCGAGCAAATAACGTTCTCCATCGACCTCCCGGATATCAATTAACCCGTCTTCTTCCAAAGACACGATAAATGAAGGATCCACGTGACTTTTCTGACAGTATTCCCTAACTATAATTAAATCTGTTTCCATAACTCTTTCCCTTTAGCTAAGTTTTTGTAATTCCTGGAATAACTCTTTCTGCTTTTCCGTCAAATTTGTTGGAATCTCGACAGAATAAGTCACGATCAGATCACCAAATTTTCCCTCTTCCTTGTAGACGGGGAAACCTTTTCCCTTCAACCTTACTTTCGCCCCGTTCTGTGTTCCGGGTTTTACTTTTAATTTCACCTTACCATCCATCGTATCCACCACCTGTTCTCCACCTAAAACAGCCGAGTAAAGGTTTAAAGGAGCCGTCACGTACAGATCATTCCCTAAACGTTTGAACACCGGGTCCTCTGCTATCACGAACGTAATATACAAATCGCCCGCGGGTCCCCCGTTCACACCGGGTCCACCTTGTCCTTTCAATTTAATCGTTTGCCCGTCAGCTACTCCGGCCGGAACGGTAATACGTATATTTTTACCATTTACCGACAACACTTGTTTGTGTGTCTGTGCGGCATCATGGAATGACAGATGCAATTCGGCATTATAGTCCTGACCCCGGAATGCGGCAGAACGTCCTCCTCCTCGACGAGAACCGAATAACGATTCGAAAAAGTCCGAAAACTCACCATCTCCCCCCATGCCGGAGAACCCGCCTTCCGACGACCAATGGGCTCCACCCCCGAAACCTCCGCCGCCTTGCTGCTGGTAACGCTGTCTCTGGGCCTCGAATTCGTCGGCATGTTTCCAGTTCTCTCCATACTGGTCATACTTCTTCCGTTTCTCCGGATCACCCAACACCTCATTCGCCTCGTTTATCTCTTGGAAACGTTGCTTGGCATTCGGATCGTCCGGATTCAAGTCCGGGTGATACTTTCTGGCCAGTTTCTTAAAAGCCTTCTTGATGTCATCCTGTGAAGCACTTTTATCAACTCCTAAAATTTTATAGTAATCTATGTAGGCCATACTTTTATAATTTATACATTTGTAATACGTTCATACAAACTACGTACCAACCTGTGATATACGTTCTAAACTGACGCCTTGTTACGAGCTGACTGACAAAGTGACAAACAAAAAAAGAGAACTCTCCCTAAGTCCTATTTAAGACGGCGCCCCACCCAAACATTCCTTACAAACATCTAGTAATCATCCCTCTCTACACAATAGAGCTGTCTACACATACAAAGAGGACTTTAGGATATTCCGTCCTCTTTGTATAATTCCCAATATCATTTTTTCTTTAATAACTGCTCTTGAATTATACTTTCAAAATTCTCAGGTCTAGCACCAACTTCAACTATTGGTTTTCCCCCAACCGGTATAAAAAAGAATGTCGGTAAAGCCTCAATATCATAGACCCGGCATAATTCTCTTTCCACATCTGCATTTACTTTATAAAAAATCACCTGATCCTTATATTTTGCCGCTAACTTTTCCATGATAGGAAGCATCTTCATACAAGGTCCACACCAAGATGCCCAGAAATCAATAACAACAGGTTTATCTCCTTTTAAAACAAAATCACCCCCTTTTTTATAATCAAAAATATGTTCTAAAAAATATTCTCCTGTAATCGGATTCAATTTTCCAGATTCAATTTTCACATTCAAATCTTTAGGAATCAACTCATCTTCAATTTTCACCAGATCATAAGGTTGGAAATACATTTTCGAGCGACGCACATCTATTGACAATATTCCTTCCTTTAATAATCCTACCCCCAAAACGGAACGTTGCAAACTCTTATTTTCTGGAATAAGAACATTTTTCATCATATTCTTAACAAATAAACATTCATCTGCAACTTTTACTTGCCCAGTCTTTATCGGGGCTTCATACCCCAAATTAATATTTAACTCCTGACCTGCCTTTTTCCCTGTAAATAAAGCAAAATCTTCCGGAGACATCGCAATTATATCTTCACACCATGAATCAAATGCAAGAGAATAATTTTTCCCATTAATCACAACCGGACAAAGTAATGTTCCATCTGTTTCTAGCACACAATCAACACGATAATCCAATCTCATGTAGGGAGGACGATAGGGGATTGAAGTTGTAATTTTCTGTCGTTTACCATCTAGCGTTATCGTTGCTCCGCGAAACAAGCGGGTGTTGATTGTACCTGCCACTCCTAATTTTCTAAGATAAGGAGCATCTTTCAGTACAAGTATAGAAAAGTTATTACTGAAAATATTATTTCCAAAAGAAATTTTATTTATTTTCATCGTTTTAATAGTTTCTATTCCTCTAGTTTTTGCCACGTTAGATAATGATTTTTGTACTTCTTGATCAATTTCTAATTTTTCCACGTATTCAGGTAAAACGGCATTGGCTCCATTAATATCTAAAACGAAATCTGCCTTTATGTCATTAACTAATAATTCCAATATAATTTTACCATCAACGGTACGATAATCAAGAACCTCTACCGATGTATTCTTAGACTGTGAAAACACACTAAAGAACACAAAAACACAACATATTAATACAAATATCCTCTTCATATCATTACTTCTTTTTATAACGAACTATTTTTTCACCTTGTTCAGTCTGTATGGTCATATTTACAGATCTTTTCCCTTTTAATTCTGGAATCCCTTGTGTTATACTTTCACAGAAATCATATTTTTTTGTCTGTCTCCCGTTAATTTTCAACACCTTATCTCCAACTGAAAGAATATCCCTCATCTTTCCCCACACGGTAGACACGATAAGATTTCCATCTTTTACACGTACTCTAAAATCTGGAAACCTCTGCCCCAAGTCATTCTCCTGTGTATACGCTTCAAAATAAAAACGATGACGAGAATAATCAATAGTAAGCTTCCCATAATCCAACAATTTCATCCCCAATAATGTATAAGGGGTATCTGAGGTTTCAGCAAACACATGACAGAAACGAGTTCCCGCAAATGAGACTAGAGGGAAATGAACCCGATGAATCACCCTAGCTTTTGCGACACCTGCAACTCCCAGCCCTCCCTCTCCATAACCTTCTATAACATTCTCAAATGCACGAGAAGTAGATAAGCGCTCATAATCACTTGTTTTCAAACTGACGAATCCAGAACTTCCGGTATCAAACAATACTTTTATCCCATTTCCCAATCCTGCTTGCAATTCAATTATCGGCATCACTCCCTCCTCAACAAAAGGAACTGATTTACGTAAAGAAACATTTGTCTGCTTTTCTGCCGTCGTGATAGTAATTATCTGTTGCTTAGAATCTATCTCCAAAATCATATTTGCCAACAGATCACTCCCAATCAATCCAACCACCCCAAAGCAATCAAAAGAAAAATGGCCCATTTGTAAAACAGGAATGTTCTTAAAATTTATACCTTTATCAGAAGTTTCTAAACACTCTAATTCTACAACAGGATAAGATATTGACTGATTATTGACATCCTTTACTTGAATCTTTGTTACAATTTTCAGTCCTAACTCTTGGCATAAATCAGGAGACAGAGAAGTTTGTCCTCCCGTGTCAAAAATAAAATTTTGTAACTTCCCATTCACGAACATTTCAATAATCATTTTCCCTCCAACAATTCGATAAGGGATAACGGATTTACCCTGTTGGGCCCAAGAAGCGTGAAGTCCCCAAATTAAAATTAAAAACAATATAATCAACAATCTACGTTTCATCCCTTTATTTTTTATTCTTCTTGGCTATTTTTTCTGCCTCAACAAGAGCTTGATAGGCATTCACAATTCCTCCGCTCTGGCATAGTTGCTCAAACAAAAAAAGATCTTCTGACATTCGACCATTTATTCGGCAATTTTTTTGAACTTCCACTCCTTTGCGAGAAGAAACTGTTTTCAACAGCACATCTCGAATTTGATTGCCAGTTAATTGCGGATAATATGTTTTAATTAAGGCTGCAATACCTGCAACCGTAGCCGCCGCCAAACAAGGCCCAGATGCAGACTTATAAGTATCACCCACATTGGGTGCAAAAATTTCCACTCCTGGAGCAAAAAGATCAATACCTTGAATCCCATAATTTGATGCTATAGACGGATTACCAGCCTTATCCGAAGAGGCAACAACCAGCAAATTAGTTAAATCCTTTCCTCCATCCATCCAGCGATTCGGATAAAAAACAAGTTGAGACACATCAAAGGACAGATCCCACGTAGGAACAACAACTAACACTCCTTTACTTTCAGCATAACGTATCGCCTCAATCATCCATTGTTTCTGCTCCCTGGGATAAACTGTATTTTGTTCGCCCAACAATATGATATCCACTTGATGATCGACAGCGTAACGTATTGCCAATGCCATATCTTTCAAATAAGGTTCTCCACTCTCCGCAGAAACCACCAGATTCATAATTTGAGCATTCTCTGCTATCGGACTATTACGTCCTTCTATTCCACGTCTTCCAGCTATAATTCCGGCTACCATGGTATTAACTTCCGAATTCAACGTTAATAAAATATTATTACCATATATTCTGTCATTAATATCCATATAATTATCCCCGACAATCTCCTTACGCAAATCAGTTCCATTCTCTTTCAAAACTCGTTCATAGCTTTCTTTCATCCTTTTCTCTGCCTTGTCGCCAAAGTAATAATTATATGTTCCCTCCCAAGCTTTATCATCTCCTCTCTTCTCATTCATACTCCATGCCATCAGGTATAACGCAATATCTCTTAGGCTATCTCTCGGACTATTTTTATCAACACAAGCTACAATATCTTCTACAGTAAATGACTTCTTTCCGGGATTCCTATCTCTCATTTGTTTGTCAAATATCTGA
>ENA-USUG01003416-USUG01003416.1-human-gut-metagenome-genome-assembly--contig:-NODE-3416-length-21719-cov-6.233574_pt1 | contig 21719 bp, 20 predicted proteins | sample MGYA00250059_ERZ773394 | MGnify/ENA primary metagenome ERZ773394 (study PRJEB29103, sample SAMN06111957) | human gut metagenome | biome: human gut; feature: ankylosing spondylitis patient; material... | reverse complement strand
GTTTTACCAGTGCTACCCGAAATATCACACGCTGTGTGATAAATTGAGCTGGTCGCATTGCCGCACGCTTCTCAAGGCGCTGGAACAAGGCATCCGCGAAGGCCGCAACGTGCTCATCTGGGGCGACTACGACGTGGACGGCATCACCGGTGCCACGCTCATCCTGCAAACGCTCCGCTTCCATGACGTGCCCTCCACGGTACACCTCCCGGACAGGCGGAAAGAAGGCTACGGCCTCAACATCCCTGAAATCGAACGCCTCGCCGCCGAAGAAGGGCCGGGCATCCTGCTGACCGTGGACTGCGGCATCAGCGATGTGAAGGCCGTGGAACGGGCCAGGGAGCTGGGCTTCATGGTGGTGGTGTCCGATCACCACATGCCGCCCGAGGAGCTGCCGCCCGCCCACGCGATCACCAACCCGCGCCTCAGCGAAGACAACCCCTGTCCGCATCTGGCGGGCGTGGGCGTGGCCTTCTTCCTCATGGCCGCCCTCAACGGCAAGCTGGAAGCCATGTCGGGCAAGCGCATGGACATGCGGCAGGTGCTGGACCTCGTGGCACTCGGCACGCTGGCGGACATGGTTTCGCTCACGGGGCAGAACCGCATCCTCGTCAAGAACGGCCTGCTCAAAATCGCGGAGGCCAAACGCCCCGGCCTCGCCGAGCTCAAGGGGGCCAGCGGCTTTTCCCCCGTGGCGGCCCTCGGCGCGGGACAGGTGGTCTTCAACCTCGCCCCGCGCATCAACGCCGCCGGGCGTCTGGGCAGCCCCACGCTGGCCCACGACATGCTGCTCACACCCTCGCACGACGAAGCCGCCAAACTGGCCCAAACGCTGACCTCCCTGAACGACGAGCGCCGTTCCGAAGAAGACCGCATCTACAAAGAAGCGCTTGAACAGGCCGAGGCCAACCCAAAACGGCTGGGCTTCGTGCTGTACGGCAAGGACTGGCATCAGGGCGTCATCGGCATCGTGGCTTCGCGTATCGTGGAAGTCTACTACCGCCCAGTGCTGATTCTCTGTTCCGACGGGGAAAGCCTGAAAGGATCAGGCCGCTCCGTTCCGGAATTCGACCTCCACGCGGGCCTCACGCGCTGCGCCGACATGCTGCTCGGCTTTGGCGGGCACAGGCAGGCCGCAGGGCTCCGTATCGCTCCCGGCCGTCTGGACGAACTGCGCGAGCGTTTCGATGCCGTCATCCGGGAGGAGCTCGGGGAGGCACCGCTCACGCCATCCTTGAAGATTGATGCGGAAATGCCCTTTTCGCAGGCCTCGGATTTCACCGTGCTGAAGGGGCTCGAACTGCTCCAGCCCTTCGGCATCGGCAACCCCGAGCCCATTTTCGCCTCGCTGCCCCTGCGGGTGAAAAAACGCAAGGCGTTCGGCCATTCCCGCGAACACATCTCGCTTGAGGTGACGGAAGAAGGCTCCGGCATCACCTTGCAGGCCAAGGCATGGCGGCAGGCGGATCAAATCCCCGAAAGCATACAGGGGCAGCGCATCCGGCTCGCGTATACGCCGGGCATCAACGCCTATAACGGCATCGCCTCGGTCGAACTGCGCGTCAGGGACTGGGAAGTGCTGTAGCCGGGGAGTGCGCGTAATCCGCTTTTCAAGCGGCATCCTCTTCCCTATACTAGGGGGAGCCGCCGCATCCGGCGGACTCTTTCATCTTTTATGGAGACAATCATGCAGAGCATCCGTATCGCCGTTCTGGCGCTCGCCCTGTGCTTTGGCGCGAGCCTTCTGCCCGTTCAGAGCCATGCCGCCGCGCCCCTGCCCAAAGTCAAAATCGAAACCAGCATGGGCGACATCGTCGTTGAACTGAACCCCGCGAAAGCGCCCAAAACCGTCAGCAACTTTTTGTATTACGTGAAATCCGGCTTCTACAACAACACGATCTTCCACCGCGTCATCAACGGATTCATGATTCAGGGCGGCGGCCATACCGCCGACATGCAGGAAAAGGCCAACTCCCGCAAGCCCGTGGTCAACGAAGCCGGGAACGGCCTCAAGAACGACGCCTACACCATCGCCATGGCCCGTACCAACGATCCCGACTCCGCCACGGCGCAGTTCTTCATCAACGTGGCGAACAACGACTTCCTGAACCACAAGAACGAAACGCCGTCCGGCTACGGCTATGCCGTGTTCGGCAAGGTCATTCAGGGGCAGGACGTCGTGGACCGCATCAAGAGCGTATCCACCGGCAGCTACGGCCCCTATCAGGATGTCCCGAAAACGCCCGTGATCATCAAGAGCATCGTGCCTGTCCAATAGCTGATTTTTCTCATACGTTTTCCGCGTATTAGAGACATTTCGAAAAAAATTCGGAAAAAAAGCGAAAAAAAGCTTGCCAAGACGGGAGAGTTTGCGTAGTTACTCTCCCTGTCGAGCCGGGGTAGCTCAGTTGGTAGAGCAGGGGACTGAAAATCCCCGTGTGGGCAGTTCAATTCTGTCCCCCGGCACCACTTGGAAATACAGGACTTGTGTCTTATGGGCACAAGTCCTTTTTTCGTATCCGTCTGCGTACCCTTCTACCCGTTCTGCCAATACGACGAGCTACGGGTTCTCCTCACAATGCCTTTGAGGGAGCGCCCTGTTTCTCATCCCCTTTCGTCTTGCCCACAAGAAAAATCGAATCTCTATGTTTCATTGACTCATAGTGGTCAGCTTACCGCTATTGCCTTGTCTTGTTCAAAGCAAACAGGATGCTGTTGTAGATACGCTCAAGCGATTTTTCATCGGTTTGAGACAGGGCTTCAATCAGCCTTTCTTTGATCTCGCTCGCTGCAAGGGGGCTCTTATCAAAAATAAACAGATCCGAAGAAGGCAACACTGAGCCCCGAAGCGAGATCCTTAAGAGACATCAGCCGAGGGTTGGCCATGCCGCGCTCAACTTCGCTCACGTACCGTTCCGACAGGCCGGAACGCTCCGCAAGCTGCTCCTTGGGTGAGCCCATGCATCTTGCGGAGTTTCCTTATGTTCGCCCCGAAAAAACGCTGATACTCGTCCATCCCCTATTCTCTCGCTTTGCCGGACGTAGAAAGACTACACAAAGGAACATAACGTTTTCTTCCCGTGTGTTAGGTAAAAATCTTCATTACTTGATTGCAGAGTGTTAAGGCGCCAACCTAGCCCTTCGCCTGCCGCGAACCGGCCCACGCGAGGATCAGGCCGAGTACCGCTCCGAGCAAGGCGGCGAACAGCACCCGGAAGGCTTCTGGCAGCAGAAACGTAATGGTATGGACGGGGATCCAGAAGAAGAGCACGGTGCGGAACAGCACCAGCCGCCACATGACGTCCCAGTTGACCGACTTCAACAGCCCGCCGACGTCGGGTAGGTGCCACAAGCAGCGCAGCGTCCCCTCATAACGGGCGATATGCAGATCGCTGACCTTATGGGCCACCATGAGGACCGGCGCAAACAAGGTGTTCAGGCACAAACTGATGGCAAACGCCGTGAGCAGTTTCTCCGTGCCGAACGGACCGGCCAGCGCACGCGCGGCCCAATCCATGCCGATCCGGGACATGGCCAGCGGTACGCCAGCGGAAAAAATCATGAACGCCAGCGTGATACATATACCGAGAACGCCCCATGCCAGCGCGCGGGGCACGAGGCCGAAACGAGGCGGCAGGTAACGCCCTACCAGCATCCGCTGCGCAAGGCTTTCCCCGAACGTTGCGAGCAACGCGAACTTGCAGAATCCCGCCGCAAAGGGGTGCGCATCCGTCAGTACCACATACGCCCGCAATACGGTATCGGAAAGAAGCAGAGACAAGACGAGAACAAGGCCGCACCCAAGACACCAGCGATCAGCCGGACGGTCCAAACGAAACCCTTTCATGGATTTTACCTCGAAGCAAACGGTCCTGATCCGGGAAATTCAACGCCAAAGGCATCTCAGCGCCAGCGAAGACAAAGAGCCAAGCCCCCCTCCGTTACCCAGAGATAACTGTCATTCCTCAATGGCAATGCCTACGATGGTTCTCTTCTTTTATAGTATCCAACCCGGCGAAATCGCACAAGCGGTTAATGGCACACACCACATTGCTCTCTTCAGGTGCTGAGATGGAAACCGACAGCGGCATTAACCTCATGCTCAGCCCAAAGGGAGTTGCTTTTCGTCCAATTACGGTAAAAATCGTGGTAAAACAGATGAATATCCCCATAACCCCACCAGGCCTTCACGTGACGTTTTGAGGTGTTTTCCTCCGACCCTGCAAAGGAAACCTTCCGTCTATCGCTGAATACAAAAAACCGCGCAACGGAACTCCCGTCGCGCGGCCTCCCCGCCAGTCGAAAGTCTTTGGAAGATGAGATGAGGGAGGGCCGGGGGAGGGGAGAAGGAACCTTTCCGAGGAAAGGTTCCTTCTCCCCCGCGCATCACTCTCCCCCTTCCGAACCTCAGCAAATACCGCCGACCGTATCGGCCTACTGCAACTGCTCTTCGAGCACGGCGTCCTGTGCGGCCTCGAACGTGCGGAGGCTCTTGTCAAACAAACGCATGTAGTACAAAGAATTGCCGAAAAGAGCGACCATAAGCGTACCCGCCTCGATTTCCTCGGGCGAGGTATACGACTTGCGATTGCCTTCCATTGTCTCAAGAGCCGACCCAAGCTGCTTGATCAGCTCTTTGATGCCCATTTGCGGGACGTCCACACCGTCGACCTCACGCGTCGGGTACTTCCTTTCCATATCCATAAGCCCTCCTCCAAATACGTTGGCCGATCCTTTATGATGATTGTCCGTTTCGCACAACCCGTTGCACAAAAACGGGCAGCGGCTTGACAGAGCGCTTCCGTTTGCGTATTGGGTTGAGTTCTGCCTTGCCTGTTTCATCGCGCCCAAGAGGGCGACTCTGGGAACAGGCCATAGTCCACAAGGAGGATCTTGGCATGAGAAAGTTTGAAACCTTGCTGCTCCTTTCCCCGGAGCTGGCTGCCGATGCGCGTGAAGCGTTGCTTGGCACCTTCACGGGTGTCATCGAACGCGCCGGCGGTCGGTTCACCGCGGATCACTGGGGTATGCGCGACCTCGCCTACCCTGTCCGCAAGCAAATGCGCGGCTACTTCGTGCGCCTCGAATATGTCGCCCCCGGCGACACCGTGGCCGAACTCGAACGCATCATCCGCATCAGTGACGGCGCGTTCAAGTTCCTTACCGTAAAGCTGGCCGACGCGGCCGAGGAGGTTGCGTAACATGGCCTTCAAGAAAAAGTTTGCTCCTCGTCGCAAGTTCTGCCGCTTCTGCGCCGACGCGGATCTGCCGCTGGATTACAAGCGCCCCGACATCCTGCGCGACTATATCACGGAACGCGGCAAGATCATTGCCCGCCGTATCACTGGCACCTGCGCCAAGCACCAGCGCCTGCTCTCCACCGAGATCAAGCGCGCCCGTCAGATGGCTCTGCTGTTCTACACCGCCGGCCATTCCTCTGACGTGAAGAAAAAGAGCAACATCTAAGGAGACCCGGTATGAAAATCATTCTTCGTGCCGATGTGGAAAACCTGGGTCGCCTTGGCGATGTGGTGACGGTTAAGGCCGGTTATGGCCGCAACTACCTGTTGCCTCAGGGCCTGGCCATGCTGGTCACCCCCGGTAACCTCAAGGCTTTTGAACTGGAACGCAAGAAGCTGCAGGCCCGTATGGACGCCCTGCGCGCCGCCGCCGACGACATCGCCGGCAAGCTGGAAGGCCTCGTTCTTCCGATCGTCATGCGCGTGGGCGACAATGACAAGCTCTACGGTTCCGTGACCACCGCCATCATCGGCGATGCGTTGACCGCTCAGGGCATCGAAGTGGATCGTCGCCGCATCCTGCTCGACCATCCCATCCGTACCCTCGGCGATCACCCCGTCCGCGTGCGTCTGCATGCCGACGTCGTCGCTTCCCTCACCGTGAAGGTTGTCTCCGAAGACAAGGCGCACCTCGTTGAAGAGGAAGCCGCCGAAGCTCCGGCCGAGGCCCCGACGGAAGAAGCCGCCGAATAGTTTCTCGCGCCGCCCCCGGTTTTCCCCGGGGGCGGCGACTCGGCGGTGAGCTCCTCTGCTCTTCTTTTTCACGCGTCCCCAACAGAGGAATTTCCGCATGGCATCCCCTGCCGATCCCAACCGGGCGACGAACGATCTGCTTCGTCGAGTCCCCCCCCACAGCGTTGAGGCCGAACAGGCCGTTCTGGGGGGTATTTTTATCCGTAACAGCGTCTTCCACACGCTCGTGGACACGCTTTCCTCCGACGATTTTTACCTCCCCGCGCACCAGACGCTGTACACCTGCTTCCTCGAACTCTATCGCAAAAACGCGCCCATCGATCTCGTTTCGGTAGCCAGCTACCTCAAGGATCATGGACAGCTCGAAGCAGTGGGCGGAGCGGCCTACCTTTCGGAACTGGCACAGACCGTCGTCAGCGGGGCCAATGCCGAATATTATTCCACCATCGTCCGCGACAAGTCGCTGCAACGCTCCCTCATCGGCGCGTGTTCCGACATCATCAGCAACTGCTTTGACCAGTCGCGCAGCGTGGATGCCCTGTTGGACGAGTCCGAACAGGCCGTCTTTTCCATCTCGGAACGTACCTCCGGCAAGGTCTTCAAAAGCTCCAAGGAACTGGTCAACCGCGTTTTTGAGGAACTGACCAAACGCTTCGAGCAGAAGGAAGCCGTCACCGGCGTCACCACAGGCTACAACCGCCTTGATCAGATGACCGCCGGGCTCCAGCCTTCGGACCTTATCATCGTTGCGGCCCGTCCCTCCATGGGCAAGACCGCCTTCGCCCTGAACATGGCCATGCGCGCCGCCGTGCAGGACAACGTGCCCGTCGCCATATACTCCCTCGAAATGTCGATGGATCAGCTCATGATGCGTATGCTTTGCGCATGGGGCAAGGTGGATCTGGGGCACCTGCGCCGGGGCTATCTCGACTCCGAGGAATGGAGCAGGCTCTATCACGCCGCCGACGTGCTCGGGCAGGCCCCCATCTACATCGACGACACGCCCGCGCTCTCGCCGCTGGAACTGCGCGCCCGCACCCGTCGGCTCAAGGCCGAATCCGGCGTGGGCCTGGTGATGGTGGACTACCTCCAGCTCATGCGCGGATCCAAGCGGACGGACTCCCGCGAACAGGAAATTTCGGAAATCTCCCGCTCGCTCAAGGGGCTGGCGAAGGAAATGGATATTCCGGTCGTGGCGCTTTCGCAGCTCAACCGTAAACTGGAAGAGCGCACGGACAAACGTCCGCTGCTGTCCGACCTCCGCGAGTCGGGCGCCATCGAACAGGACGCCGACGTCATCATGTTCATCTACCGCGACGAGGTATACCACAAGCAGCCCGACAACCCGCACAAGGGCTCGGCGGAAATCATCATCGGCAAGCAGCGCAACGGCCCCATCGGCACGGCGACGCTCGCCTATCTTGGCTCCTACACCGCATTTGAGGATCTCGAACCCGGACTGTCGCCCCAGCCTTCCGAAGCGGGCGGCGAATAACCTTCCCGAGGTACGCCATGAAACCACTCGCTCCCATAGCGCCAACGTCCATGCCCGATCTGGATCTCGTCGTGGAACAGTTGTGCGCGCCTTCCTCGCTTGAGACGGTTCTGCACCATCCGCTGCACGATTCCCCCATGCCCTCGCTCGAAGAACTCGGCGAGATCATGTCGCGCCTCAAGGCTACGCTCTTTCCCGGCTATTTCGGCGTTTCCTGCGTGCATGTGGAATCCATGCGCTACCACCTCTCGGCCAATCTGGACTCCATTTTCCGCAAGCTGGCCGAACAGATCCGGCGCGGCGGCTGCTTCGCCTGTGCAAGCTACGCCACCGACTGCATGAGCTGCGAAGAAGTGTCCATGCGCAAGGCCATGGAGTTCATGCAGCGCCTCCCCCACATCCGCCGGCTGCTGGCGTCCGACGCCAAGGCGGCCTATGAGGGCGATCCCGCCGCGACCAGCGCCGGGGAAACCATTTTCTGTTACCCCTCGCTGCTCACCATGACGCACCACCGCATCGCGCACGAGCTGTACAACCTCGGCGTGCCGGTCATCCCGCGCATCATTTCCGAGATGGCCCATTCCGCCACCGGCATCGATATCCATCCGGGCGCGACCATTGATGAAGAATTCTTCATCGATCACGGGACAGGCGTGGTCATCGGCGAAACCGCCGTCATCGGCAAGGGGTGCCGCCTCTATCAGGGCGTAACCCTCGGCGCGCTGTCGTTCCCCAAGGACGGCGACGGCGTGCTGGTCAAGGGCGTTCCCCGCCACCCCATCCTTGAGGACAACGTCACCGTGTACGCCGGGGCGACCATCCTTGGACGCATCACCATCGGCAGCGGTTCAATCATCGGCGGCAACGTCTGGGTGACGAAGGACGTGCCCGCCGGAACGAAGCTCGTACAGAAGCTTTCCGCCCAGCCCACCGAAGAATCGCTTATGGGCAAGGCATAGCCATGAGAGCGCTGCTGCTTTGCGCCTGCCTTCTCGCCCTGCTTCTCGCCGGGTGTTCCGAGTCGGCCACCGTACGCGCCAAAGGCCAGTGGGAAGGCAGCGTATCGACGGGCGGATCGTTTTAATCTGTGATTGGATTGTTAACCGGGGGAGGGGGAACCCTTCTGAAGAAGGGCTCCCCCTCCCCCGCCCCCCCTCCTCTCTCCCTCCCAAGACTTTCGACTGGTGGGGAGGCTGCGCGAAGGAAGTCCGTTCCGATGTAAAGTGGAAAAAGACCTTCCTTTGCGCCACCGAGAATACCCCCCATCCTTCACTATCCCTCCAAGCGTTTTCTTCGGCGGCAAGCCGCTGGGTCAAGGGGCGGCTCGCGCCTTGCGGAGTGTAGAGGCAGCGCCTCTGCCGGGGTTCCCAGGGGCGGAGCCCCTGGGCCTGCCCCCGCCGCGCGGGACAGGCGGCTGCATCGGTTCGCATTTATTGAGTGGTTCATTTTTACACCATCTTGCCATCAACGCGCGGGTTGCGTTATTGTTTTCACAAATATCGGCAGCCCTGCTACAAGGACGCCAACATGACCACTTCCCTGCGAAAAGGCTGCATCGGCCTTGCCATCCTTCTGGGATATTTTCTGCTGGTTTCCCTTCCATGCCCCGACGGGCTGTCACCCAACGGCAAGCGGGCCATCGCCATGATGTTCGCCGCCGTACTGATATGGGTATTCGAGATACTGCCCGTCGCCGTCGCCTCCGTGCTGTTCGCCGTACTGCCCGCCGTGGCGGGCATCCTGCCTCTGCCCAAGATGATGCAACTGTTCGCCACGCCGACGATCTTCTTCGTGTTCGCCATGTTCTGCATCGCCATCGCCTTCCAGAACTCCGGCCTGAGCCGCCGCATCGTCCTGTGGACGAGCCTGCGATCCAAGGGTTCCCCGGTGCGCCTCCTGCTGCTCCTGATGATGGTCTGCGCGCTGCTCTCCACCATCCTCGCGGACATACCCGTCGTCGCCATGATGCTACCCGTGGCTGTCCTGCTGCTCGAAAAAAACGGCTGTGTGAAGGGAACCAGCAATTTCGGCAAGGCGGTTATGCTCGGGCTGAGCATCGCCTGCCTCATCGGCGGCGTCGGCACCCCGGCGGGAAGCGCCATGAACATGCTGACCATAAGCCTCCTCCAGAGCACCGCCGACGTACACATCGGGTTCTTCGAGTGGACGGCTATCGGGATGCCCATGGTCCTCGTGCTCACGCCGCTGGCGTGGTGGCTCGTCATCCGGGCCTTCCCCCCGGAAATCGGGCGACTCGCGGGCATGGATCTCGTCGAGCGGGAATACGCCGGACTCGGCGGGCTTGGGCGGAGGGAAAGCGTGTTCATCGCCGTGCTGGCCGTGAACTTCATCCTCTGGAGCACGGAAAAGCTGCACGGCATCCCGCTGCCCGTGGCGGCGGTCATCGGCTGCGCGATCTTCTCGCTCCCGACCGTCGAACTGCTCACATGGGAACAGGACAAGGGCCGGATCGGATGGGACAGCCTCATGCTGATCGGCGCGTCCAACGCCCTCGGCATGGCTATCTGGGAAACGGGCGGCGCGGCGTGGATCGCCCATGCCTGTCTCGGCGGCGTCGCAGGTATGCCGCTTGCAGGTGTTATAGCGGTGATTTCCCTGTTTACCGTGGTTATCCACCTGCTCATCCCGGTGAACACCGCCATCGTCGCCGTACTCCTCCCCGCGCTGGCGGCCCTTGCCGGGACCATGGGCGTCAACCCCGCCGTCCTTGCCATACCGATGGGCTTCAGCGTGTCGGCGGCATTCCTGCTGCCGCTTGATGCGGTCCCGCTGGTGACCTACCCCGCCGGATATTACAGGATGTTCGACATGTTCAAGCCCGGGTGCCTCATTTCCGTGGTCTGGGTCGTGGTCATGACCCTCGTCATGTTCGCTATCGCCGTACCGCTTGGGCTGCTGTAGAGGAGAAAAGCTGAGGGGGCTCATCGTCCCCTCAGACTCCCCCGGCAGGGGAATGATTCCCCTTGCACCCCCGGACGGAGGGAGCGGGTCGTGCGGGGAGTCCCTTCGGATTGAAGGCAAAAGAAGGGAGCACCAGCAAGTTACGCAAACGTGGCCTTATTCCGGGGAAAACTGAGCGGAATCCCACTTAGAGCATTTCCATTTTGCGAGTGCCATATTCCAAAAGATAACAATGAACACAAAAGCCTTTGGAAAGGGCGAGGCAGGCGCGAACTACGCCGGCAGTTGGAGAGGAGAGCGTTGCTGAAAAAACTCCTCCTTCCCAGCTGCCTCTATATCCTTCCAGAAACTCATCTGCCCTCACGTCGGCCCGACGGCCTGACGATGCCCATTTTCTTCATCTTCTTGCGCAACGTATCCGGATGCACCCCGAGTAGTTCACCCGCGCCTCCCGGGCCGTGGATCTTCCCGCCTGTACGGTCTAGGGCGGCCTCGATATGTTCGCGTACCACGTCATCCAGTGAACGAAGCGCTGCTTCGCTCCGAAATTCCGGAAAGCCTGATGCCGCCCCCACAGACGCCGCTCCCGTCTTCTCGGATAGGCGCGCCTCACCACGTCCGGCGGCGTTGTCCGGCCTGTGCTCCCGGACCGAGCGAGACGGAACGGGCCCCCCCGCTTCCGGCAGCATCCCCTTTTCCATCCACTCCGCAAAACAGCGCCGCACCAGTTCCCGCACCCGCCCCTCAAGCGCCTCGCCATGCTCCGGTGCGGAACGTCCGGGAACGGCACGTTCCAGAACGGGCTGGAGATAGCGATCGAGCTTGAGCTTGCTGTTGTAATCCAGAATCACCGCCCGCTCCACGAGGTTTTCCAGTTCCCGGACGTTGCCGGGCCAGTCATATTGGAGGAGCCGTTCCGCCGAGTCCGGTTCGATGCCGGAAATAGGGGGCAATCCCAAACGGCGCGTGGCCTTGTCGATAAAGTGCCGGGCCAGCGGGAGCAGATCCTGCAGCCGCTCACGCAGCGGGGGGACGGAAATGGTAAACACATTCAAGCGGTGATAGAGATCCTCGCGGAACGTGCCCTCGCGCAGCATCTTGTGCAGATCTCGGTTCGTTGCCGCTATGATCCGAACATCCACCGGAATGGAAGTCGTGCTGCCCACACGCTCGACCACATGGTTCTGAAGGGTCCGCAGGAGCCGCACCTGCGCCTGAAGCGAAAGCTCCCCGAGTTCGTCAAGAAACAGCGTGCCGCCGTTGGCCAGCTCAAATTTGCCCCCCACAGCGCAATGCGCCCCGGTGAAGGCCCCTTTCTCGTGCCCGAACAACGTGCTGTCCATGAGCGTCTCAGGGATGGCCCCGCAATTGACCTTGATGAAGGGCTTGCCCACGCGCTGCGATCTGGCTTGGATCGCGTTGGCGACAAGCTCCTTGCCCGTGCCGGTTTCCCCGAGGATCAGCACCGGCGCATCGGTCCCCGACAGCTTGCGCACCGTTTCCATGACGTTCCTGAGCCCGCCCGAAGTGCCTATGAGCTCGGCGGGCGCGTCGTCCTCATGCGGCGACTGGGAGGGCGTATCGTAGCCGTGCGCGGAGAAGAACCGCTGCACCTCCTCCTCACGGAGCACCTTGACCAGCGCGAAGCTCAAGGGAATCGCCAGCAGGCCCAGCCTCCGCTCATGCTCCTCCGTGAAACACCCCACCTCCGTCCCAATGAGCCGCAACAGCCCGAGCGGCGCACCCGCCCCCTTGAGGCAACAAACCAGATGCGCTCTCGGCCTGTTTTCGATGAACTCCCGCAAGTCGTTGTTCACGCTCTCGGCGGTCCGGACTTCCTGGCTGTTGGGGATGGCATTGACGCCCCCGGTCAGCGAAAAGGCCCTAAGAAACATGGTCTGCTCGCGGGAAAACGGAATGAACCGCCCGAGGAAGTGGATGCCGCCGTCGTGGATGAAATGGAGTTCCAGTAGGGACTGCGAGGAAGGCAGAAAATGGTGCATGACCATCCCTTCCAGCGGGAACGTCTCTTTCAGGAGCTTGTAGAACGCGATGAGCGATTCCCTGACGTCCGGCATGGCCAGAATCCGTGTGGATTTGTGAAAAAAAACACCATCCTGATACGCATCCGGCATATAATCCTCCCTATCGGCCTATAGTCCGATTTCTGCGCCGGATTATAGGCTTATTTTCCGCATATTGTCACATCCCAAAAGTCTTTTCTTGTAATCACCAAAAATAAAACAGTTTTTATACATGGCACGGAACTTGTTATATCAAATACAAAAAGAAACACATGTGTCTCTCAATGGCCCAGTAACGCGTCATCAGGCTTCCGTTGCTCTTCCGTATGGATGTGCCTTCGTATCGCACTGTCCATAGTATGAAACGGAACGGATATATTAAAAAATACATATATGCATATCTGTATTCGTTCTCCACTTGCATGAACGGAATAGCGATATGCTGGAAACAGGAAGCCTTTTGCTGCTATCCTGTATCGCCTCTCCCCAAAGCCTTTACCAATCCGTATCTCCATGCCCGCATCGGTTCATGGAGAAGAGGGATGTTGCGCCATCCGGCATCGTAAGGACCTTCTGCAACAAGAAGCCCTCACGCCGGACGCGGGTCCGGCGCGCCGCAATGCCGCATGGATTCCGGGGAAACCGTTTCCCACGGAATGACGTCTTTGAAACGGCACCGTTTCAAGGAAATTCCGCTCCAGGGAGGATACAATGACTCATATGCTCAGTCTGCTCCCCAAGTCGCGTTTCGAGGAAAGCGGCGTGGAGATTCCCGGCGGACTTGCTTTTCTTGCCGACTACAGGCCAGACGCCATCGCGGAGGCCTCTGCGGGCATTGAAGGCCTCTTCATGCCGCCTTCGCACCCCCGCCTCGACGCCGATCTGCTGGCCCGGCTCGGCTCCGTGCGCATCATCCAGACGGCAGGGGCCGGATTCGACAGCGTGGACCACGCGGCGGCGGCGAAGCTCGGCCTCATCGTGTGCAACTCACCGGCACAAAACGCGATCACCGTGGCAGAGCACGTCATCGGGGCGGTGATCTGCCTCCAGCGCGAGCTGGCCTACGCGGACGAGACCATCAAGTCCGGCGCCTATGCGCAGGCACGGGAACGCATCCTCGGCCGGGGCGCCTGCGAACTGTTCGGCGCCACCGTGGGCATCGTCGGGCTCGGCGGCATCGGCCGGGCGCTGGCCCCCCGCCTTGCGGCCTTCGGGGCAACGGTCGTGGCCTCCGACGTCTTCTGGCCCGAGGATTTCGCGCAGGAGCACGGCATCCGGCGCGTCAATCTCGACGAACTGTTCGCCGTCAGCGACATCGTCACCCTGCACTGCCCGCTCATGGACGCCACGCGCGGCCTTGTGGACGCGGCGCGGCTCGCTTCCATGAAGCCCGGCGCGATCCTCGTCAACGCGGCGCGCGGCGGCATTGTGGACGAAACGGCCCTTGCCGCCGCCCTCGAACGCGGCGTCATCCGAGGCGCGGCCATCGATAACTTTGAAAGTGAAATCCCTTCGCCCGGCAATCCCCTGCTCCGGCTTTCTCCGGAAGCGCGCCGCCGGGTGCTGTTCTCTCCCCACCTCGCGGGCGTCACCCGCGCGGCGTTCGCACGCCTGATCCGTCAGGCCATCGGCAATCTGGAAAACAGCCTCCGGGGACTTCCCCCGCAGTTCTCCGTCAATGGGCTCTCGTCCATTCGCCCATCCGCATGAGGAAAGCCGGCATGAACGACAAGAAGACCGTAAGCTTCGGTATGGCTCTGGCGATTATCTTCCTTCCCATTCTGGTCATCCTTCTCGGCGGGCTCGTCCTGCGCGTGGGGTTCCTCGTGCCGCTGATGCTCGCCACCATCACGGCCTCGCTCCTCAGCATCATGGCGGGGTTCACCTGGAAAGAGGTTGAAGCCTGTATCGTCAACGGCGTGCACCGCATCATCATCGTCACCTGTATCCTCTTCCTCGTGGGCACGCTCATCGGGGTCTGGATTCAGGCCGGTGTCATCCCCCTGTTCCTCTACTGGGGCCTGAAGCTCCTCTCGCCCTCCATGTTCCTCGTCAGCACGGTGCTCATCTGCGCGGTCTTCTCGCTCATGACCGGCACCTCCTTCGGGACCATCGGCACGGCGGGCCTGGCCCTGCTCGGCGTGGGCGAGGCCCTCGGCTTCCCCACCGGGCTCACCGCCGGGGCCATCGTGTCCGGCGCGTACTTCGGCGACAAGATGTCCCCGGTTTCCGACACCACCAACCTCGCCTCGGGCATCACCGGGACCAACATTTTCTCGCACATCGGCTCCATGCTCTACACCACCGTGCCCGCCACCCTCGTGGCCCTCGGCCTCTACTGGTACCTCGGGCTCAACTACAGCGGCGGGGCCATGCCCGACCTGACCCCGATCACCGACGCCCTCTCAGCCAACTTCAACCGCTCGTTCCTCCTCGCCCTGCCGCCCATCGTGCTGGTGGCCCTCGCCATCCGGGGCATCCCGCCGCTGCCCACGCTCGTCATCGCCATCCTCGTCGGCGTGGTCTGCGCCTTCGTCATTCAGGACGGCATGACCGTAAAGGGCATGTTCAAGGCCGCCACCGACGGCTACGTTTCCCAGACCGGGCACCCGCTCGTGGACAAGATCCTCTCCCGAGGCGGCCTGACCAGCATGTCCTTCGTGGTCTTCCTGCTGCTCATCGCCATGACGCTCGGCGGCATCCTCGAAGGTACCGGAGCGCTCGGCGTGGTCGTGGACCGCATGACCCGCTCCGTGACCTCCCCCGGCGGGCTCATCCTCGCCACGCTGGTTTCCTGCTACCTCATGACCATCGGCACGGGCAACGGCATGCTCTCCATCATCGTCCCGGCCCGCGCCTTTGAAAAGAAGTTCCGCGACATGGGCATCCAGTCGCGGGTCCTCTCGCGGACGCTTGAAGACGCCGTCACCCTCGGCATCGCGCTGGTGCCGTACTCCATGGCCGCTTTCTTCATCGTCGGCGTCCTCAAGATCGACGCCATGCAGTACATCCCCTATGCCTTCGTCAACTGGATCGTCCCCATCTTCTCCCTCACCTACGGCTTCACCGGGTTCGCCATCTGGAAGATCAACAAGGATGCCGGCAACTCGCCCGCCGAATCCGAAGCCTAGCCGCCGGGGACTCCCTGCGGGAATGCGGCCTCCGCAGGGCCCCGGCTTCAACCACGCAACCCCATTCCGGGCATAAGCGGCCCCGGAGGAGCCTCCCCTGCGGAGCACGGCTCCCCCGGCAACGGGAAGCCGTTCCCTAAAAACGGCACGCCCCGCCGGGGCCGCCCGGAACAGCAAAGGAACCCTTATGGACACGCAAAGATTTTCACGCATCGCCAACAGCCTCAAGTCCGCTTCCATCAGCTCCGTCACCCAGACCGCGGACGCCCTGCGCCGTGAGGGAAAGGAAGTGCTCGTGTTCAGCATTGGCCGCCCGGACTTTGACACGCCCGAGCACATCAAGGCCGCCGCCAACGACGCGCTGGCCAAGGGATTCGTCCACTACACGCACAACCGGGGCATCCTGCCCATGCGCGAGGCCGTGGCCGCCTACCTCAAGCGCCAGAACGGGCTGGACTACGATCCCAAGACCGAAATCATGATCACCGCCGGGGCGCAGGAAGCCCTCATGCTCTGCACTCATGCCCTGCTCGATCCCGGCGACGAGGTGCTGGTGCCCTCGCCGGGCTTCCTCCTCTACTATTCGAGCATCCCCATGCTCCATGCCGTACCCGTGCCCTACGTGCTCAAGGAACCCGACTACGACTGGGACGGCGCGCCCGTCAGCGACCGGACCAAGCTCATGATCTTCAACAACCCCAACAACCCCACGGGCAAGGTCTTCTCCGCAGAAGAAATGCGCGACGCCGCCGACTTCGTGAAGAAGCACGATCTGCTCGCCATCAGCGACGAAGCCTATGACCGCCTTCTCTACGGCGACGCCAGGCACCGTTCGCTGGCCGCCGAGCCCGACATGCGCGAACGCACCCTCCTCGTCGGCTCGCTATCCAAAACCTATTCCATGACCGGCTGGCGGCTCGGCTACGTGGCTGGCGCGCCGGAACTCATCGAGCGCCTGGCCCGCCTCCAGCAGAACTACATGCTCAGCGTGACCTCCTTCGCCCAATACGGCGGGGCCGAAGCCCTCAACGGCCCGCAGGAATGCGTGGAAACCATGCGCAGAGCCTTTGAGGAACGCCGCAAGGTCCTCATCGAAGGGCTGACCGGCGCGCCGAACATCCGTTTCAACAACCCAGAAGGCGCGTTCTACCTGTTCATCGACCACCGCGACACAGGCCTCGACTCGGTGACGTTCTGCAAGCGCCTCCTTGAGGAGCAACTTGTGGCCTGCGTGCCCGGCGACGACTTCGGCCCGTCCGGCGAAGGCCATATCCGCATTTCCTACGCCACCAGCACGGAAAACTGCGCCGAGGGCGCGCGCCGTATCCGCGCCTTCCTGAACAACCTCTAGAAACAAGGAGCCATTGCGATGCAAACCCATCGTCATCAGGCGGACATATTGATCATCGGCGGCGGCGTGTGCGGCCTCAACGCGGCCCTCACCGCCCGGGAGCAGGGCCGATCCGTCATCGTCATGGACAAGGCCGTCATTGAGCGCAGCGGACACATCGCGGGCGGCATCGATCATTTCCTCGCCTACATGGACACCGGCGCGGAATGGGACACCCGCGAAGCCTACCTCGAATTCACCGGCAAAAGCGCCCGGGGCGTGACCAACATCGACGTCGTGGATTCCGTGTACTGTCAGGAACTCCCCCACGCGCTCAAGCGTTTCGAAGAAATCAACTGCACCCTCCGCCAGCCCGACGGCACCTATTACCGCACCAAGTCCTACGGGCAGCCCGGCCCGTGGTGGATCAACTTCAACGGCAAGAGGATGAAGCCTCTCCTCGCCAAGGCCGCCCGCAAGGCCGGGTGCGCCGTGCTCGACCGCGTGGTCACCGCCGATCTGCTCACCAACGGCGGTACCGTCTGCGGCGCGGCGGGCTTCGATATCCGCACGGGCGATTTCCATATCATCCGCGCCGGGGCGGTCATCATCTCCACGGGCGGCACCAACCGCCTCTACAGCAACCCTTCCGGCATGAGCTTCAACACATGGATGTGCCCCGCCGACACCGGCGACGGCGAAGCCATGAGCCTGCGCGCGGGCGCGGAACTCGCCAACATCGAATTCCTGCGCATGACCGTGGTGCCCCGCAGCTTCAACGCCGCCGGGCTCAACGCCCTCTCCGGCATGGGGGCCGTGCTCATCAACGCCAAGGGTGAAGCCTTCATGGACCGTTACCACCCCCTCGGCATGAAGGGCCCCCGCTACAAGATGGTGCAGGGCGTGCTCAACGAAATGCGCGAAGGCCGCGGCCCCGTGTACATGGACTGCCGGGGCATCGCTCCCGAAGCCCAGAAGCATCTCATCGCCACCCTTTCCTGCGACAAGGATTCGTTCAAGGACTACTTCGAACAGCTCGGCATCGACCTTACCACCACCCCTATGGAGGTGGACACCTCCGAAGGTATGCAGGGCGGGCCCAACGAAGTCTGCGGCAGCGGCGTCAAGATCAACAAGGACTGCGGCACCAACGTGCCCGGCCTCTACGCGGGCGGCAACGGCGCCGACCAGTGCCGCAGCCTGCACATGGCCGTCACCAGCGGCATCCATGCCGGACGCATGGCCGCGCACTACTGCGCCTCCCTCGCCTCCGCCCCCGAACCGGACGAAGCCCAGATCCAGCGTATCCACGAGCGCGTCTACGCGCCCCTCGATCCCGAACGCTCCATCGGCTGGAAGGAATTCGAAATGACCCTCCAGCGCATCCTCACCGAAGGCGCGGGCCCCTGCCGCACCGAAAAGAAGCTGCTCCGCGCCAAGGAAAAGCTCGAACAGGTGCAGGCCGCCAGCGGGCTCGTCGGCGCGAAGGATCTCCACGATCTCCTCAGGCTCCACGAAGTCCACAACCTGCTCACCATCGGACGCTGCACCGTGGACGCGGCCTTGTACCGGCAGGAAAGCCGGTTCGGGAACTGCCATTTCCGCGAGGACTTCCCTGAGCAGGACGACGAACGCTTCCTCGGACAGGTGGTCGTTTCCGCCGAATCCGACGGCAGGCTCAAGCTCGAACTCCGCCGTACCGACAACCCATATGCGTAACAACCAGCATATCTGAACAGACGGAATCGCTGAACGCCATCCCGCGCCGCGACCGGCGTTACGGTTTCGCACACTCCCCCGCAGCAAGCGGGAATGCCCCCATCGGGGCCAAACGCTCCGGCGACGGAGCCCTTTTCCGGAGGCCATCCATGCCCGCCATGATCGACACGAAGACCTGCACAGGCTGCGGAAGATGCGACCGCTCCTGCCCTCTGGACGTCATCTACTACAACAAGGACGAGAAAAAGGCGGAAATCCGCTATCCCGAAGAATGCTGGATGTGCGGTTCCTGCCGCCAGGAATGCCCGTCCGGGGCCATCACGCTGCGCTTCCCGCTGAACACGCTCTACAACGCCAGCAGCAACCCCTACATGTAAGGAGCCGTCCATGTTGTATATCGACGCCTTCAACCACATCCTGCCCAAGAAGTATCAGGCCGTCCTCGAACAAAAGGTGCCCAACCGCGACATGAGTTCCAACCTGTCCCGGTACGCCGAAAAGGTCCCCACACTGCTCGACCTCGACGCCCGTTTCCGGCTCATGGACAGCGTGGAAGGCTACATGCAGGTGCTTACGCTGGCGGCCCCCACGGTGGAATCCGTCGCCTCGCCCGAAGTCGCCGTGGATCTGTGCCGCTTCGCCAACGATGAAATGGCGGAACTGGTCGAAAAGTACCCCGACCGCTTCGCCGCCGCCATCGCCGCCCTGCCGCTCAACGATCTCGACGCCAGCCTTAAGGAAATCGACCGCGCCATCCGCGATCTCCGCCTGCGGGGCATCCAGATGTACAGCGACGTAAACGGGATGCCGCTCGACGCCGAGGCCCTATACCCCATTTACGAAAAGATGGAACGTTACAACCTGCCCATCCTTATCCATCCCAAGCGCTCGCCCGCCCTGCCCGACTATCCCGGCGAGGAAAATTCGCGCTACCGGGCGTGGACGAAGCTCGGCTGGCCCGTGGCCTCCTCAATGGCGATGTTCCGGCTGGTCTACGGCGGGGTCATGGAACGCTTCCCCAACCTCAAGATCGTCACCCACCACTGCGGCGGCGTCATCCCCTATCTTGCCGGGCGCATGGAGTGGAACGACGACTTCAACGAGATGCGCATGGGGCACAAGGACATCCTCTTCCCCCACAAGCCGCTCGAATACTTCCGCCGCATGTACTACGACACCGCCAACAACGGCTATCCCGCCGGGCTCCGCTGCGGCATGGATTTCGCGGGCATCGGCAAGCTCGTCTTCGCCACAGATCTCCCCTTCTGCAACCAGAAAGGCCTGCGCCTCATCCGCGACTCCATCGCCGCCGTGGACGCCCTCGATCTCGCTCCAGGGGATCGCCGCAAGGTTTTCCAGAGCAACGCCGTGGATCTCTTCCGGCTGCCGTTGAGCACGTTTGTGTGACGGATAATGGGGAGACGCGACGTGCCGGGGGAAGGGAAACCCTTCAGAAGAGCGGGGAACACCCGCACAGGTTATCCCTCCCCCCGACCGCCCCACCCTTCCCAAGACTTTCGATTGGTGGGGAGGCTGCGCGGAGGGAGCCCTTCCGATGTGTGGACAGGAAAAGCCCCACGGACAGGGCTTAACCCCGTCCGCAACGTTAGCATCCAAGAACATTTTCAAACCGAACCTGTGCCCTCCCACACCCCAACCCGGCGGCCTGCTTCCCCCTATGGCCGCCGGGGGCTTCTCCCGCGCCCCGGCTCAGGGAGCGCGCGAGAAGCCCTTTTCCCCAACGTCTTCCATAAACGGGAAAAAGGAACGCCCGATGAAGAAGCATACCATTTGCCTAGAAGCCCGCCCCTTCGCGGCCTTTTCCGACGAACAGCTCGACCGTCTGACCGCCCGCCCGGATGTGGAGGTTCTGGACTGCCGGGGCGGCGCTGTGGACGATCCCGCCTTCATGGGCCGCCTCCAGAGCGCGGACATCGTGATTTCCGGGAACGATCTCCATCTCGACGCCGCTCTGCTCGACGCCCTGCCCAACCTCCGCTGCGTCGCCAAGCTCGGAGCGGGCCTCGACATGATCGACATACCCGCCGCCGTCGCCCGGGACATCATCGTCTGCAACACGCCCGGGGCCAACGACGTGGCGGTCGCGGAGCACACCTTCGCCCTGCTGCTCGGCCTGCTCCGGCAAGTCCCGCGCTGCGATGCCGGGATGCGCGGCGGCAAATGGGAACAAGGCGCCATCCTCGGGCGCGAAGTGCAGGGGCGCACATTCGGCATCGTGGGCATGGGGGCCATCGGACGCTGCGTGGCGTCCATCGCCCAAGGTTTCGGAGGCCGCGTCACTGGTTTCGACCCCTACTGGCCGGAAGCCTTCGCCGCCGAACGGAATATCGAACGCCGTGATCTCGACACGCTGCTCCGCGAATCGGATTTCGTCTGTATCCACTGCCCCCTCACCCCGCAGACCGAAAACCTTATCGGTACCCGCGAACTCGGGCTCATGAAGCCCTCCTCCGTGCTCGTCAACATGGCACGGGGCGGCATCGTTGATGAAAGCGCCCTCTATGACGCCCTCACCGCCCGCCACATCAGCGGGGCCGTACTCGACGCCTTTTCGCAGGAGCCGCCCTCATCCATGCCCTTCGCCGCCCTGCCGAATGTGCTCCTTTCGCCGCATGTCGGCGCGTTCACCGAAGAAGCCCTCGAAAAGATGAGCCGCATCGCCGTGGATCAAGTTTTCCAGTTCCTCGACGGCGAGCGCCCAATGCACATGAACTTGAGATAGAGGATAGGAGGCGAAAATTGGAGGGGGAGGCCGCCATCCGGTCGTCTTCCCCCCTCCAAACTCCCCCTCTCCCCCTCCCAAGACTTTCGGCCTTATCGAATCCCTGTTCACAGGTTTACTTGTAGACAGAGAACGATAAAAGTAATGGCAAAAGGCAAGACGTCGACAATGTGCCTGACGCAAGACGATGCGACACCAGCGCATTCCGCCTTTCTCCAAGGAACAATTGAAAAAACATCCCAAAAGAGAAACTCCTGACGCCGACGGAGCCGTTTCACCATAGTGAAACGGCAGATCGGAAGAGCGTCGTGTAGGGAAAGAGTGTAGATCTCGGTGGTCGCCGTATCATTAAAAAAAAAAAA
>ENA-USUG01003411-USUG01003411.1-human-gut-metagenome-genome-assembly--contig:-NODE-3411-length-21752-cov-33.267128_pt1 | contig 21752 bp, 18 predicted proteins | sample MGYA00250059_ERZ773394 | MGnify/ENA primary metagenome ERZ773394 (study PRJEB29103, sample SAMN06111957) | human gut metagenome | biome: human gut; feature: ankylosing spondylitis patient; material... | reverse complement strand
TTTTTTCAGGTTCTCTTCCCGGAGCAGCTCGGTGTTTTTCGCCGCCACGAAAAAGCCCTTGGCGGGCACCGCATACAGAAAACCCTCCTGTTCCAGCTCATCGTAGGCCCGCTTTGTGGTGATAACGCTGATGCGCAGGTCCCGCGCCAGCCCCCGGATGGATGGCATAGCTTCCTCCGGCTGCAGTTCTCCGCTCAAAATCTGGTTCTTGATCTGGGTGTAGAGCTGCTCGTAGATGGGTGCGCCGCTCTTGTTATCGATGAAAAGATTCATGTCTGCCGCCTCCGTTTCATCTGTATATTTACAGTATATACAGTAGACACATGATTGTCAATAGGCAGATACAAAAAAACAGCTCTCCCGTTTGGACGGGAAAGCTGTTTTTTTCATCGGATCAGGCTCTGACTGTGGGGCGGCTTAGTAGGCCACGCCCCAGTAGACCATCTTGCTGGCGGGCTTGCCGCAGCAGGGGCAGACATCGCTGAGGTGCTCCTGCTCAAAGGGCATGCAGCGGCTGGACAGGCCAGCCTCTTCCTTCATCTTCATCTCGCAGGCCAGGTCGCCGCACCACATGGTCTTGATGTAGCCTGTGTTGGCCTTGGCCAGCTCCTTGACCTCTTCCATGGTGGTGGCTGCCCAGGTGCGCTTCTCGCGGTTGGCGAGGGCACGCTCGTACAGATCCTTGCGCAGGGCCTCCAGCTGGGCCGGGATCGCGGTCTCCAGCTCATCCAGGCTCACGAAGATCTTTCCACGGGTGTCGCGGCGGACCAGCACGCACTGGTTCTTTTCCAGATCCTTGGGGCCGATCTCCAGGCGCAGGGGAACGCCCTTCATCTCCCACTGGGAGAACTTCCAGCCGGGAGCGTTGTCGCTGTCGTCCAGCTTGACGCGGGCGTACTTGCTGATCTTCTCAGCCAGCTCAGCGGCCTTCTCGGAAACGCCGGGCTTGTGGGCGGCGATGGGCACGACCACGACCTGGATGGGGGCCACTGCCGGGGGCAGGATCAGGCCGTCGTCATCGCCGTGGGTCATAATGATGGCACCCACCAGACGGGTGGAAACGCCCCAGCTGGTCTGGAACGGGTGATGCAGCTGGTTGTCGCGGCCGGTAAAGGTCACGTCGTAAGCCTTGCTGAACTTATCGCCGAAGTAGTGGCTGGTGCCGCTCTGCAGGGCCTTGCCGTCCTTCATCATGGCCTCGATGGTGTAGGTAGCCTCGGCACCGGCAAACTTTTCCTTGTCGGTCTTGCGGCCCTTCACCACGGGGATGGCCAGATCCTGCTCGCAGACATCTGCGTAGCAGTTCAGCTGCTGCTGGGTCTCAGCCTCAGCCTCGGCGGCAGTCTCGTGGATGGTGTGGCCTTCCTGCCACCAGAACTCACGGCTGCGCAGGAAGGGACGGGTGGTCTTTTCCCAGCGCACCACGCTGCACCACTGGTTGTACTTCATGGGCAGCTCACGGTAGCTGTGCAGCACGCGGGACCAGTGGTCGCAGAACATGGTCTCGCTGGTGGGACGCACCGCCAGACGCTCTTCCAGCTTGTCGGAGCCGCCCATCGTGACCCACGCCACCTCCGGCGCGAAGCCATTGACCAGCTCGCCTTCCTTCTGCAGCAGGCTCTCGGGGATCAGCACGGGCATGGCCACGTTCTCGTGACCGGTTGCCTTGAACCGGGCATCCATGTCCTTCTGGATCAGCTCCCAGATGGCCTGACCATAGGGACGCAGGATGATGAAGCCCTTGACACTGGAGTACTCCACCAACTCTGCCTTGACGCAGATGTCGGTGTACCACTGTGCAAAGTTCTCTTCCTGGCTGGTGATCGCCTGCACAAGCTTCTTGTTGTCTTTTGCCATTTTGTTATATCCTCCTAAGCCGTGCGCCAAACGCCTGTGTTCCAGCCGTTCCGCACGAGCTCATATTAAAAGCCCCGCTGCAGCGCCGCCGTGTGCAGCGCTGCGGGTGCGGGGCCTTTTTGCAAAACTGTTATCAGCCCTTGTGGCTGTCCACAAATTCCACCACGTCGCCCACGGTGCGCAGATTCTCGATGGCATCGTCCGGCACCTCAATGCCAAACTCATCCTCCAGCGTCATCACCATGTCCACGATATCCAGGCTGTCGGCCTCGAAATCACTCATAATGTCGCTCTCCATCGTGATCTTAGCAGGGTCAATATCCAGCTGCTCTGCCAGCAGTGCACGGATCTTTTCAAAAGTATCCATCGTCGCGGTCTCCTTTTGTCAATGATTCTTTCTTCTCTGCCTGCACGCCCTCTCCGGCGCGCAAAAGCACTCTCTCTTTTTATATCCCATGGGCCGTATCTTGTCAAGCCCTGTTTTGCATTCCGGCCCTTTACGGGCAGAAAAAACCGATGAAAATTGCACAAAGCCCTCTTTTTTGCTTGACAGAAGCCCGTTTGATTCTTATGATTATATGTGACGAACCAAGCCTCTCAGCCGTGCTGCATCAGCATGGCCGCAGAGGTCCCGCCTGTAAAGGAGAATGCTCCATGAAATTGTCATTTACCAAGATGCAGGGCTGTGCCAATGATTACATCTATCTGGACTGCCGTGCATCCGGTGTGCCCGCAGACATTGCCGCGCTTGCACAGCGGCTCTCTGCCCGGCATTTTTCCGTGGGTGCGGACGGCATCATCTGCATCTGCGCCCCTGTGACCCCCGGGGCCGATGGCCGGATGCGCATCTTCAACGCGGACGGCAGCGAGGCCCAGATGTGCGGCAACGGCGTGCGCTGTGTGGCCGAGTGGCTCTACACCCACGGGGTGGAAAAGCCTGTCCTGACCATCGACACCAACAGCGGTGTCAAGCGCATCACCCGGCAGGGCGCACAGCTGTGGCAGGTGGAGATGGGCGCTTACAGCACCCTGCCGGCTGACCTGCCTGCCATCCACATGGGCGATGGCCCGCTGGTGGATCAGCCGCTCACCGTAGAGGGAAAAGTGTGGAAGGTGACCTGCATCAGCGTGGGCAACCCCCACTGCGTGACCGTGGTGGAGGATGTGGACAGCCTGAAGCTGGAAGCCATCGGCCCGGCGTTCGAGCATCACGCCAACTTCCCGGAGCGCATCAACACCGAGTTCGTGCAGGTGGTGGATGCCGCCCACCTGAAGATGCGGGTGTGGGAACGCGGCAGCGGCGAGACCTGGGCCTGCGGCACCGGCACCTGCGCCACCGTGGCGGCCCTGACCGAGCTGGGCATCTGCCCCGCCGGGCAGGATATCCATGTGCAGCTGCGCGGCGGGGAGCTGGTCATCCGGGTACTGCCCGGCAGGCAGCTGCTGATGACCGGCAGCGCTGTCACGGTGTACGAGGGAGTTGCGGAAGTTTAACATCCTCGCCCTCTCCGTCATTGCTTTGCAATGCCACCTCTCCCAAAGGGAGAGGCAATTGCGGCTCAACGGTCAGCTTCTGCTGGCGTAGACGCTGCATCGGCTCTCCCTTTGGGAGAGCTGGACGCGAAGCGGCCTGAGAGGGCGGGCAATCTTATAAAGTGAGGGAACAACTTATGAAAATGAATCACCATTACGGCGAGCTGAAGGCAAGCTACCTGTTCGTGGACATTGCCCACAAGGTGGCCGCCTATCAGGAAGCACACCCCGAAAAGGAGATCATCCGTCTGGGCATCGGCGATGTGACCCAGCCTCTGGCAAAGTGCGTGGTCACCGCCATGCAGGATGCCGCCGCTGAGATGGGCACCAAGGAGGGCTTCCACGGCTACGGCCCCGAGCAGGGCTATCCGTTCCTGAAGCAGGCCATTCAGGGCTACTACGCAGGCCGCGGCACCCAGCTGGCTGAGGACGAGATCTTTATCTCCGACGGTGCCAAGAGTGACTTGGCCAATGTGCTGGGCCTGTTTGATGTGGACAACACCGTTCTGGTTCCGGACCCCGTGTACCCCACCTATGTGGACGACAACGTGACCGACGGCCGCAAGATCATTTACGGCCGCACCAGCCAGGAGAACGGCTTCCTGGGGATGCCCGATGACAGCGTGAAGGCTGACATCATCTACATCTGCAGCCCCAACAACCCCACCGGTGCCGCCTACACCCGCGAGCAGCTCAAAGCCTGGGTGGACTACGCCAAAAAGAACAACGCCGTTATCCTGTACGATGCCGCCTACGAGTGCTTCATCACCGATCCCGCTCTGGCACGCAGCATCTTTGAGGTGGAGGGTGCCCGCGAGTGCGCCATTGAGATCTGCTCCTTCTCCAAGATCGCAGGCTTCACCGGCACCCGCTGCGGCTACACCATCGTGCCCCACGAGCTGGAGCGCGAGGGCATGAACCTAAACAAGCTGTGGCTGCGCCGCCAGACCACCAAGTTCAACGGCGTGCCCTATGTCGTTCAGCGCGCTGCTGCCGCCGTGTTCACCGAGAGCGGCATGGCTGAGATCCAGGCCAACCTCGATTACTACCGCCAGAACGCCAAGGTCATTGCTGACGCGCTGGACGAGTGCGGCGTGTGGTACTGCGGCGGCAAGAACAGCCCCTACATCTGGCTGCGCTGCCCCGGCGGCATGAAGAGCTGGGAGTTCTTCGACTGGCTGCTGGAGAACTGCGGCGTGGTCGGCACCCCGGGTGTCGGCTTCGGCGAGTGCGGCGAGGGCTACTTCCGCCTGACCGCCTTCGGCGATGCCGAAAAGACCAAGGTCGCCGCCCAGCGCATCAAGGCCGCCATCCAGACTCTGTAAACTTACACAAGCAAAAAGGCGATGCAGTTTCGAACAGCTGCGTCGCCTTTTTCTTTTATTTCCGGCTCGTCAGCCGGTTGAGCAGCATCACTGCCAGAACAATGATGCCGATGACAAGGATGATGCCGACCATCCCGATCAGCATCATCGGCAGCGTGGTCATCCACGAAGTAAGATGAAGCATGCGATCACCTCCGTTAAGCCATCAGGGTCAGGATCAGGCCGCCTGCAATGACGGACGCGATCTGTCCCGAAACATTGACGCTGATGGAATACATCAGCAGGAAATTCTGGTTGTCCTCTTCCAGGCCCATCTTGTTGACCACACGGCCGCTCATGGGGAAGGCCGAGATGCCGGCCGCGCCGATCATGGGATTCAGCTTTTTGCCCTCCGGCCGGAAAAGGTTCAGCAGCTTTGCAAACAGTACGCCGCCTGCCGTATCAAAGACGAAGGCCACCAGGCCCAGTGCAAGGATGAGCAGGGTGTCGGGCCGCACGAACTTGTCGGCGGTCATCTGCCCGGCAACGGTCAGGCCCAGCACGATGGTGATGAGGTTTGCCAGCACATTCTGGGCGGTTTCGCTCAGCGCATTCAGCACCCCGCACTCCCGCAGCAGGTTGCCGAACATCAAAAAGCCCACCAGCGCCACACTGGCCGGAGCCACCATGCCTGCAATGATCGTGACCACGATGGGGAACAGGATCTTGGTCAGCTGGGAAACACTGCCCTTTTCATAGGACATCCGGATGCGGCGCTCCTTCTGCGTGGTCAGCAGCCGGATCACGGGCGGCTGCACGATGGGCACCAGCGCCATGTAGCTGTAGGCTGCCACCATGATGGCACCGAGGTACTGGGAGTTGAGCGTGTTGGCCACGAAAATGGCGGTGGGGCCGTCTGCCGCACCGATGACAGCGATGGAGGCAGCATCCTTCAGGTCAAAGAAGAAGCCCGCCAGAAACAGGGTAAAGAAGATGCCGAACTGGGCCGCCGCGCCAAAGAGCATCAGCCACGGCTTTTCCAGCAGCGGGCCAAAATCGATCATGGCACCGATGCCGATGAAGAGCAGCAGCGGGAACAGCTCGTTGGACATGCCTGCTTCAAACAATGCAGAGATGGGGCCCACCGTATCCCCCTGCGTGATGGCACCCGAGAGGGGCAGGTTGACCAGAATGGCACCAAAGCCCATGGGCAGCAGCAGGCTCGGCTCCATCTTTTTGGCGATGGCAAAGTAGATGAGCAGCGCACCGATGCCCCACATCACCACCATCTGCCAGGTCAGATTCCCAAAATTGGAAAAGAGACTGGCGAATGTGTTCAGAAGATCCATATTTATTTTTCCTCCTTGTGTTCCTGTGCCGGACAAGAAAAAAGAGACCCCTGCCACAGCACTCTGTCTGTGACAAAAGTCTCAAGCCAACACATGACATCGGGCATTTCTGCCGTGATGACGCTGCCATGCAGCACCCCGCAGGCCCTGCGGAATGCCCTTTACTCCCTTTTATCGATTCTAATTAAATCAGAATGCAGTCCCCTCTGTCAAGGGGTTCCTGCATTTCTTTGCCAAACTTTGCTTCAGCGCTCAAACGTTGTGCTGAGGGTGGTCTCCCAGGTCTGGCCGGGGGCAAGGCAGGTGGCAGCGGCGCGCTGGCTCCACTCCTGGGTATCGGTCTGGGCACCGGGCAGGGAGTGCCACGGCTCAATGCAGACAAAGCGCACAGGCTTTGCCGGAGCCGACCAGATGAGGGTGTAGGGATAGCCCTCCACATTGCAGACGATCCCCTTGCCGGTGTCTTTCTCGTAGATGCCCAGTGTGCGGCTGCGCAGACCGGCCATGCAGAAGCTGTCGTTCTCAAACAGATCGTCTGTCAGGGGGATGCTCTGCTCGTTCTTCCACCGGTAACCGCACTTGCCCGTCAGCAAGCCGTTGGGGTAAGCGTCCAGGATCATCGGGCTCTCCGGCTGGTCGAAGCGGAACTCGTAATCGGTGGTGGTGTGCTTGTCATCAAAGGGGATGCGGAACGCCGGGTGGTAGCCGATGCCGAACTGCAGCTCTTCGGCGGCATCGGCGGGGTTGGTGACGGTCAGGGTGTGGTGCACCGTCCTGCCCTCCAGCCGGAAGGTGCTGGTCAGGACAAAATCAAACGGGAAGCGCTCTGCCTTGCTCTTTTCATCCGAGCGCAGCTCCAGCCGGATGGTGTCGCCCTCGGCGCAGAGCAGGGTGTGCTCCACGTCCCGGGCAAAGCCGTGCTGACCGCCCGGGTAGGTCTTGCCCTTATGGGTAAAGGCCCCGCCGGTCAGCTTGCCCGTCCAGGGGAAAAGGATGGGGGCATGGCGCTTCCAGACAGCCGGGTCGGCCTGCCAGAGCATCTCCTGCCCGGCGGCATTTTTCAGGCTGACTGCTTCGGCACCATGGGTATCCACGGTCAGGGTCAGAAATTCGTTGTGAATGGTTGCCTGCATGATTCATCTCTCCTTTTTATCTGTTGACGATGTGCTCGCCGTTTCCTTCCAGCCAGGTGCGCAGGTTCCGGGTGGTAATGTCCATCAGGTTCTGCAAAGCCTCCCGGGTCGTCCACGCAATGTGCGGTGTGAGGATAGCGTGGGGTTCTGCCCGCAGGGGGCTTTCCTGAGGCAGAGGCTCGGTGACAAAGGCATCGGCCCCGTAAAAGCCCAGCTGGCCGCTGTGGAGGGCCGCTGCCACGGCCTCCTCATCCACCAGCGCGCCCCGGGCCGTGTTGAGCAGAATGGCCCCGGGCTTCATCCTGGCCAGCGCTTCCGCGTTGACAAGGCCCCGGGTTCGGGGTGTAGCCGGGCAGTGCAGGCTGAGGATATCGCACCGCCTCAGCAGGGTATCATAATCCACAAACTCCACACCGTCAGCGGCGTATTCGGGCCGGACGGTGTGGGTGCAGACCAGCACCTCCATGCCAAAGGCTCTGGCAATGCGGGCCGACTGCCGCCCGATGCTGCCATAGCCGTAAACGCCATAGGTCTTGCCGTAGAGCTCCATCTGGGGCAGCAGGCCGATGCTCTCCGGGATATCCAGCTGCCAGCATCCCTGCTTGACGGCACGGTTGTAGCGCTCCGCGCACTGACAGATGGCCAGCAGCAGGCTGAAGGTCATCTGGGCCACGCTGTAGGTAGAATAGCCCGGCACATTGGCCACTGCAACGCCGTGGCGGCGGCAGGCTTCCAGATCCAGGTTGTCGGTTCCTGTGGCGATGATGCCCACCCATTTCAGGTTCGGGCACTGCTGTAAGATTTCCTCATCCATGCGGCACTTGTTCAGCAGAACGATGTCCGCATCTCCAATGCGGGGGGCGATCTCCTCGTAGGCCGTGCGGACATAGCTGGTGGTATCGGGCACCAGCGCCTTTACCCCCGACCAGTCGAGGTCGCCTTCCTCCATGACATAGCTTTCCAGAATGACAGCTTTCATCTCAGTCCTCCAACAAAACATCCTCGCTCAGCACCTGACCGATGGGCTTGGCAATGCACAGGTCGGCCTGTGCATCGGCCCCGGTGGGCTGCATGTTGATTACCACCAGATGGCGGCCCCGGAAGTACCGGATGAGCCCTGCCGCCGGGTAGACCACCAGACTGGTGCCGCCGATGATGAGGGTATCCGCCTTGCGGATGGCAGACACGGCCCCGGAGAGCACTTCCTCGTCCAACCCTTCCTCGTACAGGACGACATCCGGCTTGACGATGCCGCCGCACTTGGGGCAGCGGGGCACGCCGGTACTGTTGGCAATGAAGTCCACATCGTAGAACGCGCCGCACTTCACGCAGTAGTTGCGCAGGGTGCTGCCGTGGAGCTCGTAAACGGTCTTGGACCCAGCCGCCTGATGCAGGCCGTCGATGTTTTGGGTGACGATGGCTTTCAGCCTGCCCTCCCGCTCCAGCTTTGCCAGCCGCAGGTGGGCAGCGTTGGGCTTTGCCCCCTTCACAATAAGCTTATCCCGGTAGAATCGGTAGAACTCCTCGGGGTTCTCCTCCCAGAAGGTGTGACTCAGGATGGTCTCGGGCGGGTAATCATACTTCTGGTGGTACAGGCCGTCCACGCTGCGGAAATCGGGGATGCCGCTTTCGGTGGAGACCCCCGCGCCGCCAAAAAAGACGATGCGGTCGCTCTCGGCAATGATTTTTTCCAGTGCAGGAACCATAAAAAGAAACGCTTCCTTTCCGGCAGATCGTTGTGTTTTGGATAGCTCCAGTATAACACAAATCCAGAGGAAGGGAAGCGTTTCTTTTTTGATGGGATTTTCCCTTGCTCAGCGCCCGTTTTCGGCAAACAGGGTCCCCAGCGCATCCAGCAGATCATGCGGGAGCATCCCGGTTTCCCCGTGCAGGGCAGCGGCACGGTCGGCAGCTGCACCATGGAGATAAACGGCACAGGCGGCGGCCTCAAAGGCAGGCAGACCGCAGGCCAGCAGGGCGCTGGTCATGCCCGCCAGCACATCCCCGCTGCCGCCCCGGGAAAGCCCCGGATTGCCGGTGGGATTGACCGCGCAGCGGCCATCCGGCCCTGCAATGACGGTGTGCGCTCCCTTCAGCACCACCACAGCATTCCATGCTTTCGCATAGCGCAGCGCCGTGCCTTCCCGGTCCGCATTGATCTCTGCCGCAGAGTGTCCGGTCAGCCGGGCCATCTCGCCAGGGTGGGGCGTTAAAATCAGTTCTCCTTGAGGGTGAGGCATTTTTTCCGTTTGGAACAGGTCAGCGGCGGCGTTCAGTCCGTCCGCATCCAGCACCGCACTGCCGGAAAAGCCGGGCAGGAGCGTTTCCACCAGCGCCCGGGTCTCGGCGGCACGGGCCGCGCTCTGGGCCGTATAGCCCAGCCCGGGGCCCGCCAGCAGGACAGATGCCTTCTGCCGCCGGATGCGGTCGATATTCTGGGGCGAGATGCCGCCCTCGGCCCCCGCTTCGCAGGGGCAGAGGCAGCACTCGGGCAGGCGGGCGGCCACAGCCGCCAGCACCGGCTCCACACTTGCCAGCGTAACGATACCGGCTCCGGTGCGCAGGGCACCTTCCACAGCCAGCGCCGCCGCGCCCCGGTAGGACGCACTGCCCGCCACCGCCAGCACGGAGCCAAAGGTCCCCTTATGCGCATCCCGGGGACGGGGCTGGATGGCCTGCCAGACAAAATCGGAAGTTATTTCGAACATAGGCGGCTCCTTGCGGGTGAGATTTCGCCCTCTCAGTCAAAGCCGTAAGGCTTTGCCAGCTCCCCCAAAGGGGGAGCCTATTGCGGGTCTTGGATAAAGGCAGCATTGCCTCTCCCTTTGGGAGAGGTGGCAGCGCGTAAGCGCTGACGGAGAGGGCGAGGATGTTACCCTTCCCCCTGCAAATACCTCCGGATCTCCTTCTCCGCTTCCTGCACCTCTTCATGGAACATGCGGGCAGAGACCCGGAGAGCACCATGGCCCAGGATGATGACCTGTTCCATGCCATCGGAGGTGGCCACGCGGACGCGGCGGCCCTTGCCGATCTCATGGGTGACACGCTCGATGAACATATCGGCGGTCTCGGCTTCCCGGGTGTAGACCACATGGATATTGTGGTACTGCTCTATGCTGCCGGGGCTGCCCGGCACACGGTAGGCATCAAACACAAGGATGAGCACGCACTTCTTAAAGCCCTGATAGTTGCAGAGGATGTCCATCAGCCTGTGGCGTGCCGCTTCCAGGCTCTCTTTGGAGAGTGCGTTCAGCTCGTCCCATGCAAAGATGATGTTGTAGCCGTCCACCAGCAGGTATTCGGGCTGGATCTCCCACTGCTCGGCATTGAAATCAGGGCGTTCCCGCTTCTGGGTGGGGCGGAACGCCGCCAGCGGGTCCCGCTTGATGGGCCCATAGGTCTGTTCAAAGATCTTCAGCAGCTCAGCATCCTCTTCCAGGGTGGCGCGGTAGGCGGCCATCCGGCGGGGACGGGCCTGTACCGTTTCCTCGGTCTTTGCAGTCTTGCCCCAGCCGCTGTCCACATGCATATGGCTGCGCACCTGCTCCCAGGGCACCACAAATCCGGCCCCGTGGGCGCAGAACACCGAATCCGCCGGGTTGTCGAGGTCGTGTTCCGGCTCATAGCCCGCAGCCTCGATGACCTCTGCTGCATTGTGGCAGGGACGGTAGCCGTCCAGCGTCAGGGTCAGGTGTCCCCTGCCCCGGGTGTAGCCCACCACCTCCATGGGGTAGCTGCGCATGGTGGAGGCTGGTGCCGTGCCGGTGAGCAGGGTGGTATCCCCGTCGGCTCCGGTCTCGGGCGGGTCAAAGCTGCCGCCCATGTTCTGGATATCATTCATGGCGCGGCCCACGTTGTCAGAGGGCAGCTCCAGCCGGAAGGCATACCACGGCTCCAGCAGCTGGGTCTTGTGGATCTGGTCTGCCATCATCAGGCCCTGCCGAACGGCGCGGTAGGTCGCCTGCCGGAAGTCGCCGCCCTCGGTGTGCTTGAGGTGAGCGCGGCCCGCAATGAGGGTGATCTTTACATCGGTCAGGGGTGCCCCGATGAGCACGCCCAGATGCTGCTTTTCCTCAAGATGCGTCAGCACCAGCCGCTGCCAGTTCTTGTCCAGCACCTCTTCCCGGCAGTCGGCCGCAAACTGCATTCCGCTGCCCCGGGGCAGCGGCTCCAGCTTGAGGTGGACTTCCGCATAGTGGCGCAGGGGCTCGTAGTGGCCCACGCCCTCCATGGCTTCGGTGATGGTCTCCTTATACAGGATGCCGCCGGGACCGAAGCTGACCTCCAGCCCGTACCGCTCGGCCAGCAGGCTTTTCAGCACCTCCAGCTGGATCTCGCCCATCAGCTGGACATGGATCTCGCCCAGGGTCTCGTTCCAGACCACATGGAGCTGGGGCTCCTCTTCTTCCAGCCGATGGAGCTTTCCCAGCGCGGCGTGCACGTCTGCGCCCTCGGGCAGCAGCACCTGATAGCTCAGCACCGGCTCCAGCACCGGCAGGTCGCTGTCCCGTTCCGCCCCCAGACCCTCGCCCGGGCGGGCTTTGGTCAGGCCGGTAACGGCGCACACCTGGCCGGGGCCGATGCACTCCGCCAGCGTGAACTTTGCGCCGGAATAGAGCCGCAGCTGGTTGGCCTTTTCGGCCCATGGCTCCCCGTCGGCTTCTCCGGTGAGCTGGGCTTTCACCTTGAGCGCGCCGCCGGTCACCCGCAGCCAGGTCAGGCGGTTTCCCTGCTCATCCTGGCTCACCTTGAACACCTTGGCCCCGAAGGCTTCCAGCGCAGGGGCCGGGCGGGTATAGCGGTCCAGGCCCTCCACCAGCGCGTCCACACCCTGCAGCTTCAGGGCTGAGCCAAACCAGCAGGGAAACACATGCCGCCGGGCAATGGCAGGGATGAGGTCGGTATCGGTCAGGCTTCCCCGGTCCAGCATCGTCTCCATCAGCCGCTCATCGCAGAGAGCCAGCGCCTCGTCCCGGTCGGCCTGCTCTGCCCCAAAATCCACAAAGCCATCCCCCAGCCGACGGTTCAGCTGGGTCAGAAGCGCTTCCCTGCCCGGGCCGGGCAGGTCCATCTTGTTCACGAACACAAAGGTGGGGATGCGGTACCGCCGCAGCAGCCGCCAGAGCGTCTCGGTATGGCTCTGCACGCCGTCGGTGCCGCTGACGACCAGCACCGCATAATCCAGCACCTGCAGTGTCCGCTCGGTCTCCGTGGAAAAATCCACATGGCCCGGGGTGTCCAGCAGGGTAAAATCGGTATTGCCCGCCGTGAAGAGGGCCTGCTTGGAGAAAATGGTAATACCGCGCGCCTTTTCCAGCGCGTCGGTGTCCAGAAAGGCATCCTTATGGTCCACCCGGCCCAGCTTGCGAATGGTGCCGGTGCCGTAGAGCAGGGCCTCGGAAAGGGTGGTCTTGCCACTGTCCACATGGGCCAGAATGCCGATGACCAGCTGCTTGTGCTCTTGTTCCATGCCGCGGCCCCCTTACAGTGCGCTGGCGATCAGCGCAGCAGCGACCAGCGGCAGGCCCAGCACCAGATTGGAGAGCAGGCTGCAATAGGTGCGCTCCTCAGGTTCCAGCTCCTCAAAGGAGACGATCTTCTCATCGGCATAGTCGATGATGGAGCGGGTGGAGTGGATCTTTTTCTGCCGCTTGCCCATCCCCTTGAATTCCTCCAGCAGGTGGTGGATGGTCACGCCGTCCAGCCGCAGGTAGTCCACCCAGGCCCAGATGAGCAGCACCACGCCGCACAGAAAGCCCGGGGCCTCCCAGATGGCAAACGTGCCATCGCTGACATAGCGCTGCCACAGCAGCATCAGCACGGCCACAATGGAGGTGCGGGTCACGGTCTTATATAAAATGGGGTGGAACATGTAGCGTTTGTACATCGAGGTCAGTTTCTTCATGGTGCGCTCCTTATTGATACAGATACACTTTATTGTATCATGTTTTTGTGAAAAAAGATAGCTGTTTTGTGCGCACAGCGTGAACAGTTTCTCTCTTTTGCCTGTTCTTCACAGATATACAGTTCTTTCCATTTTATAGTAATTTTTTCCACATTCTTTTCCCATGAAAGTGTTTGTCACCGTTTTGTTTTCAATTCTATGCTGCGGCGGATTGACTTCTTTCCAGTAAAGTGCTAATATATACAGTGGTGTGACTTTTGTCTTTCCTGTGCACTTTTTGGAAAGGCAGACAGCCTCACTGCATTTAGGAAAAGGAAAAACGCGCGGCTCTGTCCGCGCAAGATCTGGGAGGATCATCCAATGAGCTTCAATTTTGATCGCCGCACCTTCCTGAAGGGTGCAGGTGCTGTGGGTGCCGCCAGCCTGCTGGCAGCCTGCGGCGAAAAGTCCAACAACACCGGCAATGGCGCTGCCGCCAGCGGTGCTGCTGCCCCCAACTCCACCGGCGCTACCCCCCTGAAGGAGTTCATCTCCTTTGAGAGCGGCAACCGTGAGCTGGAAAGCTGGAACATGCTGTACAGCCAGAGGGCTGAGGATGCCAACGTGGTCACCAACCTGTGGGACGGCCTGCTGAGCTTTGACTGCTACGGCAAGGTGGTGCCCGCCATCGCTTCCAGCTGGGAGCACAATGAGGATGCCACCGTCTGGACCTTCCACCTGCGGGACGACGTGGACTGGGTGGATTGCAACGGTGAGGTGAAGGCTCACCTGACCAGCAAGGACTTCCTGGTTGGCTTTGAATGGGTGATGAACGCCATCAAGAACGAGGCCAACAACACCTCCATGCCCAACGACACCATTGTGGGTGCTTACGAGTACTACCAGCTGACCAAGGAAGCCGGTGACGCTGCCGCTGACATGACCTATGAGGACATGCTGGCTGCCGGTGTGGGCATCGAAGCTCCGGATGATTACACTCTGGTGTTTACCTGCCCCAACGCCTGCCCCTACTTTGATACCGTTGCTGCCTACACCAGCTTCTACCCCGTGGCTCCCGCTCTGATCGAGGAGCTGGGTATCGATGGCTTCCGTGGCTGCGACAACACCACCATGTGGTACAACGGACCCTATATGGTGGAGGAGTACATCCAGGGCAACACCAAGAGCTACATCCCCAACCCCAACTACTACGATGCTGCCAACGTCAGCCGCTTTGAGCGTTTCACTGTCACCATGATCAGCGACGGTGCCATCAGCCTGCAGCTGTATCAGAACCGCGAGCTGGACGAGGTGGATCTGGGCGAGAGCAGCATCACCACCATTCAGTCCGACCCCTCCAACGAGTACAATCAGCAGCTGTGTGAGAAGCGTGCCAAGAAGTTCAGCTACTGCTTCATCTTCAACTACGACAAAATGAACACCGACGGCACCCCCGATGAGAACTGGAACAAGGCCATTGCCAACAAGGCGTTCCGTCAGTGCTTCTCCAAGGGCATGGTGCTGAACAAGTTCTTCGCCCGTTATAACCCCATCAATCCCCTGAAGTGTGAGAACGACTTCTTCACCATGAAGGGCCTGTGCTACACCTCTGATGGCACCGACTACACCAACCTGGTGGCCAAGGAGATGGGTCTGGACGGCGAGGCTTACGATGGCAAGACCATGAAGCGTCTGCGCGCCAACAACGGCGACATCACTGAGCTGAAGAAGCAGGCCATGGAAGAGCTGAGCGCCATTGGTGTCACCTTCCCTGTCCACTGCTCCTACTACGTTCTGGCCGGCTCCACCTCCGCTCTGGACCACGCCACCGTCCTGAAGCAGTGCTTCACCGACAGCTTCGGCGATGACTTCATCGTGCTGGATGTCAACACCTTCGTGTCCTCCACCATGAAGGAAGTCGTGGCTCCCAAGCTGCAGAGCTTCACCCACATGGGCTGGGGCGCTGACTTCGGCGATCCCATCAACTTCCTGACCCAGATCATCATTCACGATGAAAACGCTTACTACAGCTGCAACATGACCAACATTGCAGGCATTGTGAACAATGGTCCCGCCAGCTACCAGACCGAGCTGGTGGCTGCCTATGAGAAGTTCACCGATCTGGTGAACGAGGCCCGTGCCATTGTTGACGACACCGATGCACGCTACGCAGCATTTGCCAAGGCCGAGGCCTACTTCCTGGACGAGAACCTGATTTTCCCCACCGTCTACGATATCACCTGGTGCCTGACCCACGTCAACGAGTACAGCAAGATCAACGCAATGTATGGTCCCTGCAACTACAAGGCTGTGAACTGGGAGACCAGTGAGGAAGCCTACACCACCGAACAGTACGATGAGTTTGCTGCCGCATACGACGCAGCCACTCAGGCCTGATCGAGTGAACCCATAGCAAAAAGCAGAACCGGACGTTTTTGAAGCGTCCGGTTCTTTTTTCTCCCTGACAGCACAAAACCCCGCCGCGCGGGAAAGCTCCCAGCGCGGCGGGGTCATTGTGTTAAAATACAGGAAAGCGGTTCAGCTTACAGCTGGCTTTCATACTCCTTGCGGTAGCCTTCCAGCTCACGCTGGTTGCCATACACGAAGTGGCCGTTTGCGATTTCTTCCCAGACCGGCTTGTCCACGCTGTAATCGTGGATCGAGGGGTCATAGACCAGCAGCTTCTTGTGCTTTTCCAGGCTGGGGTCAGGGATGGGAACCGCGCTCAACAGGGCTTTGGTGTAGGGATGCAGCGGATGGAGGAACAGCTCCTCCGCCTCAGCCAACTCCACGATGCGGCCCTTGCTGATAACAGCGATACGATCCGAGATGAACCGGACCACCGACAGATCATGTGCAATGAACAGGTAGGTCAGGCCTCGGCTCTTCTTCATCTCGTTGAGCAGGTTCAGCACCTGTGCACGGATGGAGACATCCAGTGCAGAGATGGGCTCGTCGGCCACGATGAACTCCGGCTCCATGACCAGAGCACGGGCAATGCCGATGCGCTGGCGCTGGCCGCCCGAGAACTCGTGGGGGAAGCGGGAGGCAAACTCCGGCAGCAGGCCGACCTCATGCAGGGCGTTCATCACCTTTTCATGCAGGTCTTCCTGATCCTTGTAGAGATGATGGTTCAGCAGGCCCTCGGCAATGATATACTCCACCTTGGCGCGCTCGTTCAGCGAAGCCATGGGGTCCTGGAAGATCATCTGGATCTTACGGATGACCTCCTTGTCCAGTTCCTTGGAGATCTTGCCGTTGATCTTCTGGCCCTTGAAGAAGATATCGCCGCCGGAGGTCGGGTTGATGCGGCAGATGGCACGGCCAATGGTGGTCTTGCCGGAGCCGGACTCGCCGACCAGCGAGAAGGTCTCGCCCTTATAGATGTCAAAGTTGACATGATCGACAGCAACAAATTTCTTCTTACCGGAGCCAAAGGTGATCTGAAGGTCTTTCAGCTCAATCAGCTTTTCGCGTTCAGCCATTTAAGTTGGCGCCTCCCATCTTTCCCATTTTCTCACGCAGGTTCTGGATGGAGTGCGGCCGCTCGATCTTGGGAGCGCGCGGGTCCAGATACCAGGTCTTTGCGGCGTGGGTCTCGGACACCTGGAAGAACGGAGGCTCTTGCACAAAGTCGATTGCCAGCGCATGCTTGTTGCGGGGCGCAAATGCGTCACCCTTGATCTCATTGAACAGGTTCGGGGGAGTACCATCCACGCTGGGCAGGGCCTCACCCTTGGTGCCCAGCTGCGGCAGAGCCTGCAGCAGAGCCCAGGTGTAGGGGTGCCATGCGTCGTAGAAGATCTCCTCCACGGTGCCGTATTCCACGATCTGGCCGGCGTACATCACGGCCACACGGTCTGCCACGTTTGCCACAACGCCCAGGTCATGGGTGATGTAGATAACGGACATGCCCAGCTCCTTCTGCAGGTCGCGGATCAGCTGCAGGATCTGTGCCTGAATGGTCACGTCCAGTGCAGTGGTGGGCTCGTCGCAGATCAGGATCTGCGGGCGGCAGGCCGCTGCAATGGCAATGACGACACGCTGACGCATACCGCCGGAGAACTCGTGGGGGTACTGCTCGTACCGACGCTCGGGGTCGGGGATACCCACCTTGCCCAGCATCTCGATGGCAGCCTTTTTGGCTTCCTCACCCTTCAGACCCTGGTGATGCTCAATGCTCTCCTGGATCTGCTTGCCGATCTTCTTCAGCGGGTTCAGGCTGGTCATGGGGTCCTGCATGACCATGGCGATCTTCTTGCCGCGGACACCCAGCCAATCCTTCTCGGTGAACTTGGTCATATCGCGGCCTTCGAACATAATGGAGCCGCCGGTGATCTTACCGTTGGCATCCAGCATACCCACAAAGGTCTTGGTGAATACGGACTTGCCCGAGCCGGACTCGCCCACGATGGCAAGGGTCTCGCCTTCGTACAGGTCCAGCGAGCACTTGCGGATGGCGTTCAGCTTGCGGCCGCGCAGGCTGAAAGTGATCTCCACGTCTTTGGCAGAGATAATCGGTTGTCTATCCATTTACGTCTCTCTCTCCAATCTATCAAACGTGGTTGCGCGGATCAGCCGCATCCGACAAAGCGTTGCCCATGATATAGAAGGAAATGGAAATGATGGACACGATGGATGCAGGGAAAACCAGCAGGTACGGATAATCCAGGAAGAAGCCGCGCACCTTGCTCAGGATCAGGCCCAGAGAAGGCGTGTCGATGCCCAGGCCCAGGCCCAGGTAGGACAGCGTGGATTCCAGATTGATGGTGCCCGGGATGGACAGTGCCATACGCAGGATGATAACGGAGACCAGATACGGCAGGATGTTCTTGGTCAGCACGCGCCACAGCGGGGTGCCCAGGCAGCGGGACGCGAGGTTATACTCACGGTCACGGAACATGAACACCATGTTGCGGACACGGCGTGCCATAGAAAGCCAGTTGATGGCGATCATGGAGATGGCCATGATCCAGAAGCTCTGGCCCACCATCAGGGCGATCAGGGTCATATAGATGATATAGGGCACGTTGTCGATCAGGTTGTACAGCTCCGTGAAGAAGCGGTCCAGGCTGCGCACATAGCCCCAGATCAGGCCGAAGATCACGCCCACGATGCTCTCGCCCACGGCGACCACCAGAGCCAGACGGATGGAAACCTGGGTGGCATACCACACCTGGCACCAGTAGTCACGGCCCAGGTTGTCGGTACCGAACCAGTACTCACTGTTGGGCTTGATGAAAGCCTTGCTGGAATCAGAGATCAGGGTAGTGTAGTGATACTTGCCGATGCCCAGCGCAATGAAGGAGAACACCGTCAGCGCCAGGAACAGGATCAGGCAGAAGACAGCGACCTTCTGCTTGAGGAAGTTCTGGATGACAGAACCCCAATAGGAATAGTTGGAGTAGCCGATGCGTTCAGCTTCTTCCGGGGAATAATCCACAAAGTAGAACAGTTCTTCGGGCTTCTTGCCCTCAAAATCCGATGCCTTAGCCATCAGCGAGCCTCCTCCTTTCCGGTCAGAGTAATACGGGGGTCAACCACCATCATCAGCACATCGCCCAGGAACACGCCCACGATGCCCAGCACGGCGTAGAGGATGACCAGGGTCTGAACGACATTCAGGTCATAGCGCTGGATGGCATCCGTCAGCAGGGGGCCCATGCCGGGAACGGAGAAGAACCGTTCCATCAGCAGGGAGCCGCCCACCGTCAGCAGGATGGACTGGGGGATATACTGCACCATGGGGACCATGGCGTTGCGCAGAACATGCTTGAACATGATCTCGCGGGAGCTCAGGCCCTTGACACGGGCCAGCTTGATATAGTCGCGGGTCAGCTCATCCACCATGTAGCGGCGGGTCCACAGGGCATAGCCTGCAATGGATGCCAGCGAAAGGCAGGTGATGGGCAGCACGCTGGAAGCACTCACATTGCGGGTGGAATACAGCGTGGGGAATCCCAAGTACTTGGAACCAAAGACCAGCACCAGAGAATACGACACCAGCGACGGGACCGCGTTGACGAACACGGTGTAGGCCGTGCCGATCCAGTCGAATACCTTGTCCTTGAATGCCGCCTGCAGGATGCCCATCAGAACGCCGATCACCAGAGAGATGGCGGACGCCGTGAGGCCCAGACGCATGGAGACACCAAACTTTTTACCAATGACCTTGACCACCGGGGCACCGTTCTGGATGCGGCGGGAAGTGCCGAAGTCCAGATGCAGCAGGTTGTTATAGAACTTGACCAGCTGGGTGGGGATGGGATCGGTCAGGCCAGCTGCTTCCAGAGCGGCGGTCTTCTGCTGATCGGTAAACTTCATGAGCTGTTCCTCAGTGAAGTAGTAGTCCGTCGGCAGGCAGCGCATCATCAGGAAAACTGCTGTTGCGATCAGAAAGATTGTGACAAGCGACTGGAGCAGCCGCTTAACCGTGTATTTTAACATGTTATCGAACCCTTAACTTTTATTTCTACCCTTTCGGGCGGGGAAACGGGGAACTTAAGCCTTGGTAGCTGCATCGAATGCAGCGGCGAACTCCTCGTACTGTGCGGTGGTGTAAGCCTCTTCGCTGGTCTCCCAGTTCACAGCCTTGTAGTTGCAGGGACCATACACAGCGTTGATCTTGCTGTACTCGTTGGCGTGGGTCAGAGTCCAGGCAACCTCGAAGTAGCAGGGGCAGGCCAGAACGTTGTTCAGCATGCTGGCCTCAGCCTTTGCGAAGGCAGCGTAGCGGGCATCGGTATCATCAACGATGGCCTTTGCGGTGTTGACCAGATCGGTGAACTCCTCGTAGCAGGCCACCAGATCCTTCTGCCAGTCAGCGGGGCCAGCCTCAACGACCTTGGCGATGTTGGAGTAGTACCAGCTGTAGTAAGCGTTGTCGTCGTGCAGGATCTCCTGACCAACGAAGTTGATGGGATCGCCGAAGTCAGCGCCCCAGCCGTTGATGACGAAGCTCTGCAGCTGAGGATTGCGGACTTCCTGAGTGAGGGAAGAAACAAAGGTCTTGATGTCCAGCACGATGAAGTCATCGCCGAAGCTGTCGGTGAAGCACTGCTTCAGCACGGTTGCGTTGTCCAGAGCGGTGGAGTTGGCGGCGATGATGTAGTAAGCAGCGTGGACAGGGAAGGTAACGCCGATGGCGCTCAGCTCGTCCATGGCCTGCTTCTTCAGGTCAGCGATGTCGCCGTTGTTGGCGCGCAGACGGATCATGGTCTTGCCATCGTATGCTTCCTTGTCGAAGCCCATCTCCTTGGCAACCAGGGTGGAGTACTCCTGGCCCTGAGTGTTGTAGCAGACACCGGGCATGGTGTAGTAGTCGTTCTCGCACTTCAGGGGGTTGATCTTGTTGGTACGTGCATACCAGTTGGTCATCTCCAGGCCCTTGTAGAAGCACTGACGGAAAGCAGTGTTGGCAATCGCCTTGTTCCAGTTGTCGTCGGGGGTGCCGTCCTCGTTGTTCTTCTGGTAGTTGAAGTGCATCTGGTAGCTGAACTTCTTGGGGCGCTTCTCGCACAGCTGCTGATTGTACTCGCTGTTGGGATCAGCCTGGATGGTGGTCAGGGTGCTCTCGCCCACATCCATCTCGTCCAGCTCACGGTTCTGATACAGCTGGAAGGTAACGGTGCCGTCGCTGATCATGGTAACGGTGAAGCGGTCGAAGCGGGACACATCGTTTGCACCAAAGTAGTTGGGGTTGGGGATGTAGCTCTTGGTGTTCTGGCTGATGAACTCCTCCACCACATAGGGACCATTGTACCACATGTTGGTGTAATCGCAGGCACGGAAGCCCTCAACGCCCAGCTCGTTGATCAGATCCTCAGAGGCGGGGTAGAAGCTGGTGTAGGCAGCAACGGTATCGAAGTAGGGGCAGGGGTCCTTGCAGGTGAAGACCAGGGTGTAGTCATCCGGAGCCTCAACGCCCACGCCTGCGTCCAGCATATCCTGGTAGGTCAGGTCGGCAGCAGCATCGCCCATATCGCTGGTCTTCTGATAGTAATCAGCAGCACCGGTCAGGGTCTCGTTGGGCATGGAGGTGTTGTTGGCCTGGTTCTTGGCTGCGTTCAGCACCCACTCCAGACCCACGAGGAAGTCCTTGCTGGTCAGGTGAGCCTTGACTTCGCCGTTGACATCCACCCAGTCCACATCGTCACGGAGGTTGAAGGTCCAAACGGAAGAGTCCTCATTGTGGCTCCACTCCTTGGCCACGGAAGGCACGGCCTTGCCGTAGCAGTCAAAGCTCAGCAGGCCTTCCCACAGGTTGGTGGTGACATTCATGTCGGAAGCCATCTGGCTGTACAGCATGTTCCAGCTCTCCAGCTCACGGTTGGTGCTCTCCCAGGAGATGAACTCCTTCAGCGGGGTAGCGCCAGTGGTGTTGGGAGCGCTGGTAGCACCAGAGGAAGCAGCGGTGGAGCTGCTGCCAGAGTTGCCGCCGCAGGCGGCCAGGATGCCGGCGGCACCAACGACACCGGAAGCCTTCAGAAAGCTGCGGCGGCTGATTGCATGAGACTCGTAGTTGTTGTTCATTGTGTTTTCCTCCCTATAATAATTCCGTGCTTCAGTGCATGGTGCAGGGCGGGATGTCCTGCTGTTTTCCCACTATTCTGCGGAGGTTTTTTTGAATCCTGTATTGCCAGGGAATACAAAAGAGCGCAGAAACAGACCCCTCTGTCTGCACCTGTGCTCC
>ENA-USUG01003395-USUG01003395.1-human-gut-metagenome-genome-assembly--contig:-NODE-3395-length-21829-cov-7.360473_pt1 | contig 21829 bp, 21 predicted proteins | sample MGYA00250059_ERZ773394 | MGnify/ENA primary metagenome ERZ773394 (study PRJEB29103, sample SAMN06111957) | human gut metagenome | biome: human gut; feature: ankylosing spondylitis patient; material... | reverse complement strand
AGGTGCCATAGCTCAGTTGGTAGAGCAAAGGACTGAAAATCCTTGTGTCCCCGGTTCGATTCCTGGTGGCACCACTTAACAAGAGTAGCAAAACACAGCAAATCCCTGAAATACAGTGTATTTCGGGGATTTTCTTTTTAAGGCCACCCCCCTTAAAAGCGCAAAAAACGGCAGTTTATAGAACATTTCTCTTTGTTCATTCATATGCTTTTTTTTCGGCGCAAAAAAAGCAAACGAAATGGCATCTAATGTACTGAACTGCTGTATTTTGCATATCGACAAACTGGTTTCATTTCCTTAATTTTGAAACTTAAAAAATGAGGTGTTATGAAACAAGAAATGATGAATGTTTTGGTCTACATTATCAAGACCAGGAAACTGAGAAACGGAGAATGCCCGGTATTACTCCGGGTTACGATTGACGGGGTTTGGAGCGACATCCGCATCAACCGCAGTGTAAAAGAAGAAATTTGGGATACCAAGTTAGGGATGTGTCGGGGAAAGAGCCGGGAGGCTAACGAACTGAACGAATATATCCGAAGCCTGCATACCCGCCTGTATGAAATACATCGGAATATGGTATTACAGGACGAGCTATTCACCCCGGAACTGCTCTTGAAAAAACTCTTTAATAGGGAAACGATGAAAACAGTCCTGCAATTCTTCAAAGAACATAACGAGGACTGTCGGTTACGCATCGGTTTGGATTACGCCTATTCCACGGTCAACAGGTACGACAACTGTTACAAGTCGCTGCAAGCCGTGATAGAAAAAGAGTGCGGAAAATCCGATATTACATTTTCCGAGTTTACCTCCCAGCTTATCCGCAAATACGAACTTTATCTGACGGTTGATAAGGGAATAAGCCTCAATACGCTTGTCCGGTATATGAAAGTGGTTAAGAAAGTCTGCACCTTGGCCATAAGAGCGGGGTTGCTGAAAAATGACCCGTTTGTAGGGATAAAATTCAGACAGCCTAAAACCCACCCCGTTTTCCTTACCAAAGAGGAACTGGAGATTATCATGCAGAAAGAGTTTACCTTGCCCCGAATAGCCATCGTCCGGGACGTGTTCGTGTTCTGTTGTTTCACCGGGTTAGCTTTCGTGGACGTAAGCACCTTGAAAAAGGAACATATCGTAATGGATAACGAAGGGACTTACTGGATTCGTAAGACCAGGGAGAAAACGGAAAATATGTGCGATATTCCCTTGCTCGATGTTCCTCTGGAGATTATTCGCCGGTATGAAAACCATAGAATCTGCAAGTCGAAGGGTATTCTGCTACCGGTCATGTGCAATCAAAAAATGAACTCGTACTTAAAAGAAATAGCCGATTTCTGCGGCATTGACAAGGACATAACCACGCACACCGCCCGCCATACGTTCGCCACGACCGTTACGCTGGCCAATGGTGTGGCCCTGACAAACGTAGCCCGGATGCTCGGCCATTCAAGCACCCGAATGACAGAGCATTACGCGAGGGTACTCAACCAAAACATCTGCTCCGACATGAAGAAGGTTCAAAGCAAAATAAGTTTGACCGGTACTTATTGATTCCGGGGGTTACGGGTATCGGAATAATGAAAAGGCTATCTGTTGGAGTTCAGATAGCCTTTTTCATTCACTTAAATGCCTTCCGGTAATTGTCTTTCAGCATTTTCTCTATATCGGATTCCTTATACAAGACCTTGGTCCCTATCTGATAATAGGGTATTTTCCCTTCGCTCCGATAATCCTGCAAGGCCCGCCTGCTTATCTTCAACCGTTCGGATAACTCCCGGTCGGTTAAATATCTCTCCCCGTTAAGGGGCGGACGGCCCTTCTTCGAAAGTTTCTCGATCTGGTCAAGCATCCGGTCTATGGAATCAAAAAAGGCCGCTATTTGAGGGGTTGACCTCGTAAGGAGGGTATTCAGTCCCTCCGCGTTTAATCTTTCCATCGCTTAACCTCCTACAACATCCGTTATTAATCTTCTCACATCTTCCGGCTTATAGAATATCTTGCCGTTAATCATCGAATAAGGTATCTTGCGGGAGTTCCTTAAATACTGCAACTTCCTTTTCCCTATATTCAGTATCATACAAACATCCTGGCTGTCCAGCCATTGTCTCATTTCCTTTTCCTCGCCTTGATCGCAAAGCGTATCGACTTTCTTCGTAAACTGCTCGAAGCGGATTAACATCTGCTCAAAAGCATTCTTCTCAATGCTTACTATTTCCATATCATTCTTTTTTTATTCGTAATTATCACGGGGAGGACAAATATAAAGCATTAATATTCAGCTTGTATCGGTTTAACGGTCGCTGGTCGCTTGTGGCTGCGAGTGGCACAGCACTTTTATTGCCGGGCTGTCCCACTTATCTATATTCAGCCGTTATTTGCGACACCACAAAGAGGACTAAATGGTGGCGTAGGGCTTTTTTTCGACTGTTTCAATCCTAATTTCTTCCCCGTTTTAAGCGGAAACTGTTCGTTGCCTATCAGATTGTTCGATTTCAGGCGCAAATTATTGCTGTATCATGTTTATGCAGCCTACAAAATAGCATCAAAGTTATTGTGAAGAAATACAGTATCGGAAAAAATAGCACGAGAATGTACTACCACACTTATACGGCAAATCGATCATTAGCCATTGCCCTAAATATTGAAATATAAGAGTAACTGAACAAAATAAATATTTTCAAGACCATAACAAAGAAAGTGGAGTACAATATGGAGAAGTTTTCGAAGTTGGTTTTGAATCGACAGAAATTTTTCATTTACTGAGAGCATGGATGTTTCAAAACAAGCACCAATAAGAGTCATATATCCAAAAGCCTCCATAAGCAAGAACAAGAGGCTCAACGTTATTGAGTAGAGAAATATAGCTCCTCTTTCTTTTTAGTGCATCGAATTCCTCAAAACCATACAATTTAATAAGTACAATCACAAACTTTACTTGAAGTTTATTCGCTCATTTGAAGATAATCTTATAACTTTGCGACATTAAGTGACTAATGCTAATATCGTTTATATTATAACATGCAACAAATTATTACAAACAAAATATTTGCAAAACGAAAATATTATAAACTGATTTAGGATAATACACTCATAAAAAATTAGATATGACGTATTCTTTAAATTTTATAGATTTGTTTGCAGGTGCAGGTGGTTTGTCCGAGGGCTTTATTCGGGCAGGGTTTACTCCCATTGCTCATATCGAAATGAATAAATATGCTTGTGACACATTGCGATCAAGAATGGCTTACCATTACTTGGCGCAACACAATAGACTTGATGAATACATCAAATACCTGAAAGAAAAAAAAGAAGGAGAAAATGGACAAAAGTTATGGGACACAGTCCCAAAAGAAATAATAAATTCAGTAATTAATAAAGAAATATCTGACGAATCATTACCCGAAATATTTATAAAGGTTGATGAGTTGAAAGGGAATAAACCAGTGGATTTTATTATTGGTGGTCCTCCTTGTCAAGCATATTCCCTCGTAGGACGTGCTCGTGACCCTGAAAGCATGAAAAAAGATCCACGCAACTTTTTATATAAATACTATTTACAGTTTTTAAAACGATATGAACCTAAAATGTTCGTCTTTGAGAATGTTCCGGGAATTTTGTCTGCAAAAAATGGAATTCATTTAGAAAACATAAAAAAGGGAATAGATAAGGCAGGTTATGAAATCGAATTAAAAAAGTTGAAAGCTTCTGATTATGGAGTCCTTCAAAATCGTGAAAGAGTGATTATTGTGGGCTGGAAAAAGGAACTTAACTTAAAATATCCAGAGTTAAAGAAAGAAGAAAATCCATATAAAATTTTGTCAGATTTATTTTCTGATTTACCGGAAAGACAGCAAGGTGAAGGTAGCTTAACAGGGATTGTTCATTACGAAGCACCAGCAACAAAGTATTTAGAACAATCAAAAATTCGTAATGACTTAGATTTTACCACGCAACATATTGCCAGACCTCACAATCCTATTGATTTAGAAATCTACAGACGGGCAATAATATTGTGGCTGGAAAAAAAAGTACGGCTTAATTATGCAAACTTGCCGCCTGAATTACAAAAACACAATAATAAGCAATCATTCCTTAACCGCTTTCAGGTAGTTAACCACGATGGTTATAGCCATACTGTTGTTGCCCACATTGCAATGGATGGACATTATTATATTTATCCATCATTAAAACAAATTCGTTCAATTACCATTCGTGAAGCAGCACGGATACAATCCTTCCCCGATGATTACTATTTCGAGGGTAGTCGCTCAGCAGCCTTCAAACAAATAGGGAATGCAGTACCTGTGGTTTTAGCTGAAAAAATCGCTAATAAAATCAAAGAACAATTTACCTATGGATTACAATAAGATAGAAACTACTGCTGCAGAGCCGTGTGCTTCCTCGATGATACTCACATTTCGGGCAATCGGTTATAATTTGGAAACAGCGGTTGCCGATATTATAGATAATTCTATTTCTGCAAACGCAAAAAATATATGGTTTAATTCTGAATGGCAGGGCGGTAACTCCATCATTACAATATTAGATGACGGAGATGGAATGAATAATGAGGAACTTATACAAGCGATGAAACCAGGTGCAAAAAATCCAATGGAAGAGCGATCCGAAAAAGATTTGGGGCGCTTTGGTTTGGGTTTGAAAACGGCCTCATTCTCACAGTGTCAAAAATTGATTGTGGTCAGCAAAAAAGTTGGCTTTGCTCCAATCTACTGGATTTGGGATTTGAATTATGTAAACAAGACCAATAAATGGGAACTCATTCGTCATCCTATTCCTGATGTTTTCTTACACGCACTTGACAAACATGAATCGGGAACGCTTGTAATATGGACTGATTTAGATCGTATTATTCCACCAGATACTCCAAGTTCCAATGAATTTGCAAAGGATAAATTTTTACTCCAAATGGATAAAGTAAAACAACATATTGCAATGACTTTTCATAGATTTATCGAAGAGAAAAATGTAAGATTTTTTTGTTGGGAACATGAAATTAAACCTTGGAATCCTTTTTTACTAACAGAAACAGCCACACAGCCATTTCCAGAAGAATACATCGGTTCAGCTATGATGAAAGGATATGTTTTGCCACACAAATGCCACCTTACGGAAAATATTTATAAAATGGCAGAAGGTGTAAATGGTTGGACTAATCAGCAAGGTTTTTACATATATCGTGGCAAACGTTTAATGTTGGCAGGTGACTGGTTGGGACTTTTTCGAAAAGAAGAACATTACAAATTAGTACGCATACAGATTGATTTGCCTAATAAATTAGATACTGACTGGCAAATTGACATAAAAAAATCAACAGCTCGCCCACCGCTTGTTTCTCGGGAACAAATTAAAAAATACGCTCTTGCAGTTCGCAATCGTGGCGTAGAAGTTTTTCGACACAGAGGCAAAATCTTGACAACTCGAAAGCAGCAGGAATTTCAACCACTATGGCTTGAAAAGAAACAAGGAAAAAGATATTCATTCATTATTAATCGTAACCATTTAATGATTACTGAGCTTAAACGGTTAGCAGAAACCGAACCAAGCAAAGCTATAGAATATCTCCTCCGTTTTGTAGAAGAAACCATACCAACAAAATCCGTTTTTATTCGTGAATCAGAACAAGGTGAAACTGCAGAACCTTTTGAAGAAACTAATTTAGAGATTGTGAAAACAATGCTTAGGCAAATTTACAACACTCAAATCTTAGCAGGTAAAACTATTGAACAAGTAAAATTACTACTTGCCAATATGGAACCATTTAATAATTTCCCCGAACTAATAGAAATAATTGATACTTATGATTAATAAGGCACTAAATATTTGCAGAGCTATAATAGGTGAAAAGTTAAGCGTAACCGACAGTGAAATAAACAATGCTATTGAGCAATGTTTATTAATACCATTATTTTCTTCTATAGACAAAAAGCAGCTTCATATCGAATTGCTGCGTTTATACAATGTCAGGCAGGAGGAATACAAAATACTTTTTGACAATGAGAGGAATACTCCTTGGCTAATGGAGTTTAAGGCAAACCATCAGAAAAGCGATTGGAAATTCTGGAACAGATACACGACCTATTTGCAAAACACAAAAAATTTTGCTCCGAAAGTAATTAATGAAATAGACCGTCTTACAGATGATATTTTGGATAAGCTTTATAACCCCACAATTCGTGACGTAAAAGGTATTGACAAAAAAGGTCTAGTCGTCGGACAGGTACAGTCTGGTAAAACAGCTAATTACACAGGGTTGATTTGCAAAGCAGCCGATGCTGGTTTTAATCTGATTATTGTTTTGGCAGGATTACATAATAATTTACGTAGCCAGACGCAACACCGGTTGGATGAGGACTTTTTAGGTTTCGACACGAAACATGACAGAGCGTGGCGACAAGATGAAAGTAATAGAATTGGAGTTGGAATTTTGGATAGAAACAACACTGCAATTTCAATTACGACAATAGATTCTGATTTTAAAAAATCATTAACAGATAGTGCAGGCGGAGTTAGTTTTGATGTCTCAAACCCTATCCTGCTAGTCGTTAAGAAAAATTCAACTGTACTAAAACGTCTTAATACATGGTTGCTTTCACAAGCAGAAGATATTAACGGAGAAAAGAAAATTACAAGTAAATCTTTGCTAATAATCGATGATGAAGCAGATAACGCCTCAATTAATACAAAAAAAGCAGATGAAACTCCAACTGCAATAAATAGCTGGATACGAAAAATAGCAGGGCACTTCTACCGTTTCGGTTATGTTGGTTACACGGCTACGCCATTTGCCAATATCTTTATTCCTCTTGATAAAGACGATTTATTTCCACGTGATTTTATCATAAACTTGCCAGCACCAAGCAATTATATTGGTGCTGAAAAAATTTTTGGTACTTCTTTGGAAGTAGACAACACAAACGATGATTTGTTGCCTATTGTTCGCAAAATAGATGATTATCGGGATTTTTTCCCTGACAGTCACAAAAGAGACGATGTACCTCCTACTTCATTACCAGAGTCACTGCAGACAGCGATTAAATGTTTCATTGTTACTTGCGCTATCCGCATTGTACGTGGCCAAGAAAACAAACACAATTCAATGTTGATACATATTTCGCGTTATTTAATTTGGCAGAACCTATTAAAAGAAGTAATAGAGAATCAATTTCTTTTCTACAAACGAGGTATTGAACAGAATGATCAGAGCATCATGGAACAGTTTCGGGCTATTTTTGAAGTTGACTCTGACAGTTACACTTCATACTGTACTACAACGCAAAACATCTTAAACTCTTCATTTAAAGACATTGACAATAAAATAGAAGTACACAAATGGGAAGAAATTAAACCTTGCTTGTATAAAGCCGTTCAAAAAATCAAAGTTATGTCAATCAATGGAAAATCCACTGACGCTTTAGAGTATTACGAAAACGAAAAAACAGGAATTTCAGTCATTGCTATTGGTGGCGACAAACTTTCACGAGGCTTAACTTTGGAAGGGCTGTCAGTTAGTTACTTTTTGCGTGCTTCAAGAATGTACGATACACTTATGCAAATGGGACGTTGGTTTGGCTATCGCCCTGGCTATGTGGATTTATGCCGTTTGTTCACAAGCAGTGAACTTAATGAGTGGTTTAGACACATTACAATGGCAAGCGAGGATTTACGAGAAGAATTTGACGCAATGTGGAATGCTAAAGCTACACCCGAAAAATATGCATTAAAAGTACGTACTCATCCTGGTCAACTCCAAATTACGGCTATTACAAAAATGCGTAATGTGGACAAAATACAAGTATCATGGTCTGGCCGCTTAGTTGAAACTTACCAATTATTAACTAGTAAAGAGATTATCCGTAAGAATTTAGATGTGACTAGAAGCTTTCTTTCCAAATTAGGAAATCCAGTGACTAAAGGTAGTAACGATTATCTCTGGTCTAATGTTTTACCTACAGATGTTCTAAAATTCTTTTCAGAATTTACTGTTGCACCGCAGCTAACAAAAGTTGATTTAACATTAATAAGTAACTTTATTCGCAAGCTTAATCAAGCGGGCGAACTGGATTCATGGCGCGTTGCTCTGATGAATAAGGCCAATGCCAGAACAAAATTTACATTATCAAGTCAGATTAGTTCGGGCTGTTTTATCCGAAACACTGCTGGTGACACCGATACTTACATAATCAAGAAAAATCATATAGTTGGAAATCCAACAGATGAATTCATAGATTTGGACAGCACAGAACTAGACAAAGCGTTACAAATATCAAAACAAGATAAGGATTGGAAAAAAACATATCCCAAGCCCAAACTTGTTCGTGAATCATTTCGAAGTGTAAATAATCCATTACTAATTATTTATCCACTTGATCCTTTGGGTGCAAATTCTAAAGAAGAAAATGGTAACCCGATAATTTTTCAAGCGGATGATGATCCAATAATTGGTTTTGCAATTGTATTTCCAAAAAGTAATACAGAGCACACTGTAGAATTTGCAATAAACACTGCTTTAGCAAACGAATACTACCAAGCGGAAATTGATTTTGACGATAACAATGATAATTTGGAAGATAATGAATAATAACATACTAGAAATATGGTCAAGTATTGAACAGTCGAGCGAAGTAGGATTATTAAAACGCCTATATACAAATGATTCAGAATTGTATATTTATGCTATTTTCCAAAATCCTGAGAAATATTGTGGAATTGCTTTGTCTTTCGATAAAAGCATTCATATTGATGTTTCCCCATTCTCAAACTTGCGGGACTTACAGGTTACAGTAAATAATGATAGTTCATTTTCTAACAATAACTTGCTTGTTATAAAGCTCATGCACTATCAAAGTCGTGATATTTTCGCTGTGATGTGTGAAGATATAGTACAGCATATTTTATCTTTGCATTCAGAAAAACAAATTGTAGAAACAATTATTAACCAACTTGAAAAATGGCAAGCACTCTTTGATAAGCTGAAAGGAGAAGGTTTAACACTACCAGAGCAACTAGGACTTTATGGTGAATTACATTTCCTACAAAAGCTTATTGCCAAGCAAGACTTTATCTCTGCCCTTAATTCGTGGGTAGGAATAGATAAGGAAGTACGCGATTTTCAGTATAACGATTGGGCTGTCGAAATAAAAACTACCGCAAGTAACAACCATCAAAAGGTAAGTATCAGTAGTGAAAGACAATTAGATGAAACTTTGCTGGAAAACTTGTTTTTATTTCATTTATCGGTCGAAGTAGCAAAAAAGAATGGTGAAAATTTAAATACTAAAGTAAATACAATCAGAGAAACATTACAAAGCAATATTTCTGCTCTAAATATCTTCAATAATAAACTTCTAGAAGCAGGTTATTTTGAAAGACACAAACATTTATATGAAGAAAAATGCTGTCAAATACGTACAGAAAACTATTATAGAATATACGGCGATTTCCCACGCATTAAAGAAAAAGAAATCCGTAATGGCGTAGGTGATATTAAATACTCTATTATACTCTCACAATGCAGCAAGTATTCGATTCCTGAACATATAGTATTTGAAAAAATGACATTTCATGAGTGAAATAAACAAATATTACACATCTTTATTGCAAGATATTCGAGCTATGCAGGATACCGCCGAAGACGGCGCAAATCAAGAGCAACTGTTTACACAGATTGCTCTGGAAATGCTTGCAGAGGCAGGTGAAACCGAAAATGCAACACCCGCTTACGACGAGAAAGAGTTAGGAACAAAAGGACAGCACAAGATTAACGGTTATGCAATGTCTGATAACTATGAAACAGTAGATTTATTTATTTCCATTTTCCAGAGTGCAGAGACACCTCAAAGAATCTCAAAAGAAGAAATAGATAGAGCTGCTAAACGTATAGCAAATTTTTTCCGCAAAGCATTTTATAATGATTACGCAAAAGATATAGATGAATCATCACCAATATTTCAATTTACATACGATTTAGCAAAACTACCTGAAATAAGAGAAAGACTTGTACGGGTAAATGCAATAATTCTTACTAACGGTACATATAATGGTGATATTCCCAAACAAGAAAAGGTTGCAGGACAGGATATATACTACAATATTTTTGACATTAATCGTTTGTACGCAATCTCCGAAAAGTCTCACATATCTATTGAATTAGATTTTGAAGAACAGCAAATCAAAATCCCTTGTCTAAAAGCCCCCATCGAAAACGCTGATTATGAATCATACATTGCAATAATGCCTGGACAAGGTTTGGCAATGCTCTACAAACAATTCGGTGCACGTTTGTTAGAACAAAATGTGCGTTCTTTTCTGCAGTTCACAGGCAAAATAAACAAGGGAATACGAAAAACGATTAATGAAGAATCGCACATGTTCTTGGCTTATAATAATGGAATTTCTGCAACAGCTGACAACATAGAACTTGACGAGACCAGACATTATATAAAAAAAATCAGTAACTTGCAAATCGTCAATGGTGGACAAACAACTGCTTCAATTTACCATACTTGGGACAAGGATAAAGCCGACATATCAAATATCTTCGTGCAAATGAAAATATCTGTTATTAAAAAAGCAGATTCTTACAGTGAAATTGTATCACGTATTTCAAAATACGCCAATACACAAAACAAGGTTAATGATGCAGATTTTTCGGCTAATAACCAGATACTTATTGAACTGGAAAAGATATCACGTCGCTCATTCTCTCCCATTACCCCACAATGTAATATCCCGACAATATGGTTTTTTGAACGAGCCAATGGACAATATAAAAATATGCGCTTACGTGATGGCTTTACACCATCTCGAGCCAAACAGTTTGATTTAAAATACCCGAAAAAGCAGATGTTTAAAAAGACTGACCTTGCCAAATTTGTCAATTCATATGGAGAAATACAAGAAGGTAAAAAAATAGTTATCGGGCCATACATTGTTGTTCGCGGTAACGAAAAAAATTATGCCCAGTTCATAAACAACAACTTACCCAAAAAAGTTACAGGAGTATATTTTGAAGATGTTATAGCTAAATTTATACTGTTTCGAGAAGCCGAAAGGTTATATGGTATCAAACCTAATAACATTGGCGAAATGAGAAATGCTGTTGTACCCTATGCTATTTCACTGTTTGGTCACCTTACCGATTATAGATTAAATTTGGAAAAAATTTGGAAAAATCAAAGAATTTCCGATGAATTGGCGGCAGTGCTTTATTCGCTGATGAAACAAATAAACAAGTTCATCTTGCATAATTCCCCAAGTTCCCATTATATTGAATGGGCAAAAAAAGAAGATTGTTGGGAAACCATAAAGCGACAGCATTGGGACATTGACTATAATAGCATTAAAGCTGATTTTGCCACAATTGAGCAGATAAAAAAGCGTAAATCCGTTGTTGATGATTTAGATACTGATACAATGCAAAAAGAATATGATATATCATTGTTACGATCAATCCCTTACGCCCTTTGGAAAAAGATTGCAGAATGGGGAAAAGATACAGGGCTTCTGACTACAAGTCAACAATCCTTTGCCAGTTTTGACATGGCAAATGCCATAAAATTTAATCGAGCAATTACAGATAATAATCACAATAAGGCAATGAATATTTACGAAACTGTTTGTGAAAACAACATTGAATTGCTTGCAGAAGCTGATGAACTTACAGAACAGGAAAAAGCAGAATTAACAACAAAAACAGAAAATGACGCAAATATAAACAATGGAATAACTATTGAACTGATACAAAAAATGGTCGATTGGGATAAACGTCGCCGCATTCTCAAAGATTGGCAGTGGAATGTGATGAATGATATCGCTTCAGGTAAAAAGCTATTAAACGAACGTTTAGCATGGGGATGTAAACAAAATCTCAAGATATTAAAGCAACACGGGTTTACAGAATAAAAAATATTTTCAAGTATCACTAATTCCCAAATATCCAAAAACATCTCCCAAACACTATAGTTTAATTCTCGCCATCTCATGAATTTCCATGAAATTTATGAGATAGAATTACTGAGTATTGCCCCCTCTATTCTATCAATTAACGGTGTAATATCGTGTTTGTAAGTGTGTCTTATTTCACATTCCCAAACGATTAAGACATTCCAGCCCAACGCCGTAAGTTTTTGAAAAACCGTTTTATCTCTCTCTGCATTTGAAGTAATTTTATCAACCCAAAATTTAGTATTTGTTTTCGGAGTATAAGCATATTTACATCCCTCATGTCCATGCCAAAAACAGCCATGTAAGAAAATAATTGTTTTGTATTTAGGTAGAACAATATCAGGCTTCCCTGGCAGTTTCATATCATTTACACGAAACCTAAACCCTCTTGCAAAAAGGGCTTTACGCAATGCCAATTCAGGTTTTGTATCTTTCGAACGAATTTTCGACATGCATTCTGACCGCTTATTTTTATCCCAGATATCCAAATTTTAAAGATTACAATTAGATTGTAAAATTACAATTAAATTCTGATAACAATATAAATCTATAGTAAAAATATGTGTATCTTACAAATAATAATTATTACTACAAGAGTTCTTTCAACCAAAATATCACTATTAGAAATATATAATTTTCTACAATAGTACGGTTGTCTACAAACACAAATCAATACTTTAGAGAACCTAAATTAATGAATAAAGAATTCCACAAAAATATCATTATCCTATCTGCGTATTAATCTCCCGCTTGAAACCTACGGGATCGGACAGGTAGGGATAGCTGCTTGTCGCCCCTCCGGTAGTTACGGTTATCGTACCGTAATTCAATATCCTCCCCAAGACGGATTGTTTAATCTGCAGCCCCTCGCATTTTGCCAAGACCAGATCGAGTGCCCGGCGACTGATTACCCCGGTTTTAAGGATTACACGCTTGTTCGTGACGGCGTACACGGAGCCCGCCTTTACCATAATACGTTGGACAAGCGACACCACCCCCATAAACAGCAGGAATATCCCTCCGTAATGAAGCACTTTTATTTCCATAGTGCACAACCACCAGCCCGGCAAAAAGAGTAACACGGGCTGAAAGAACAGGGCTGGATGCAGCTTTGCCACATATTTGATTTCTTCCCCCGGTTGCAAGTTCTGTTTTAAGTAGTCCATATCCTTATAGATTGATTATGGCGGCAAGTTAGCGATTCGTCCTTATATAGTACCTGACACTTTTTTACCTTTACATAACCTTTTTTGACCGGGGAATAAAATTCCCTTCGTCCAAGAAAAAAGCCCGGCAATTCCGGGCTTTCTCTTTTCACTGATTCTGTGCTATCTCTCTTTTTCTTCATCGCCGCCGCCTTCATTCTGAAAGGAAAAGGAAACAGAAACGACCTGCCCGTTATTATCCTGCACATATATATCTATCGTTTGCTGGTCGGTGCAATGCGAGGTATAATACAACCGGAACACCATTCTATCAAGCGGGTAAAGGTCGTTCGGGGCAAACACCGTACCGTCATCCAGGCGAAGCTCGCCTTTGCCGTCCGGCTGGAAATAACGGATATAGTACCGCGTCCGGTCATAATCGCCCTCCCGCCACAACGTACAACGGATTTCTGCCGTTTCACCGTCTATGATCTTCTTTTGCACGGGCATCGTTTCCAACCGGAAACCATATACCTGCTGTACGTCCAGGTCGGTATCGCAGGCTACCAGCAGGAGGATAATCACGCCCAAGCCGACACATACCGCCAAAATTCTTTGAATACTTATCTTTTTCATCGTCTTACATTCCTATAAGTTAGTAGTTAATTTAATATTTGTTCCCACTTGTTCCACAACCAGAACACTCACCGCGTTTCCAAGAAGCCCGTATCTTATACTACGGCTTATCTCACGGATTTCTCCATCGTAATCCCCGTAACGGGTATAATCGTCAGGAAAGCCCTGCAACCTTTCACCCTCAATCTCGGTTACCATCCTCAATGAATTATAGTCTATGGCCGTCATAAAAGGTTTATAATGACCACCCGGAGGTATAACCTGTATATAGGGTACGATATTCGAGGCACGCCCGTAGCTTTTGGTTATCGTTCCGATATGGGAGGGTACCGGTTCTTGTGAAGCTCCACTACCTTGCGTATCCTCGCTTCCGACAGGAAATATATGTCCGGCACATTTTTCAGACACACGTCCGACAAGGTAGATTCTCTCCCTATTTTGGGGTAGAAACCATGCCGTATTAAGCAATTGCCATTCGATGTGATAACCCCCAACGTCGGTAAACGCTTTGAGGATTGTAAAGAGATCCGTGCGATGTCTTGTGAACAGCACTCCTTTAACGTTCTCCCAGATAAATACGTCAGGCCTGAAATGCCTAATAACCTCGATAGCGTAGCTGATGAGAGAACTTCTGTCCCCTCCAAGTCCTTTTCCGATTCCCGCAACACTGAAATCCTGGCAAGGAGAGCCGAAAGTGATAATGTTTGGTCGCTCGATTCCGGTTTCAATAACCGTTTCGACCTTTCCGATATATTCTGCATAAGGATAATTATATTTAAAATTCGCGATAGCGTGTCTGTCAATCTCGGAAAAATAGAGTTTGTCAAAATGAAAACCGGCTTTTTCCAGTCCGAGACTAAACCCGCCGATACCTGAAAATAATTCTAACAATACCATACTGAAACTAATTGATTATAAACTTTATGCCCACCCCGAACTGCAAATGGAAGTGTCCGGTGGAGTTACCCCACAACACCCTTTCGCGTCCGGTCAGCAGCAATACGATTTTATCGGTCAGATAGGTTTCCATTTCCAGAGTCATGGCCCCGCCACCGATAAAACCGTCCTCGTCCCGTAACGTAGAGCCGTCATACAAGGATTTTTCACCCCAATTTACCGTCTCATATCCGGCCAGTCCCGACACGCCCAGGGAAAGCAGGAACGTCTTGGAAGGGTCGGAAACGATTTTAAGGTAATAGCCGCCTTCCGCGGTAAACTGAGAAACCGGTATGCGGATCGCCGCCCGGTACGGATTGTATCGTTCCATGAACTCCGCCCCGAATACCCATTTATTCCCTCTTTTCGCGTAGGTAGCCATAGCCACGCCGAAGTAATACCCGCCCTCATTGTCCAATGCGGACGAATAAAGACCGTCCGTCATGCCGCCCGTAAGCTGGATGCCCCGCATACCGGGAAGCTGACGCTGCGCGTGCGCCCGGTCAGCAAAGACCAGGCACAACGCGAGCAATAAAAGAATCGTTATCCGTTTCATGCTTATTTCACTTTGAGTTCGTTAATGACCTTCGCACGCACCAAATCGGCGTTATCCACCTCGAAACGTTGATGCCGCCCGCCGTTCTGCTCGTTCAGTTCCACGACCAGCATCTTATCGTCCGGAATCGTGAATTTCTCCAGTGCGAATACCGTCCGACCGGTACGACGGCCGCCTATCACCGTCAGGTTATTATATGCCCGTAGCGGCCATATAACCTGCTCCTGGATAGCCGTGCGCTTGGCGATTTTCCTGTCTACGATTTTGAATGTAATGTAATCAACATTGAAAGGCACATTGGACGAGTTTTTCAGTTGCAGATGGAAATAGAGCAACCCGTTATGCGTATAAATCCCCTTTAAGGTATGCTGGATTCCAAACCGCTTGCTGCCGATATGTTTTATTTCCCGGTCGTTATTCTTGTATATGGACTGCATGATAAGTTTTACCAGCAACGGGGATTCCTGCCCCAATTCCCGCATATAGATAGCAAGGGCGTTATTCGGCCTGTTTACCGCCTCCCCGTCATGCAAGAAGTCCGTCATCTCGATAGAGAGTTTTACCGGCTCGTCCGCGTATTTGACGTTGAACGTATAATAGGCCCCATCCTCCGTAATGACGGACAGGTTACTCTCACGCGAGAAATCCCGCAGGGCGGCTTTGACCCGCAGCACGTTTTCCGTCCCGTCCGCTTTCGCCGCCAGGAGATCCGCGCTGCCTAAATCCACGTAGCGGATTGCCGACGGGAAAATAAGGTGTACGGTCTTGTTGAACGTCACCTCCAGCGCGTAAGGCGGGATCATCCGGTTAAAAGTCAGCGGGCGTGTATAGCCTTGGAAATAGTCGCCCGTTGAGGGGCTGGTAGCGACCGGCTGTGTTTCGGTCGTTTCGACTTCCTGCGCGTTCGCGGCAGTTACACCCGTTACAAGGGCGAGTATCAAAAAGATTTTTTTCATTGCTTGATTTTTTATTGTTCATATTTCTATTGCATTTTCGGGAGTAAAAGCAGGCCGTGGTTCGCTTTTACCGTCACCTTGACCACCCCCAGCTTCTTGCTCACATACTGCGATACGCCCTGGATAAGGCTTTTACCCATGTCGGCGGCGAACTGTGACCCGGCTTCGTCCGTGATCGTGATGCTTGTCCCGGTGGACTGCGCCATTTGCGCGGCAATCTCTTTGGCGGCGTTGATCTCATCCGAGTTCGGAACGAATATCCCGCGTTGGCCGTCCGTTTCATATACCAGCAGTTCCACCGGGATAATGTTATCACCGTATTGTATGGAGCTTACCGAGACGTCCATGCGTTCCCCGCTGATACGGCAAGACCCGGTTATGACCGTATTCGCCGGAATGCGGAAATTACCCGCCTGCATCGGTTCCAACAGACGCATTTTCAGTTCACTGCCCGATACCAGGGTGGCCGTTTGGTAAACACACGCCCGGATGCTGTTTTTATCCCACACGCCCTCATTTCCGGCAGCGGTAATAAAGCCCATGTTACGGGGACGGTTCCAGGAGTCGATAAACTCCCGATCACCCGTCGGCGCGGAAAGCAACGACACCTCGCTTTTACGCACCCGGCTCACGGGCTGGACATTCACCTTTTGACCACTATTCCCGGAAGCAGCCGGCGGGGTGGCCGCCGTTTCTTCCACCGGGGAGGGCTGCACGCCGCCGGGCATATACCGGGCCGCCAGTTGGTACGATTTTTCCAGCAGCGCGGTCTGTTCGTCCTCTTCGGCCTTTTTCGCCTCGGCCTCTCCCAGGCGGCGTTCCAGTTCCTGCACCCGCCATTCGACGGCAAGCTGTGCCTGCTCATCCTGTTCGATCGCGGGCCGGTCGTACCATGATCCTAATTGCCGGTTTACATCCTGATAAGCCTCCGCGGAGGTTCGGATCGCGTTGCCATTAGCCGCGGGGGGCATACCGCTCCGCGATCGTCCGGAATCACCGTCGTACCCGGCAGGCTCCGGGACTTTCCCGGCTTGTTCCTCGCCCTGCCCGAGCATCGTGGAAAAATCCGACAGACTCCGTACTTTCGCCTGTTCCCGCTCACGCCGGGCCTCCTGCTCGTAAGCCGTGCGCTTGTCGGAATAGATACCCTCGTCTGTGGGGGTAGGCAGTTCCACGTTCAGGCCGCTTTGCCCGGCGGTATCTGCCTTTTCACTGCCCGAAGGGGCGAAAATCAGCCACATGGCCCCGCAGAAAACAAGGAAGAATAGCGGCAGGACCACCATCTTACGGCGTCTCTGCAACTGCGCGGGAGTCAGTTCCTTTTTGGGAGGAGCCGACTTCGGAGACACTTTCCCGGCCTCCGGTTTCACTTCGGGCGTGGGAGTCTCAGGCTCCTGCCGCACCGGGTTATTCATCTGTTCGTCCATATTCAAACTCATTTAGATAGTTAATACTGTCCTTCTTTACGTCCGGTCGGAGTTTAAGGCTCTCGATGCGCCCGATTTCGAGCCTGCGGCCTTTCTCCTTACCGAAATTGTAAATCGAGGAAACGGTCATGTAGATAGAGAGGCCGCTGAAAAACAGCAGCATGGTAACGGTTACGACCAGGCGTTTATCGGGGGTGATCTCCCCGCACAAACGGCGTAGGAAAGACTCTATATCCCCGTCGATATTACGAAAGAAGTTCTTTGCCATCGCCTGACCTACCTCTCCATTACCCGGATATCCCGGTTCTCCACGATCTCGAATTTCTCCATGATGAAACCGTGGGGGTTGTTATCACTCCGTACCGAATTGATCAGGTCGCACCGCGTGACCAGGCTGCGCTCGGTCACGTTCGACTGCCGGATGATCATTTGCCGGGCGTATGTCACCGCCTTGTAAGGGTACACGTCGAAATTGCAGGCGATACTGTCCACCTGTATAATCTGGTTGATGTTACCCGATACGATGCGGTTGTAATAGCCCTTCTCCGACATATCCTGATAATATTTGAAGGCACTTTTGTCCACCAGGAACAAGGCGCGGGTTATATTACTCTCGATCGCCGACTTGTCGGGCGCGAGAGTGAAAAAGAGTTCATGGAAACGCTTCACGTGTTCCCGGCCCTCGACGGGCCTGTTCTGACTCATATCCTGGGAAAGCGCGAGCATAAGGCTCTTGCCCCCGTCCATCACATAGATACGCCGGCGTTGCGCCTCGGCGAACCGGTACGACGAATACACGGAATATCCGGTTATCCCCGCACATACCACCAGGAACACGATACCGAAAAGGCGTATCTGCTTGAAAGATGTTTCTATATTCTTTAATGACTTAAATTCCATTGTTTCAATTTTTACTATTTACCCAATAAGCGGCCCGCTATATTTCCACCGGCGGCCCCGGCGATACCTCCGGCCATCGCAGCTCCCTTGCTCGCCACCGCATTCATCCCGCGCGTACCGCTGTTGCCTCCGGCCTGGATGATCCAACCGGCGACGGTCGGCACGGTGAAATAGCCGATAATACCGATGATCAGAAAGATGATATATACGCCGTCGCTCCCGTCCGGGATATAGGAAGGGTCTTGAAGCCTGGCTATATCCGTTTGCAGCATAAGCGCCTGGATCTTGGAAAGAACCGCCGAGAACAAATCGGAAACCGGCAGCCACAGATAGACGCTGATATAACGTGAGAGCCACGCCGTAAGGGTGGACTGGAAACCGTCGTATATCGCCAGGGCGAACGACAACGGCCCCAATATGGACAGCACCACGATAAAGAAGGTGCGTATCGTGTCGATGGAGAGGGCGGCGGCGTTGAACAGCAACTCGAAAAAGTCCGAGATCAGTTGCCGGAACCACAGCTTGATTGAGTACCAGGTATGTTCCCACCACATACTGACCATCGTGCCGATCTGCCGGATGCCGAGCTCTGAAAACTTTTCCTCGTACACCTCGTCGTTGACCAGCCATTCCTTACCCTCACGCACCCGCGCGTCATATTCCAGGTTGTCACGTTCGGTTTGCAGTGCCTCCACGTCCTGTATCTGGCCCTCCATAACCGTATGGCAACCTTTTACGACGGGGGACATGACGGCGTTGATCGTTCCCAGCACGATTGTCGGGAAGAACATGATGCACAAGCCCAGCGCGAAGGGGCGCAGCAGGGGGAACACGTCGACAGGCTCCGCCCTGGAAAGGGCCTGCCAGACCCGGTACGCCACATAGAATAAAGCACCCAGCCCGGCCACTCCTTTGGCCACGCCGATCATATCCGAACACAAAGGCATCATTTCCAGGTACAAGTCGCGCAGGACCTGGTGCATATTATTGAAGTCTATTGTCAGTAGTACCATAGCTTACCAGTATCTTTCGGAAGGACTGCCATAAAGCGCACGCACTCTCTCCGTATCGCCCTTCTCCTTGCTGCGGATGAAGGACACGGCGATATTCTTCCGGGAGTAATAGCTGACCAGGTTACGGTAGCTCACCATCTTGGTGTAAATCTGGTCGATCAACCCCATGCGTTCGGCATCCGTCATGGAAAGCCCGTTGGAGGAGGAAACCAGTTCCTTTATATCCGAAAGAAGGTTGCCGCTCTCTTTCAGCAGTATGGCATATCCGGCGGATATGGCGGAGAGTTCATTGGCGGAGAAATTATTATCGGACAGCATACGGTTGAAATTGTCGGCGTATATCTGCGATATTTCGCTGACCATCTCGACCGTTTCCTTGACCTTGCGGGCATCCTTGATAAGGTTATGCACGCTTTTCAGCTTGTCGTAATACTCTTTTCCCTGGGAATAGATCTTTTGCATTTCCTGAAAGGAGTTTATCACATTCGCCGCCGTCGTGCCGGTCTTTCCGACCGTCAAGACGTTTTGCGCCAGGTTGGACGGGTCTATGACCGCCCACTGCGCCCTTGCCTCATGAGTGCCGCATACGGCCAGCACCAGGAGACTGAAAAGAATCTTTTTCATTGCGATAAAATGTTTACTTGGTTTAATACTTGGGCGGAAAGGGAAGCAACCCTTCCACGGGGTTACTCCACCGCCCGTTGATATTCGCCGTAGGCAGAAAGCAGCAGCACGTCACGCCGGGAGTCATAGGCCAGCCCGATACGCCCGAACAGGTCGAAGTACCGTACCCGGCACAGCTCCCTGATCGGCAGGCGGAATACGGCCTGCGGATTGTTGTATGTAAATTCCAGCAGGTAGCCTTCCGTACGGGTGCGGTATATCCGCACCGACGGCGCACCCTCCGGGCTTACCCAACGCCCCGTGATTTCCCGCAGGTCAAATTCCAGCCAGCTTTCCGCCTCCGATTTCTGCCCCATGCATGGCCTGAACATGATTCCTTACCGGTTATCGGTTTTTACCCGTTCATAGGTCGCGCCGGGGTACAGCGTGATCGTGTCCGCTTCCCGGTCGTAACACAGGAAGGTCGTGCCGAATCCGGCATTGAAACAAAGCCTGCCGTCCTGCTCATGGAGCAGGTAGCAGTCACCCGTCGCTCCCTTCTTCGGCTTCTTGCCCAAGGCTATCATATAGCCGGGGGAAGCCTTGAAGATAAGAAGGTCGGGGTCGCGTTTGCCCGCTTTCCAGTCACCCACCAACAGGGCGGGATCGTAATCCGTCACGCCGGCCGTTTCCTTTTCGCCGCCATCGACGACGAAAACATCTACCTCGATGTCCGTTTCTACCCGCTCCGTCCCGGTATCAGTCCGCACGGAAGCCTCCAGCATAGCCTCGGCAAGAACGCTGTTTATTCCCGCCGTGTGAAGAGCCAGCCTCGTGAGTTGTTCGTTACTTAACTTCATGATTTTTTAGTGGTTATGGAGCCATAGGCTCCGGTTAATACTTATTTTCTTTACGCCGTTTGGCCTCGGCGATCTGTTTGACCGCCAGTTCATAGTTACCGCCCAGTTCGGCGGTCTTGTTGAAAACTTCCAGCTTCTCGCTTTCCTCGGTAGTGTACGTGTAGGCTAAGTACCCAACGCCTTGTCATATTTCTATGATAGGTTTCCGAGTACTCGCCTCCGAACCGGACTTACAAGTCTCCCTGTATCCGGCTCTCCACTAATTAATTCAGTCTGATTCTTCGGTCAGGGTCTATCTTTGCATGACACTTTGAGCAGACAGCCAAAGTTTTTCGTCTTCGGGCTATCATTTTCTTTTCCCAATCGGATTTCCCTTTCAGGTCTTTAAGTTTGCGAACGTGATGCATTTCGAGTTTATTGGTAGCACCGCATAGTTCGCAGACTTGGAGTTTCAACCTTTCCATAAGGCTGTTACGTCCACCTGTTATGGAAATTGTCCGTGGAATAGCGTCACAGTAAATATTGCCTGCAACCTTTTTGCGTTTGAAACCATCATGATAGAATGCTTGGTAAAGTGTCTTACCCTTGCTATTTTCATATGCCACTTGGAAAACCTTGTTCTTTTTGTATTTCAGAAGTATTTTCTTTACAGATGATTTGTATTTGCTCGCAAATACCTTGTACATACTGTATGACATAATGTGATAGAAAGAATTGATGACGTAGCTATTATTGGCTATTGAGTAGTAATTGTAGAACCCTCGGATTTCGGCATTGAACTGACTGACTATTTCCAAGTCATCCAAGTTCAGCATGTACGTTCTGACGAT
>ENA-USUG01003392-USUG01003392.1-human-gut-metagenome-genome-assembly--contig:-NODE-3392-length-21846-cov-4.370757_pt1 | contig 21846 bp, 33 predicted proteins | sample MGYA00250059_ERZ773394 | MGnify/ENA primary metagenome ERZ773394 (study PRJEB29103, sample SAMN06111957) | human gut metagenome | biome: human gut; feature: ankylosing spondylitis patient; material... | reverse complement strand
TGCCCAGCTCTTTACCGCAGATAGGGACACGCCGACCTCGTCGGCAATCTCCTGATATTTTTTGCCCTGCAGATAAAGCTCGCGGGCCAGCTCACGTTTTGGATCTGTCGTCACGTCATATCACCACCTCCTGATGCAATCGACACTTTTCGACGTTTCCGTTCATTTTAGACAACATTTGTCTATTATTTCAATTTATGTCCTTTAAACGGCTTGAATCCGGTTTTATTAGTTATACTCTCAAATTAAAATAACTTTGAAAGGAGGAAAAATATGGAAATATTACCTGAACACTGCTTAAGCTGTGTACATAGGCTGGATGTTTATATGGCCTTGCTTAACACTCTTGAGCAGTTTTTTGATCTTACACCGGACGAGGATGATCGAGTTGACGCTCTTGTCATCCATGGCATCGCTGTGGAGCTGCTCAAGGAGTGCGGCATCGTCAACCAAGGCTACAACCTGTTGGCCAGTGCTCTGACTTATGCGGTGTTAGATCAGACACTGTTGCAAAATCTCAAGGGCCGTCTCTACCCCAAGGTAGCGACTGCTCATCACACCACAGCTACTCGCGTCGAGCGCAACATCCGCACATCAATCGAGGGAGCCTGGACCCGAGGCGACACCAGCGTATTATCAAAGTATTTTGGCAACACCGTCCTGTCTGCCAAAGGCAAGCCTACCAATCTACAGTTTTTGCTTGTGATGAATGACATCGTACATAAGCGATGTATCATCCCACGCCATCCCGTCAAATAGGCCTCGTGCCTATTTTTTATTTAGTCCCGCAAGGCGATACGCGGGGTTGTGAGTTTGCAGGAAAGTTAGAAAGTAGAGGGGAAAAGAACATCCTGCCGCATCTAGCTATCAAGCTGGAAACCAAAGAAAAAGCACCCCGCTAAGAGTGCTTTTCTGAATCATCTTTCTTGTTACGATCTCCTAGAAACAATTTTATGATAGTTCCTACACCAGTTATCAAGGCTACTAGGCCACCAACATCTTTGTTATTTAGCAGCAAAATTGTTCCCACTACTAAGGTCACGATGACTGTCAAAAATGAGAATATAGCTCCTAAAAGACTATCTCTACCCTGGAACTTCAAAACTTTTTCTCTGTGTTCAAATGCTTTCTGCTGGTCCTTTTCGGCCATCGCTACGATTCTTGAAGCCAGACCTTTTTCAATATCTTCATAGCCTTGAAGCATTTGCGGCGGAGGGAGCGGTCCCTGATATTCAACCGCTTGCAGTGTCATAATCGCTTTTTTCTGTTCTGGATCCAGCTGATCTACAACGTTCTGCGCTTTTTCAATTGTTTCTTGAGCTGCCTGGACAGATTCAGGTTCAAGGACTAAATCATTTGTCTTTTCTTCTGAAGGATTTCCCATAATCATCTAAAGCCTTTCTTATGCGCTCTCCTGTATTGATCCACGCTTCATTTACAGACTGTTGTCTAATAGCCTTCACGTAATTGATAGACTCCGAACTGCGCTTAGGGTACTTCATGCCTTCGCGAAAAGACTTGCTTACTCTAATCGTCATACCATATCATCCTCCACTTTTATTATACACATTTTCGCACAGTTCGTAACGCTCTACAACTGAAAGTTTTATTACAAATCATAAAATATGTCTTTTTTTTGGTGTTTTTCAACAAAAAAGCACCCATCGCTGAGTGCTTCCGCAGATGGGTTCACTTAGAATTCATCCACCGCTAGTCTTAATTTAATCCTGTGACTTACTCCCATTCGGGAGCCCAGCGTTACTCCGTGCCCGGCGCAAAGGCATCTCATCACAGGCTCTGGCGCTGGCAGCATATAGGATGCGTCCATCCGTGTGCACTGGCCATAATTACCGATCTCGCGCCGATCCCGTATCGTGGGGATGCTACTATCGGCTCAGATACCCTCTGGCATCTTACGCGCACAGTATAGCACAAAAGTCAACCGTACGCGTACGGACTTTTACAAATTTGATCGATACGATACTGTAAACCTGTTTTTGACATATTGACCATAGGTGCAGCTGCCTGATAGCTGTACCCCTCCTCGTAAACTAGCTGGATGATCTGACGATCGTCCTGGCTTAAACTGGCAAGCCAGTCATCCAAGCCTAAAGCAGACCTCGCAGCTCGCAGCTGCTCCAGCTGTGCCTCGACGGCAGCCTTTTGCACACAGAGTTGCTGGCCTGGTGGATGCTTGTTATCTAAGCCTCTGATGCGCATCTCTTTGGCAGCCTGCTCTGGCCAGTCCTCATGCAGCCAAAGATAGGTGCTAAGATCAAGCAGCCATACTCGTAACTTGCTAATCTCACGGGAGTATGACCCGTACACCCGCAGTTTATCCTTTGTCCGTTTGATCCTCTCGTCCACCGCCATCCCTCCTCTATCGGTTATACTGTGCCTTGTGGCTCCTGCAGGAGCTGCTGATCGTCATCGGCTGCAGGCTGCATCATAAACGCCAGAAGCTTGTCAGGGTTATAGCAGATGCCCAGCAGCTCGCAGTAATCACAGTCGTTATGCGCATTTAGGACACACGGATTTGCTCGACTAAACTGCTTGCACAGGGCCGCGGCATACTTATCAAGGTTGCGCATCACCGATCACCTCCGATCCTGTCGATCAGCAGCATGATCACGACGGCGGCGACCGCCAACAGAGCTGGGATCATTTTGCCCCCCTAAGCGCCGCCATACGTTTAACGGCTTGATGGTATCCTTTTGCTCCCATAGCTTGCAAAGCAGCAAATGGATTAATAATCACATTATCGTCACGGTTTATCCATTCCTCAACAAAATCAGCTGTATATAAAGGGTCAGCAATATCGTTAATAATCTTTTTCTCGATTTCTGTTAATCTAATCATCTTTACCTTCCTTTCCCCGGCCTTTTTAGGGCTCCGGATGTTCGTCGTTTTGCTGCAATTTTTTCTGATTTCTTAAATTTGATCATTTTTCATTTCCCTCACAAATTCAAGCATACAGGCACTTCCGACAGCATCTTTTCTTTAGCCGCTCTGTAAAATTCTTTCTTGATCTCAAACCCATAGCAATTCCGATTCAGTTCGGCGCAAGCTCTTAATGTGCTTCCGCTGCCAGCCACCGGATCAATCACAACATCGCCGGGATCTGTATAAATTTCGATCAACCGTTTAAGTACTGATACCGGTTTCTGTGTAGGGTGAATCTTCGGGTATTTTCCTGACTTATCCCACTCAAACCAATCCAGAATCATCTTCCCACCGTTATTGAATTTAGGCAGCTTGTCCTGATACAGAACAAGCGCTGTTTCTGTCGCGCCGCAAATTCGCATGTTGGCTTTCAGTACCTGCGAAGAAGACTTCTTGACGAAGAATAACGGCTGTGTATGATTAAATCCAAATTGTTTTGCATAGTCTGTGATCTCGTTCAGCTGCTGCCAGCTGCAGAAGATGATCATACACGGTGCTTTTCCTCTTTCCTTCGGCTCCGGCCTGAGAAGCCGCGTGCAGAACTGGAAAAAGTTATAAATTTTGAAATCTTTGTCCGTGTCAAAGAATTCCTTTCCCGCTTTATTGCTTTCACCGTTTTTGTTGTCACCTCCAATGTACCAATCCGACCGACTGCCATAAGCATTAATACCGATGTTGTATGGGATATCCGCGATGATCAGCTGCGCTCTTGGAATTTGATATCGCTTAGCATTCTCGAAATGATCGTTATATAGTTCAATTTTCATAATTTCTCGTTTTTATTACAGTCAGAAAGGGAGATCGTCACTGGAAATATCCAGCGCTGCCTTAACTGCCAGCTCCATTTTGTACCCTATGTCCATGTCATTGATCCGTACCGGCCGCATATTGGTGCCCATCCAGCTAAGCGCCTTGTAGGCGTCGTCTAATGTCTTGCTCATGTTAGTTCCTCCACTTTGATATAAATTCCTGGTACTGCTGCCCAGAACTTCTCTGAGATCTCGCTGGCCACCTGGGCGTCGTCATGCCAATATCCACAAGTAGTCATGCAGTCCTTAAGCAGCTTTTGCAGATTGTCAGTATCCGGCCGGGTGTCTTTGTACGTGCCGTCTTGGTGTTTGCCTGCCGGGAAGCACCACTTGGTAACCAGCCTCAGAGGCCCGCTGAGCGGTGTGTCCGGTCGGTGGTAGGCGAGTGCCCCGGTCAATTTGCTACGCGCTACCTTGAGCCTCGGAGGGTCGTAATATCGAGGTTTACCATTGACCACCGCAACCTTGTGCTCCTGGGCAGTCACTGTTGGTGGGATCATCGGCAGAAAAAACTCAATCATGACTAACCTTGTAATGACTACCGCATCCGTCGTAGTCATAAACTATCTTCTTGCATTTTCTGCAGATCAACTTTCTTTTATCCAACACTTCCACGCTTGCCCCACAGTAAGAATAGGTAGTTTCGATGCCTGCCACAACAAATTCATGCTGTTCACATGGGCACAATATATCCTCTAGTTCTTTCACGCGATTAGCTAAAGTGCTATTTCTGGAAATCAGCTCTTGTAATTTTTTCTTTCCGAACATCATTCATTCTCCTTTCATTGTTCCACCGCCGAATAATTCCGTTGAGTTATCGATTTAGGAAAATTTTTTTATTGTCAAAGGACAGGGGAAGGAAGGTAAGGGCGGGCAGTGCTTAAGCCCGCCTTACTTTCCCCCTTTGACCGTCAGGGAAAAAGTATTATTATCCCCCTTTAGGGGGATAGATTTTCCCTTCCCGAGAAAGGAAAGAAAATAACATGTTTTTTTCCTTCCCTAGGGAAAGGAAATTATCGCTTTTTTCCCTACTTTCCCTGAGGGAAAGGAAGGAAAATGTTATGTATTTTTCCTTCCCTAAGATTTTTAGGGAAAGGGAAATTGAGGGAAATTTTCCCTATTTTCCCTGTGATTTTCTGCCAACTTTGCCTTCGTCAATCCAAAAATCACCATGTTGTTTAACTCGATCTCTCACTGTTTTCTCAGTAACTCCCATGTATTTGGCCATCGCTTCCACAGTCACATCACCATCAATAGTGCATGCACTGTATGCTGTTTCAATGGCTTCTTTTCGTTCTTTTCTCTTGTCTCCGGGTGGCTTCCGTTTCTCCTGAGCCTTTTTCCACAGTGGAACATCGCCATCCGGCTCTACGTCCGCTAACACCCCGATGTTATCCACATGATGTACAGGATAATCAAACCAAAGATTGACCGGCGCAAACTTAGGAAACTCTCGTAATGTGCCCTCGATCCGCCACGCTGTGCGCCCCTGCATTGCCGTTCTAGCGGCGTTAATCTCATCACAGATACATTGATACTCCCGATCGTCAAACGTCTCCCTGCAGGTCTGCGTCATCCGCGAAGCGCTGCACTGATCGTCCTGGGATAGCTTGTACAGCTGCCCAGCACGCTGCAGGTAGTCTTTGCATATTCGGCAGACCATCTGATCGTCCTGTTGCTTTTGCAGGCTCTCCGGCAGATCAAGCTCAATGAGATCCAGCAGCGCATCAGGATCTCGGGCAAAGACTCCAGATCCAGACGCACGGTCCATACTGCGTTTGCTGCCCTGGCTGCCCTTGCTGTGATGATGGCAGTAGATTACCGCAACTCCCAGCTCTGTGCAGACCTTGTCAAATTGATTACAAAAGTTAGCCATCTGATCAGCTGAGTTTTCGTCACCGGTAATGACCTTATAGATTGGATCAATCACAATGGCGATATAGTCCTTTTTAGCTGCCCTTCGGATCAACTTAGGAGCCAGCTTGTCCATCGGCACTGAGCGGCCTCGCAGGTTCCAGATATCAATGTTCTGGAGGTGCTCCGGCTTTATCCCTAGCGCCTGATAAACGTCTTTAAAACGGTGAAGACAGCTGGCACGATCGAGCTCCAGGTTGACGTATAAGACCCGCCCACGAGTGCATGGCCATCCAAACCAGGATGAGCCCTCAGCGATCGCAATACACAGCTCAATCAAAGAAAAGCTTTTTCCCGCTTTAGACGGACCAGCAAGCAACATCTTGTGTCCCTGGCGCAGTACGCCGTCGATCAGCGGCGCAGCCAATGCTGGCAAGTTATCCCAGACTGATTCCAGCGACTCAGGATCTGGAAGATCGTCGTTGACCGCTTCGATCCACTCACGCCATTCGTCCCAGTTGGCCTTGCCAATATTGGTTTCCATCAGGAATTGTTTTCTGCCTGCACGGATCACGCCCGGCATGCGGGACAGCCGGGATGGATTTTTATTCTGCTGATCGATTTCCAGGCCGTTCTTTTTACATACGGTATAGAGATAGTCGACTCGTTTGCGGTACTCGTCATAGTTGACAGCGTCCACCCTGACGATGGCATGAACGCTCTTTTTGCCTGAAAACACCAGACACGCAACTGGCAGCTCTAGCTCGTGGATAATTGCGTTTTGTTTTTCCAGATCCGTGCTGTCGGACTCGACAAGCGCAAACCGGTAATCTATAACATTATCGTTTTTGACACCTTTGCCATCCAGCGGATTAAACCGGATCCAAGCTCCTACCTCTGGATTGTAATCCCCCAGCACAGCGCCGATATCGCCTTTACATTTGATCAGCGCATCAATGAGCTGTCCTGCAGTACGATCCCAGCAGCCTTTAGTTGGTAAATACTTTCCATCTCTTTCAAAACTACGGGTCACATATCCCACATTTTCATCGGATTCGAACAAAGTTTCAAGATATGTTATCAGATCCTTGACCGGATCCCAGTTGACAGGCTCTTTAATCTCTCGCCCCTCAACCCATCCTTTGTCCACAATGACAACATCGTCCTGTTGGATCACGCTGTCCCAATCTAAACTATAGCCAGGATCAGAGGATAAAGCTGGAGACCAACCGCGATCCTTTGCCATCTGCACAATCGTCCCGCCAGTTACAGGCGTGCCAGTGCCCTCAAATGTCGCCCATTTTTTAAAGCATTCGCCGGCATGATACCGGTCACCGTCGCGGGCAGACCAGGCATCCCAATCTGCTGCAGTGTGGCCCTCGTGTTTGAGCGCCATGCCGACATTGACCCACTCCTGATAGCTACAATCCGACGGGTCAATATACTCTAAGATTTCTTTTATATCAATCATGGCTCACTCTCCTTTTGGGGTGTATGTTTGCGGATCAACGCCTTGCGGGATATGCCATCCACAAGCAGCGATCCGGTTAATCATGTTGCTGGCCGCTTCAAACTGCCAGGTTCCGACATTCTTAAAACCTCGGCCTTCTAAAAATCGAATCTGTTTCGGCGTTGTCAATCCTTCCGCTTGCCGCTTATGCAACCGATCAAGCAGCATTGTTGCTTTGCCGGCACTGTCGATCTCATCCGGCATAATGCCTAATTTTTCAAGTGCTGCTTTCTGTTTATCGCTTGCCGGCGCACACTCCCAACCAAATGCCGGGACATAGCTTGATAAGTCCTCGGCTTGGATACTCATTTCAAACTGCAGCGGATCCACAAGTTTTCTCTTTCTTGCTCTCATCTGTTTCAGCTGCTCTGCTAGTGCTTGTTCACGCTCTGCGACAACGTCTGACGATGCTTGTTCTTCTGCTTCTTCTAAATCGATCGGACAGCCTGCTGATTTTTCAAGATTCTCGGTCATTTTTTTAGCAACTTCTTCGTTCTCACAGATCAGTGACGCCGGGTGACATAATTCATGACGCTCCGTATGCCAAAGAAAGTCCAGCAATAACAAGTCAGCCTTTTCCGGTGCGAGGCGCGTGCCTCTGCCCACCATCTGACTGTATAGACTTCTCACCTTGGTTGGACGGAGCACAATAATGCAGTCCACCGTAGGGCAATCCCATCCCTCTGTCAGTAACATACTGTTGCATAATACGTTATATCGACCGGCATCATAGTCAGCCAAAACTTGCGCGCGATCGGAACTCTCACCATTCACCTCCGCGGCCCTGAAACCTTTTTGATTGAGGATCTCGCAGAATTTTTGACTGGTCTTGACCAGTGGAAGAAAAGCAACTGTCTTACGATCTTTGCAGTATTTGATCATCTCATCGGCAATCTGGTAAAGGTATGGATCCAATGCTGTGCCCAAGTCACTTGCCTTAAAATCACCCGATTGCATCCCAACTCCTGTCAGATCCAACTGTAGTGGTATAGTCATTGCCTTGATCGGCACCAGGTAGCCGCTCTTGATTGCCTGCGGCAGCGTGTACTCATAGGCTAGTGACTCGAAATATTGACCTAGATTGCGCATGTCGCCGCGATCCGGCGTCGCTGTAACTCCAAGCACCTCAGCGTCTGGAAAGTGCTCTAATACTCTCTGGTAGCTGTCTGAGAGGCAGTGGTGCGCCTCGTCGATAATGATGGTATCAAAATAGTCTTGTTTAAATTTCGCTAGGCGCTGCGGTCGGGTTAAGCTCTGCACTGAGCCAACGACAATCCGGTACCAGCTGCCCAGGCAGGATTCCTCCGCCTTTTCCACAGCGCTGCCCAACCCTGTCGCTTTCATAATCTTGTCTGAGGCTTGTTCCAGCAATTCTCCGCGGTGCGCCATGATCAGGACACGTTTGCCCTGTCGGACACATTCCTCCGTGACTTTGGCAAAGACGATCGTTTTACCACAGCCTGTAGGTAAGACCAGGAGCGTCTTTTTCTTCCCCTGGTCCCACTGTTCAAATATGGCTGTTTTGGCTTCTGATTGATACGGTCTTAATTCCATGACCGATCACCTTTTAAAATGCGCCTGGCGTATACTGATTCCCGTTTGGTGTTTGACCAGGTTCTGGAGCCGGATAAAACTGCTTGATTTCGTTGTATGTATTTCCTTCATATAGCCGATGCCCAAGTTTGCAACGGCCATGCGCCCCAGGGACTGCTGACCAGTTCATCCGCATTGGTTGCCCTTTTTTCTTTTGACCGATTGAAGTAAAGAATTCAGAAAGACGGTACTGTACACGGGAGTGCAGTAATAATTGATGTTTTACATAAGTAATACCTTCCGGCGCAAGTATGCGAATATTCAAAATCGCTTTAGGGCATGCCGGCATTTTCTCGCTTCCTGAAAAATGCTGGCGTTCAAAGGATTCCACAACAAATTCATAATCACCGTCGGGAAGTAAAATGAACTCCCGAGCATCTTCTGTGATTGTGTCATTCCAATCATAAGCTTTTTCTACCTCTTGGTTCTGTTGCGGCTGTCCGTACTGTGTCTGCTGTGCGTAAGGATTATACTGTGTCATCTTTTATTTCCTCCTCAAAATGGTACATCTAAGTGTAAGATCGCATTGACTACCTGATCCCAGGCCGCGACCAACACTGCCTGGATAAACCCAGAATCATAATTGCTTATCGGTGTATCCAAAGGGTAATATCCTTTTTCTGCCACAACACGCTGGATCTGCATCGGCATGATATTGTCCTTTTTCATTAAGTCAACTAATGCTTGCGGTATTCCGCTATAATCAACATCAAACTGCGGATAAGGCTGCACTAGCTGGCCTTCTTGGATTCCTTCTCCCGCGGTGATATCCATCTGCAGTAGCTGTGTTGGCTGAGTGACTGGCTGTGTTGCCTGGACTGGCTGTTGTACCGGTTGGATCGGTGCCTGTACTGGTTGCTGGATCGGCGGCTGCACTGCAGCTTGATCCGCAAATAAATGAGCGATAGCAGTGTAATCAAACGGCAGCTCATCCGGAAGACCATGGCGGTTTTTCGCGTCCCAACAGCTGTGATGGGTCGTGTACATGACCCGCTGGCCTGCGCCCTGGGCTTTGTTTTTACCCTTGATTGCGCCCTGTCCGTCGACATTGACGACGATCGTCTTGTAGTTGGCAAACAGCACCATATCCGCCCACTCTTTGACCATTGGCGCTGTCTTTTTCTGCAGCTTGAGCTCCCAACGATCATAGGATCCCAGCTCGTCAGGCTGCTCGAATTTACGCATCTGGGCATGAGCCGTTACAACAACGTTGATCCCTGATCTGACGACATCCTCTAAAAGATTAAGCAGCTTACCAAACTCTTCGGCTAAGTAAGTATAACCCTTGCCCCAGCCGGCGTCCTCAATGCCGCTCCAGTTTTTTTGAGCGCAGATCTGTTTGATACACATCTGCTCAGCCCAGTCTGCGGTATCAATCACCAGCGTCTTGCAAAGCCCTGGCGTTGATTTAACATACTGGACTTCCTGCATCAGCATCGACCAGCTGGACGGTGCTGGAAGCCGTTTAACATCCATATATTTTGTTGAGCCTTCCGTGTCGATAAACAGAGGGTCCGGAAACCGGGAGGCAAAGGTAGATTTACCAATGCCCTCGGGTCCGTAAATAACTGTTTTAATTGCGGTCTGAATCTTACCGTTGGAAATTTCAAACATCAGAACTCACCTGCTTTCCAGCGCGGCGCTTCTGGTACTGATGCCATTGGCTGCCCGACTACCGTGCCATCCTCAATAATGATTGAGCACTCATCCCCGGTGCTGACCCGTGTCGCAATGGCCTGCAGCCCCTGTGACTCCAACCAACTGCCGAACTCTTGCATCGTCTGCAGATCCATCTGCTCGAGCTTGTCCAAGAGGACAAAACCGCACTGTGGATTGAGCTTGCGGACGATGGCTGTGGCCACCTTGAGCTGATCGGATCCGGACATGTTGTCCCACTTGTACCCCTGATAGATTAGCTCGCCATCCTGCACTGACAACCCAGGCAGCGGCAGATCAGCTCCCTTAAGCAGATCCATCTTTGCCTGTCGGATATCGTTGATCTGCACAGTCAGGGCGTCGTATTGGTTTTTGTAGATCCTAGCGTCTTCTTCCGCTTTTTCTTTATCCAGGTTGGCCCTTACCTTCCGGTTAATCTCATCGATTTCCGTGATATTCCGCTCCAGTTCCTCCGTAGATTCGTCATGCAGATCTAATGCAGAGGTCTTTGCGATCTGCAGGTCTGCTTGGGCCTGCTGCAGCTCGGCTTGTTTAATCTGTAGCTGTTGCTGCAATCGAGCTACTTCCTCTGTTTTAGCGCTTACCAGATACTCATATTGAGATACTCGCTCGCGCTTCCGTTGGTTCTCACCATTTTTGGCCAGGATATCCTGCTGCTGACGGATCAGCTCGGACGCCGAAACTGGTTCCTTCGGCACACCCTCAAAACTCTCCATTTCCTTGGCAAATTTATCTTTCTGGTCTGCAGTACGTCCGATATACAGCCGCTCTTGATAGAGCTTTTGCTCGTCCATCTCCAACTTGGCAAGTTGGTCACCTACGCCGATAATCTGCAGCAGCGTCTGCGCTTTATCTTTGCCCGATGCACTCATAAACTTAGGCAAGTCCAATGCCAGCTGCTCCACAAACTGATTAAGCAGCTGCTGGCCACCTTTGCGTCCGCTTGGATCAATAACCTTGAGGTCACTGTTTTTACCTTTACGCTCCACGATCAGGCCGTTGGACAGCTCGACGTGTAGCTGCGGAGGCAGGACAGATCCGTCCCGTTGTGCCTGCGAAGGCTTGTAGCGATCACCGCCCAGCGCCCAGGCAATGCTGTCGAGGACTGATGTCTTACCTTGGCTGTTACGGCCACCGATGACGGTTAGGCCGTTGGCTGTTGGCTCAATCTTGACCGCTTTGACTCGCTTGACGTTTTCGATCTCCAATTGATTTATTTTTACTGTTTCCATTGTTATCTCCTTTACTCTTGTTTTGTTCTTTCTTGTTATAATGAAATCAAGAAAGGAGGCTATGTTAAGTGGATAAAACTCAAATCATTCATGATCTTTCCGTCGCTTTTGCTCAAGTATGCCTTGCTGATTTTCGCAAGGAGCATCCGGAAAGCATTGGATGTGAAGAAGAAACTGAATTTTTCATAAAGTCATATCTCCGCCGCAAAAACGATATATATGACGTCTATGATGATGTAGAAATCGATTTTTAAAGCTTCTTCCCATCTGAGGTGCTCTTCACATAAAGAAGAGCATCTTTTAATATTGCGTTTGCTTCTCCTACAGTGACCTCATTTCCGATAAAAATATCAATAATTTCAATCGTAAGAGCTTTTAATTCAAGGCCTGATCGATCTGATTTTACTAACGATATATTGGCGATTGGAACTTTTCTATCAGTCACCTTTATCTCCCTTCCGCCAGCTGCTCCATGAGCTGGACTATTTGCTCTGTATCATCGGCCTCTGACCACAGCGAGCGCTGCTGATCCACTGTGGTAAGACCGTTGCCGTAGTAGTCGGCCATGACCTCAAACATCCGTCTGAGTCCATCTGTGGCCGTGTCATAAGCGCAATACTTAGTACCGCACCTGATACCGGCCGGATTGTGCTTGTTGAGCCAGGCTGATGAGCTGCCCCATCCAGACTCAAGGACAAACACTGCGGCGGCGTAAACTGGACTGATGTTGTACTCCTCTGCTAGATCGATCAGAGCCACTGGTACCACCCCGGCTGCTTTGCCTGTTGGCTGCCACTCATGCCAGCTGACCACCATTTCTGCGGTATAAGCTGGCGGCGTGTCTTGCTGATAAAGATCGATCACTGTTACCGGCTCCACAGCTGGTGCCTCAGCTTCTGCGGCCGGTAGATTAAGCGTTATGCCGGCAGTTACCGCAGCAGTGAGGATCACCAGCACCGGGCGTCTAATTCGATACTTTTTCATTTAATTCTCCCTCCCTTCACAAGCCATTGAGCTTGTGATAAAATAGAGATGATCTCAAACCAATAAGATCATCTCGAACTCTCGGTTGCCGCCAAGCTCGCCGAGGGTTCCTTTTTTTGTTTGAGCCATTCTTGGAACTCTGCTTCATTCTTCGGATCAGCGTAGAAGCGTCTGATCGCTTCCGCGAGCGCTCGTGCTAGTCCGTCAATTACTGCCTCGGTTGTCTGCTCCATCTACTCACCTCGCTTTCTAGCGGTCTTGGTAACTTACTTATTTCAGTCTGTTTAAATAATCTTCCACAATAGAATTGCAAAAACTACAATGAACAGTAGTTTTAAAATTAGGACTACTATCATTACGCTACACTGGATTTCATTTTCATGATCTATCCACCATAAAGTGAAATCCCTTTTTCTTTTATTCACTTTCCGCCTCGCTTTCACATTTCCTAATCCTAAAGACTCAGCCATTGATCAAATGGAACAAATAACATTAGTGCAATTAAATAAGCAACAGCTAGAATGGCATACATGGCAAGTGTAAATTTTATGCTAGAATTTAGCTCTTTTTCAGTTTCCGGATGAAATTTATCACCACTTAACTCTGTAAATCCCTTCACCAATATTCCACTTATTGAAAAAAGTGAAATAAACAAATTGAGAATCAACCAGATGAAGAAAATGAAATTCAACCAAATTGGAATCACAGTCTGCCTCCTTCTTTACTTTGGTATTGGTACTTCAATCTGTCTTGAATAAATCATTTGGTGTTACGCTATCTAATAGAAATAAATAGGATGAACAGCAATGAAGATCCGATCAGGACAGATACTTCGAATAATACCGAATTGTCATTAGGCTCTGGCCACATGAGGTTTTTGTTAAAAATCAGAAGTAGCCAACTTGAGAACATAAGAAATCCGGTTAATCCGATTAATAAATCGATCATACTTGATCACCATCTCTTACCTTCGCTTAACTTCAATTTAATTGAAGTCAATACACATTTTCAATTTTTTTGAAGTTTTCTTTTAATATTTCTTGAATATCGCTGTACTTTACATTTTTTTGATAAATATAAAGATTAACACGATTATTGAAAAGATTAATGAAATAAGGCTAATACTAAACCCTATCTGGAACTGACAATCTGTAAAAAGCAGAGTAGCAAAACTTTTCCAATACAATTTAAATCCACCAATACACTTCTTCCACTTATTCATTTTCCACCTTCTTTACGCTAGCCTCTTTTCATTTGAAACGAATTCATCAGGATGTATGTTGTAAATCTTCTTTCTAAAAAAACAGTCCTAACATTAACAGAATTAAAGCGGTAATCACTGCGCATCGAAGCACAAATCTCTTATCCTCTTTGGTACGTTTGTCGGAAGTGACAACCCAGCCCACGCCCATGAATCCCCAAAAGGTAATGAGAGCCAAGGTGATTGATATGGGTAAAACTTCTTTTAATGACATATTCTTTTCCTTTTGTTAGCCTCTTTTCTCATCTAGGTTTATTCCCTATGTTTTACCATTAACGATAAAATGTAATCAAAAACGCACTAAATGCTAACCAAATACAAATAGCCATAGCACAGATATTTGCAGCCTTATTTAGCTTGTTTTCTGTTACTCCAAACATTTCATTCATTCCGTAAAATGCAAGTAACGCTATGAAAGCCATACCTGAATTCATAACTATTAGAAACAGAATTACCCAAACAACAAATAAGTTCACGCCTTTTTATCGCCTCCATACGACACTAATGGCCATAAGCCATAAAACCACAACCATCACTTTGAACCAATTTGGAAGACTTTTAAGAAATCCTTCGAATGGTGGAAGCGCAAAGATCACGGTCACCACTGGAAGCATTATCACTAAAAGTGCAGCAGAGCTTTTAAGAAGTTGCATTTAACAGAATATCCTCCCATCCCACAAGCCACATCCTGAAAATGAGATTAGAATGAAACAAATAATTACAATAACGGCTGCTATCTTGGTAAAAAGCATCAAGCTTTTAAACGTTACACTTTCCCTATCCCAGTCCCAACAAACTAATAAGCCTGGTGTTATAAAGATCATAAGCGATAGTGCTAGAGGGAAACTTAGCATAGCGATACAGTCAAGAAGAAAATCCATGCCCTTACGCTAGCCTCTTTTCATGTGAAGCGAATTCATCAGAACGTATGTTGTAGATTTCATTAGGTGAAGTCCCCATAGCATTACAGATAATTTCTAGTTCATCTGCGCTTATACTTCTTTTATCATTTAGCATTTGGTGATTAACCTTTCTTCCAAAAACTCAATAAGTAGTTCTTTCGATCTTTGATTTAAATTTGCTCGTTGCTCGGCAATTCCTTTTTCCAAAGTCAAGAAGCACTTATGGAGTTCTTCTGGTTTAAGCGTGTCGAGGTAATCACCAGACAAATCAACAAGTTGATACTCAGGCTTGCCTCTTTTTTTGCATTCTTCACAGCTACATACTCTTGCGATCATACCAATCTGGTTGTTTGGTAAAACAATGTAAAGGTTCATCAACTCACCTCGCTCCTCCACCAACACTATTTGTGTGGTATGAATCTAAAAAAATTTCGCCTAACGTTACCCCAAGAACCGCAGCGATTTCCATCATTCTTTTGCAGGTTGCTGAGCTTGGATTCTTTTCAATGTTTATGTAGGCTTGTCTCGATATTCCAAGTCTCTCTGCCATATATTCTTGGGTAAATTTGTTCCGAGCTCTCAACTCCTGCAAACTGAATTGCCGCATTTTATCACCTCCTGATAACAGTTTACCGCACTATTTGTGAAGCGTCAACAATAAATTTACTTTTTGTGATGTTGTGCTTTACATTTAGTGCTTTTTTATTATAATAAAGACAAGAGGTGAATAATTAATGAATTCCATACTTAGCAGAAATATTAGATTCTTACGTAAACAAAATAAAATGTCCCAGCAAAAGCTCGGAGATAAATTAGAAAGATCAGAATCAACAATTCAAATGTGGGAATCGGATCAACGTTCCCCTCAAATGGCTACTGTTATAGAAATAGCAAAGATTTTTGGAGTAGACGTAAACACTTTAGTTTATACAGATTTAAGCGAAGGAGAAAAACCCGTTTTACTTAATGCTCGGTCAATTCGTCCTCAAACAATTGCCGCTCATTTTGATGGGAATGAGTATACCGAAGATGAACTGGAAGAAATAAAAAAATTTGCTGAATTTGTCAAACAGCGGAGGAATAAGCAGTAAAGGGTTGATATGTATGATGCCTCTGGAATGGATGGAACAACAAATCTACGACAACGGTATAGAAATTATTCCATACGACTTTGGTAGTAAAAGAATTAGGGCTGTTTATTGCGACGATGTTATTGGGCTAAGCCCACTGGTTGAAACGGATCGTGAAAAAAAATGCCTGCTTGCAGAGGAATTTGCACATCACCAACTAAACCACGGCAATATTTTGAAAGATCCGCACCAAGAAACAATAGCTCGCCGTTCAGCTCATGATAAACTGATCGGATTGGATGGCCTTATTCGATCCTATGAAGCCGGATGTAATAGCTCTAATGAAGTAGCCGATTTTCTAGATGTTACTGAAGAATTCTTGTATGAAGCCATTAACGAGTACGCATGTAGGTATGGCACTCATGCGGTTAAAGGGAATTATATAATAGCTTTTGTACCAAGTTTGCAGATATATAGAGAGGACTGATAATATGGCAAGGAAAAGTATTTTTGAACTAGAGAAAAGAATAGATGTATTAGATGAAACTAGAAACCTTATAAGTTTTTTAAATAAGGAAGATACCTTTTCATGGAATAACCATTATAATGAATCGTTCATTTCTATGGTTAATTATTATTTCCCAAGCTGGTCTTATAAAAAATCAGCGTTATCTTGCCAGCAATATTTTGAACTATATGGAATAGATATACATAGACTAACAGAAGAAAGTTGTCTCTATCTGCTTGAATTTCTTTTAAATATCTGCAGTTGGATTCCGGCGCAAATAGAATACCGGAGTAGTTTTAGTAGTTTTCGTGATAGAAATGAACAACTTATCTATGGTATTGAGACCAGCATAAATTCTATTCTGGAAGGAATGAACTATAAAGCAAAAAAGGTGAAAGATAAAGTACTAATATACAAAAGAAATGCAGACGTTGATTCAACAATTGGTCTAACGTCTAATTCCGATTTAGCTACACTCCTGCTTCAATATTTAGATTTTAGGAATCAAAATAGTGTAATAGAAAAAGGATCAATATTAGCTTCTTTAAACATTTGGATTGAAAAGAACAAGGATGAATACAAGAAAATTAATAATCAATTATACAAAGACGTATCAGCTATAATAAATAATATTGGCAGTAGACATAAAGAAAATATGGATCCACCATTAACTAGAAAAGAAAAATTATATTGGATGGATAATTGTTTTCATTTAATGCTTTATCTAATCAGATCCGTTGAGCTTAAATCTATTCAAAATGAATTAAATGAAGTGTTTAAGCCTAGAATTTCAAATTAAAATAAAAAATCCCTAGCTGCGCCAACAGCCAGGGAGAAGATGGATCGGTGCCAACCGACCCACTGCATAGTAAAAATGACTTGAGCCGTCGTTAATTTACTATGCCTCTATTATACAAGGAGGCTGAACAAAATGCAAAGAGGTTATATCTACGCTCGTTACTCATCTGCAAGCCAAAAGAGTGAGTCCATTGAACAACAGATCGCGATCATCGAAGATTACGCTAAACGAAATAACATTGAGATAGTCGGCACTTACGCTGACAAGGCGATATCCGGGAAACACGCAGAGAACCGCCCAGAGCTGCAGCGCATGCTGTCTGACTGCGATCGGAAGCAAGTGGATGTAGTTATCGTCTATCGCTTGGATCGCTTCGCACGGAATCGCTATGACAGCGCCACACTCAAAGCACGGCTAAAGAAAAACAACATCAAGCTGCTGTCGGCGATGGAGAACCTCTCAGATAACCCGGAGTCTGTTATCCTGGAGTCTGTCCTAGAAGGCATGGCTGAATATTACTCCCTAGAGCTGAGCCAGAAAGTTAAGCGCGGAAGGGATAACAATGCACAAAAAGGAAAATGTAACGGAGGCCGGAGAAAATATGGACATCGTACAGATGAGAATGGTTATTTCGCGATCGTTCCAGAGGAAGCTGCACCGATTCGCGAGGCTGCACGCCTTTACCTTGAAGGAATATATCCTGCTGAAATAGCACGAATATTAAATAAGAAAGGCTGGCGATGGCATAATGGAGCTCCTTTCAAAACAATAAATGTTATTTATATGTTAACCAATCGTGCAAACGCTGGAGCATACGTCCATAACGGGGAGTATATAGACAATATGATTCCTGCGATCATTTCATTAGAAGATTTTGAGGAGATACAGAAAATGCGAAAAGAAACAAAGCGTGTAATTACGAAAAAAAGAAAAAGTCTTAATTCAGCTGATTTTGTCCTGACCGGTAAAATTAAATGCGCCTGCTGCGGATCACCACTAACAGGAGACTCCGGTACTTCACGCAATGGTGAAATCCATTACTATTACACCTGCGCGGGCAAGAAAAAAAGTCATATTTGTAAAATGAAATCTATTCGGAAAGAAGATCTGGAAAGTCAGGTTTTCCAGTATACTAAATCTACAATCTTGAAAGATGATATCATCTCTATCATCGCCGAACGCTGTGCCTTAATCCTAGAGAATGACGATACACTGGAAATTGAAAAGAAGTTTGCGAAAAACGATTTAAAAGAAACGGAAAAGAAAATCGCCAACATTATGCAGGCGATTGAAAATGGGATCTATACATCAACGATACAAGATCGGTTGTCTGAGCTTGAGCATGCAAAAGATGAGCTGGCTTCACGGCTTAAGCAACTCGACTCCATGCAGCCGTTGCTTACTAAAGACAAAATTGCCTTCTTTTTAAGTAAGTACCAGGATGGTGAGATTGATGATCTGAGATGGCAAGAAGATATTGTGCGAATGCTCATCAAAGAGATCCTAGTTAATGTCCACGATGATAAGAAATTTGACTTAACGATCGTCTATAATATACAGCCAATAAAAGGATTAACAAAAGAAAAAGAACCACTGTTGAGTGGTTCGGATATGAATGCTATGGTGGAAAAAATTTTAATCTATCAGAACATCTATCTTATCCCCTCTCACATGGCCGTTATCGCAAAGAGTTATGCAGTCTATTTATGAAAATATTGTGATAAATTTTAACAATCTATATAATTAGAGATAGAATATGAAACTTTATAAGGTGAATAAAAATAGCTTGACAGCATAAACTAAAGTTGTGTACAATGTAAACGTACTAGAAATAGTACATTTTATGTACATTTGTTAATTTGGTTCTAGTAGTAAGCTATCCCACTATAGGGGAAATGCTGAGACTAGAACCTTTTACATTATAAGGAGAATTTAAATGGGAAGAGAATACTTTAAAGATGCCATTCGCACTGCCATATTAGTTGATGGAGGTTTTTATCGAAAAAGAGCTTACGTAGCCTTTGGCGATCTTTCACCAGAAGAAAGAGCTGATGAACTTGAAAGTTATTGTAAACGTCATTTAACTGAAACTCTTTATGGAGTAAAGTTCACACATCAATTATATCGTATTTTTTATTATGACTGCATGCCAGCAAGTAAAGGTGTTTTCAACCCTGTCACTAAGAAAACATACGAACTCTCCCAGTCTCCAATGCACGGGTGGGCAATCGATTTTTTTGATTGTTTAAAGAAAAAAAGAAAGTTTGCATTGAGATTTGGAAAACTCTCTGAAACTCAAGCATACTATAATTTAAAACCTAACATAACAAAAGAACTATTATTGGGAAAGAAGCAAATTAGCGATATTACTGAGCAAGATATAAAGCTTTATATTGATCAAAAAGGCGTAGACATGAAAATAGGATTGGATATCGCAAGCTTAGCTTATAAACACCAAGTAGATCAAATTGTACTTATTTCAGGCGATAGCGATTTTGTATCAGCCGCAAAGCTCGCACGAAGAGAGGGTATAGACTTTGTTTTAGATCCACTAGGAGCCACAGTTAAACCTGACCTTTTTGAGCATATTGATGGATTAAGAAGTTGTGATAATAAATTTAAAAAATAAAAAATCCCCACCCTCCGGTTTGTGATATTGCTCCCCTTTAGGTAGACAGTTAAAATAATAAAACTGTTTATCAAGGAGGGAGCATATCAGGCAAAGGAAGGTGGGGTGTTTGCTATTTTTCCGGAAGTGCCATTAGATCGTTATAAAATTTTGTCATAGCGCCGTTGCCGCCCATTGCGTGATAGGCTTTATACATCTCTATCAGATTGTCTTTAGCATACAGCGGCATGGAGCCGCGTGTCATGTACTTGTCATGATAATCGATGATCTGAATGCGTAGCGTCGTGACTGATGCCGCAACCAATAAACCGATCTTTGTATCTTGTTGTTTGTTGATTTCTTCATCTTTTTGTTTAAGCTTTTTTTTCATGCTGTGGTTTTGCTGGAGTAACCACACAGCATATCCGCTGCCGGCAGATAGGATCATGAGTAGTGCTTGTTGGATAAACTGCCACATAGATTACTCCTGCGGCTTGCTGTATTGCTGAATCTGCTTAATTAAATCAAAGATATAGTTCGATCCCCGGCTCATGAGAATTCCAGTTAAGACCATGCCAACATAAGGGACCGACGGTACCATATCAAACAAGGCAAATAGATCTAATCCGTAAAGGATCGCGATGGTAATACCAATTACAACGGCAACGAAAATCTGCCACTGAAAATGCCTGTCAACAAAGAGCTGACGAATGTAGCTAATGATTCCTTCGATGACAATTGCCATCAGAATGATTCCGAAAAATGCTGTCATGGTTTAGTCCTCCTTTTCATCAATTTGAGAATAATCTCCATCAACCTGACTGTACCCGATGATCTTATCCTTACCTGGTGGCACGTAAGAGACAAACGCCCACTGATAACCATCCTTTTGCCGTCCGGGCAGCATATCCAGGATGTCGATTTGTTCGCCTTGCGGTACTATATACAAGATCTTGTCACCCATCACGGCATTACGGATCCGTAGAGGACCTTTGTCGGTAATCATCACCATGCCGTCACCAGCTACATCAGGCTGATGATCTGGCTTTGTGTCCGGTTCCGGATCCGGCGCCGGCGTAGCTTTTTTACGACGATAAATGATAATGTCATTTTTAACCGCTCTAGTGGTATTGGTCTTAATTGACCCACAGTAAGACAGATACCGGCTGCCGCCACCGTCCAGGCAGACCGCTGCTGTTAACCCCAAGTGATCAGCCAACGCAGGCAGCTGGCTGCCCGTTAATCCAGACTTACCACTTACACCTGGCACGGATACCATCACATACTGACCATTGGCAGCCTGGCCGATGATCGTGCGCCCGGACTTGTTGCTGTAAATGTAATCGCGCTGTGCGTTAAACTCCGATCCTGCCGTCCACCGCTGACCATTGAGTTTAACCCCAAAGGCTGCAGTGACCGCTCCTCGGAGCTGGCCAGCCGCGGCTAAAGCTTTGATCTCTGCCTGAGTACCGATGATCATCTCCCCAGAGTGATAAAAACCGATGGCTGCACAGCTGTCAAACCGAGTGTCCCAGAGCTGTGTGGCGTTGCCCATCAGCACCTCGATACCACTTGCCATCCAATTCCCATCGCTCGGCTCTTTGTAAAAGATGCCGCCGTTAGTGTGCCCGCAGGACTGCCAGCCGGCTACTTCCAACTCCGGATCATCGATAGATTGAGATCGTTGCACAGCGTTAGGACCAAACGGCTTGCCTACGACCGTACCTTTGTACTCATAATCTGGATCCAGACCCATGCGTACGACCTGGATTGTCAAGCCGCTGTAGATCTCTGTTTTGTAACTGTCTTTAATGCCCATATCCTCATCCTCCTCTGGGTACATTAAAAAAGGACACATTAACCAATGCGTCCATGTCCCGCGGTACATCGCCGCGGACTTGTTGATAAATTGTGACTTGACAACGCAGTTACCGATGGACCCCCAACGCTTAGCCGTGGCCTCAATGACCTGCCCACCGCCAATGTAGATCCCGATGTGACCCGGCTGCCAGACCAGCACTTCTGGCAGGTCTTGACCACGAACTTCATCATGATCAGCGGGCCAATGGTGATGACCAGATCGTACTGGTTGCCGG
>ENA-USUG01003375-USUG01003375.1-human-gut-metagenome-genome-assembly--contig:-NODE-3375-length-21952-cov-5.494034_pt1 | contig 21952 bp, 19 predicted proteins | sample MGYA00250059_ERZ773394 | MGnify/ENA primary metagenome ERZ773394 (study PRJEB29103, sample SAMN06111957) | human gut metagenome | biome: human gut; feature: ankylosing spondylitis patient; material... | reverse complement strand
CTTCAAGGTGCGCACCAGTTGGGCATAGGACAAGAAACGGTTGGTATAGGCCAGCATAATCAGCGATATGGCCGAAAGGCAGTCGTGATATTGCTAACAGTATCAACAATATGGTTCAAGAGTCAATCGGTCTTAAACTTTAAACAGGGGAGGTAAGGATTATGGAAAGCAATAACTTAACAGAAAAACTCAATACCTTTACATCGCTTGTTCTCAAAGATGCGGAACAGAAAAGAGAAAAATTACTTGAGAATGTTCAAAAGGAATATTCAGAGAGAATAGATGCAAAGGAAAATGAGCTTTTGCAGGGTGCATATGAGAATATTCAGCAGAATATTCAATCCGCTCAAAAATGTGCAAATGAGAGAGTTCTTCACGCAGAGCTTGATTCAAAGAAAAAACTTATCATGCGACGTGAAGAAATTATTGATGATGTAATGAAACTTTCGAGAGCAAAAATCGTTGAATTTATCGAGAGCGATAAATACGAAGAATGGCTTTTAAGCAAGATTGAAAAGGCTTTATTTGAAGTCGGAAAAGGTTCAAAGACAATTTATATCTCATCAGACGATATAAAGCTTAAAGAAAAAATTGAACAGATTCCCGACACGTCAAGAATTACGGTTGAGGCATCGGGTGAAAAAGATTTTCTTGGCGGTACAAAGGTTTTAAATACAGACAGAAAGGTTGCTGTTGACTATTCATTCAAGGAAATGCTGTCAGAAGAAAAGCAGAAATTCCTTCAAAGCAGTGGATTGGCACTGGGTTAAACGGCATACAAACGGAAAGGAATGAAGGTAAATGGCTAATACAAAAGGTCAGATATTCGGTATAAACGGCCCGGTCGTAAAAGTAAAGGGTTCAGATTCCTTTGAAATGCAGGAAATGGTATATGTCGGTAATGAAGAACTTATCGGCGAAGTTATCGGCGTAACTTCCGATACTACTATTGTACAGGTTTACGAGGAAACGACAGGTCTTAAAAAGGGTGAACCTGTAGTCGGTACGGGCGGTCCTTTGTCAATAACTCTTGCTCCGGGTATATTGTCTGATATTTTTGACGGTATCGAAAGACCGTTGAAAGAAATAAGAAATATGTCAGGCTCATTCATCGGCAGAGGTTTAAAGGTTACTAACCTTGACGAAAGAAAAACTTGGAATGTGGAAATGGTTGCGAAACAAGGCGACTATGTTACAGGCGGTGACATCATTGCCGTAACACAGGAAACAAGCCTTATCGAGCACAGAATTATGATTCCACCGAATATCAAAGGTAAAATCGAATGGATTGCTCCGAACGGCAACTACACTATTGTTGATATTATCGCAAAGGTAAAAAGCGATGACGAAATTATCGACATAACAATGAAACAAAAATGGCCTATCAAAAAGGCAAGACCTTATACACAACGTCAGCCTATTTCAAGACCGCTTGTAACGGGTCAGAGAGTAATCGATACAATGTTCCCGCTTGCAAAAGGCGGTGCGGCGGCTGTTCCGGGCGGTTTCGGTACCGGTAAAACTATGACACAGCATCAGCTTGCAAAGTGGTGTGATGCGGATATTATCGTATATATCGGCTGCGGCGAACGTGGTAACGAAATGACACAGGTACTTGACGAGTTCTCAGAGCTTATCGACCCTAAGTCAAACAGACCGCTTTTGGACAGAACAATGCTTATTGCAAATACTTCAAATATGCCGGTTGCTGCGCGTGAAGCAAGTATTTACACAGGTGTTACAATTGCGGAATATTACAGAGATATGGGTTATGACGTTGCGCTTATGGCTGACTCAACATCACGTTGGGCTGAGGCACTTCGTGAAATATCGGGTCGTCTTGAAGAAATGCCTGCGGAAGAAGGTTTCCCTGCATATCTTGCTTCAAGACTTTCGGCTTTCTATGAAAGAGCGGGATATGTTACAAATCTTAACGGCAGTGAGGGCTCTGTATCAATTATCGGTGCGGTATCACCACAGGGCGGTGACTTCTCAGAGCCGGTAACACAGAATACAAAGCGTTTTATCAGATGTTTCTGGGCACTTGACAAGTCGCTTGCATATGCAAGACACTATCCGGCTATTCAGTGGCTTAACAGTTACAGTGAATATATCGGTGAAGTTACTGATTGGTATGCTCAAAATGTTTCTCCGGACTTTATGGAAAAGAGAAATAAGATGATGGCAATTTTGCAAGAAGAAAGCAGTCTTATGGAAATCGTTAAGCTAATCGGTGCAGACGTTCTTCCTGACAGTCAAAAGGCTACTTTGGAGGTGGCAAAGACAATCAGAGTAGGTTTCTTGCAACAAAATGCTTTCCATGCGGACGATACATATGTACCGCTTGAAAAGCAGAATAAGATGATGGATACAATTCTTCTTTTTGATAAGAGAATTAAGGAATGTGTCGAAAAGGGCGTTGTGCTTTCAAAGGTGAGCGAAAGCGGAATTGCCGAGGACATTATCAGAATTAAATACACGATTGGAAATGACAATATTGATGGTCCGTTCCATGATTTACAGAGAAAAATCAACGAAACATTTGACAAGTTGATTTATAACCATGAAAGCTAAAGGAAAGGATATGAGCATATGGCAATAGAATATATGGGTCTTAATAATATTCAGGGTCCTTTGGCAGTTATCGAGGGAGTAGACGATACATTCTATGAAGAAATGGTTACAGTTACTCTTGACAACGGCGAGAAAAGAATAGGACGAGTTATTGAGATTTCCGGTGATAAAGCGGTAATACAGGTTTTTGAGGGTACTTCAAATCTGTCACTTACCAACACTAAAACAAAATTTATGGGAGAGCCGATGCGTTTGCCGCTTTCAAAAGAAATGCTTGGCAGAACGCTTGACGGTATCGGCAGACCGATTGACGGTTTGGGTGATTACTTTGCGGACGAAGTTCGTGATGTAAACGGTCAGCCTATCAATCCAGTTTCGCGTGAATATCCGAACAACTTTATTCAGACAGGTATTTCGTCAATAGACTGTCTTGCCACACTTATAAGAGGTCAAAAGCTTCCTATATTCTCGGGTGACGGTCTTCCGCATGACGACCTTGCCGTACAGATTGCAAGACAGGCAAAGGTTGTTGACCCTGATGACGAAAACGGAGAAAAGTTTGCTATCGTATTCGCGGCAATGGGCGTTAAGCATGACGTTGCAAACTACTTTAAAAAGTCGTTTGAAGAAAGCGGTGTTTTGGGTAAGGTTGTAATGTTCTTAAATCTTTCAAATGACCCTGTCGTTGAAAGAATTATAACACCGAGATGTGCGCTTACAGCGGCAGAATATCTTGCATTCAAGCACGATATGCACGTACTTGTAATACTTACCGATATGACGTCATACGCGGAGGCACTTCGTGAGGTTTCATCTTCAAAGGGTGAAATTCCGTCAAGAAAGGGTTTCCCTGGTTATCTGTATTCAGATTTGGCGTCACTTTATGAACGTGCAGGTATTATTAAGGACGCAAAGGGATCGGTTACACAAGTGCCGATTTTGACAATGCCTAACGATGATATTACTCACCCAATCCCTGACCTTACCGGTTACATTACAGAGGGACAGATAGTTTTGGGCAGAGAGCTTAGCCTTAAAGGCGTATATCCGCCTGTTTCAATTCTTCCGTCACTTTCGCGTTTGATGAAGGACGGTATCGGTGAAGGCTTTACAAGAGCCGACCACCCTGAACTTTCAAACCAGCTTTTTGCGGCATATTCAAAGGTTGAGGACGCAAAGAGTTTGGCGTCAGTTATCGGTGAAGATGAACTTTCCGATATGGATAAGAAGTATATCAAGTTCGGCAGAGCGTTTGAGGAAAAGTTCCTTACACAAGGTAAGAATGAAAACAGAACTATTGACGATACTTTAAATCTTGGTTGGGAGCTTTTGGGTATGCTGCCTAAGAGTGAACTTGACAGAGTCAGCGATAAGACTCTTGAAAAATATTATCGTCCTGTGGAGGACGAAGAAGTATAATCCTGAGAGGGGGAATTTCAGATGGCAAAGACGTTAGCACCTACAAAAGGTAACTTGATGATGGCAAAAAACACATTGCGTCTTTCAAAGCAAGGCTATGAAATGCTTGATAAAAAACGAAATATCCTAATCAGAGAAATGATGCTTTTGATAGAGGAGGCAAAGGAAGTCGAGGCGAAAATCGAAGAAACCTTTGCCGCTGCATATAAGGCTTTGGAATCGGCAAACGTAATAATGGGTGTGAGCAAGGTGCAGAACCTTGCTCATTCGGCAGTGCTTGAAAACAGCGTAAAAGTTGATTTACGCAGTGTTATGGGCGTTGAAATACCTGTTGTTACGGCTGATAAGCCTGACGGCAGACCTGTTTACGGATTTAACGGAACTTCCTCGGCACTTGACGAGGCAAGCGTTAAATTTAACGAAGTTAAAGTGATGACGGTTAAGCTTACGGAAATTGAAAATGCGGTTTACCGTTTGGCTATGAACATAAAGAAAACGCAAAAGAGAGCAAATGCTCTTGAAAATATTACGATACCTCTTTATGATAAACTGTCTAAGGATATTCAGAATGCTCTTGAAGAAAAAGAACGTGAGGAGCATACTCGTTTGAAAATCATAAAAAGAACAAAAGAAAAACAGGGATAACAGACAAAAAAGCTACTTTCATACAGTAGCTTTTTTTATGCGAAAAATGTATAATATTCTTGATTTTTGTTATAACTATGTCATAATAGAAAAAGCTTGAAAATTATCGAAAAACTATTTATTTTCGCTGGAAATCGGAGGAGAAATTATGCTTACGGAAAATGAATGGAATACTATTAATAATATGCTGCTTGAGCTATACACGATTGATGAACTTGATGTATTTACGAGCAAAATAATGAAAATGATACGAATGCTTATTCCGTACACGAAAGGTTGGTTTATCATTTTAGACGATGACCGAAAGATAAGAAAAGAACAGTCATATTTTATCGGCTTTGACACGGACGTAAAAGACAAGTATATCAACTGACTCTGTACAAAGAAGAAATATATATATTTTGTGCTTTGTTCTGTTTGCGGCATTGTTTATATACGCATTCATTTGGGTTAAGTACAGACTTAAATTACCGCTTCTGAAAGGTATCGGAGTTCATCAGGTAATGATGATGGAAAGTCCGGAATATCATCGTATTCACAGTGATTTGAAAAATGAAAACAACACAAATATGGGGACTTAAAAAGTCCTCATATTTTTTTGCAATTTGATGTCGATATTAATTGTATTATGGGTGTAGGTGTGGTATAATCGTATATATTTTATTATTTGAGGAGAGTAAAGATGAACTGTTTAGAGGAAAGAATTTTAAAGGACGGAATAGTTAAAGAGGGTAACGTGCTTAAAGTGGACAGCTTTTTAAATCATCAAATGGACATTGATTTGTTTAATGAGATGGGCAAGGAATGGAAAAAACGCTTTGAGGGTGCGAATATAAATAAAATTTTGACTATCGAGGCATCGGGTATAGGTATTGCCTGTATCGCCGCACAACATTTCGGTGTGCCTGTTGTTTTTGCGAAAAAATCAAAGAGCGTAAATCTTGAGGGTGAAATGTACGTTGCGGAGGTTGAGTCATTCACGCACAAATGCAAAAATCAGGTTATTGTTGCGAAAAAGTTTTTGAATGAAAACGACCGTGTATTGATTATCGATGATTTCTTGGCAAACGGTTGTGCACTGCAGGGATTAATTCAGATAGTCAAGTCAGCCGGTGCAACGGTTGAGGGAATAGGAATAGCTGTTGAAAAAGGCTTCCAAGCAGGCGGAAGAATTATTCGTAACTTAGGTTTTCAATTAGAATCTTTGGCAATAGTTGACGATATGGACAGCAAAACAGGTATGATTAAATTCAGAGAGGAACAATAAAATGAAAAACAGTGATATTAATAACATTTATCAGTTAGACGGAAAAGTGCCTGTTTCAAAAGCTATTCCGTTTGGTCTGCAACATATTTTGGCTATGTTCGTTGCGAATATCGCACCGATTATTATTGTTTCAAGTGCTTGCGGTTTAGACACAACCGAAACCGCAAGACTTATTCAAACGGCTATGATTATTGCGGGAATAGGTTCTGTAATTCAGTTGTATCCTATATGGAAAGTCGGTTCGGGATTGCCGATTGTAATGGGAATAAGTTTTACGTTTGTATCTGTGTTCTGTTTTGTCGGTCCTACATACGGATACGGAGCCATTGTCGGAGCGGTTATTATAGGCGGAATTATTGAAGGCATACTCGGACTTTTCGCAAAATATTGGGTAAAACTGATTTCGCCGATTGTGACGGCTTCGGTTGTAACGGCTATCGGCTTTTCGCTTTTGTCGGTCGGCGCAACATCGTTCGGCGGCGGCTCGGGTGCGGAGAACTTCGGCTCGGCTAAAAATTTAATTCTCGGAACAATTACATTGGTTTGTTGTATCGGATTTAATATTTTTGCTAAATCATATTGGAAACAGTTGTCCGTCTTGTTCGGACTTATCGTAGGTTATATCGTTGCGGTGTGTATGGGTATGGTTGATTTTTCGGGATTGAGCACGGCACAAATCGTATCACTTCCGCAGATACTTCCGATTAAACCGACATTCAATATAGGCGCGATTATTTCCGTGCTTGTGATTTTCCTTGTGTCCGCAACGGAAACAATAGGAGATACATCGGCACTTGCGTCATCGGGATTAAATCGTGAGGTTTCAAAGAAGGAGCTTACAGGCTCAATCGCCGCAGACGGTTTTGTCAGTGCATTGTCGGGACTTTTTGGTTGTTTGCCGATTACGTCGTTCAGCCAAAACGTGGGACTTGTTTCAATGACAAAAGTCGTAAACAGATTTACGATTTTCACAGGCTGCGTTATTATGGTTTTGGCAGGATTGTTCCCTATGTTCGGAACATTACTTGCAACATTGCCTGAGGCTGTGCTTGGCGGCTGTACGCTTATGATGTTCGGTAATATTGTTATAAGCGGTTTGCAGATGATTGCAAAATGCGGTTTCTCACAAAGAAATATCATTATTGCCGCATTATCATTGAGTATCGGACTGGGCTTTACACAAGTTCCCGAAATTTTCTCAATCTTTCCGCAAATCATTCAAAACGTGTTCGCTGAAAACTGCGTTGCGGTTGTGTTCTTGGTTTCGATTATTTTGAATTTGGTGCTGCCGAAAAATATGGAAGCTCATCAATCATAAAAAAAACAGCAGACTATCCTAAAATAGTCTGCTGTTTTTTTATGATTAAAATTTTCCGTATTGCGCGATACCACAGAGTTCTTCTTCTATTCTCAAAAGCTGATTGTATTTTGCAACTCTGTCTGTTCGACTCGGTGCGCCTGTTTTTATTTGTCCTGCGTTTACAGCAACGGCAATATCGGCGATTGTGGTATCTTCCGTTTCACCGCTGCGGTGTGATATAACGGCGGTATAGCCGTTTTTATGTGCCATTTCAACAGCGTCAAGTGTTTCGGAAAGTGTACCGATTTGATTAACCTTGATAAGAATTGAGTTTGCGACATCTGATAAAATACCCTTTTCAAGTCGTTTTGGGTTTGTGACGAACAAGTCATCGCCGACAAGCTGAATTTTATCGCCGAGCTTATCGGTAAGGATTTTCCAACCGTCCCAATCATCTTCTCCGAGTGCGTCCTCAATAGAGAAAATCGGATATTTTTCGCATAGGGTCTGCCAGTATTCAACAAGTTCCGAAGCAGTCTTTTTTATACCCGATTTCGGCAACAAATATGTTCCGTCATCTTGTACCCACTCTGAAGACGCAGCATCTATGGCGATTTTAAAATCTTCACCTGCCTTGTAGCCTGCACGTCCGATTGCACTCATTATAACTTCAAGTGCTTTTTCGTCTGTTTCAAGATTCGGTGCAAAACCGCCTTCGTCACCGACTGCGGTGGTATTACCCATTTCGGAAAGCACCTTTTTCAATTCGTGAAATACTTCACTGCACCAACGCAAGCCTTGTTTAAATGATTTTGCACCATACGGCATTATCATAAATTCCTGTATATCGACGTTGTTATTTGCGTGTGCACCGCCGTTTAATATGTTCATCATAGGTACGGGAAGTACATAAGAATTTATACCGCCTATATATTGAAAAAGCGGTATTTCAAGGCTTGCCGCAGCCGCTCTTGCAACGGCTAACGATACACCGAGTATTGCGTTTGCACCGAGATTTGATTTATTGTCTGTGCCGTCAAGCTCACACATTTTCATATCTATCGAGCGTTGGTCGAGTACGTTCATACCGATTAACACATCTGCAATTTTTTCATTTACATTCGCCACAGCATTTTTTACGCCTTTACCGCCGTAACGCTTTTTGTCATTATCCCTAAGTTCCACAGCCTCAAAAACACCTGTTGACGCACCCGAAGGAACGATTGCTCTGCCCGACGCACATTCTGTATGCACCTCAACTTCGACTGTCGGATTACCGCGTGAATCCATAACTTCACGTCCGAAAATGTCGACTATTTCAATGTACTGTTTCATAGATATATCCTCCTTTGATTTAGTTCATAATAGAGTATTACCAAATAATCACTTTCTTATTCAATGCAGAAGTATATAATATTACATTCCGTAGGAAATAACAGCCATTGACGGATTAATATGATAAGTGTATAATGGGGGTGTACATATCAAGTTATCACAAAAGGAGAGTTGATTATGAAGAAATTTATAGGAATGGCACTTGCGGCGGTGATTTCGGTGTCGTCATTTACGGCACTTGCGGCAGGGGCTATACCCGACCATCAAGGCACAAGTATGGACGGTATTGAAATCGGTACGGCTCAGCTTAATTCGGCGGTAAAAAGTTATTATGATTTATTCGAGCAGGCAGGCGACCAATACGGTGTAGACCCAAACTTGCTTGCGGCAATATGTATGCAGGAATCGTCGGGAAGAAATTTGAGTTACCGTGATGACGGAAGTGAATATCCGGCGTGGGGTATAATGCAGATTGAAAATACTTTGGAAAAATCATTCGCAAAGTTCGGTGAGGACACTACGGGAGAAAAATGGACGCTTCAAGACAGACTTGATCCGACTAAGGCAGTGCCGTTTGCGGCATATTTAATTTCACAGTCGCTTATCAGATATGATTGTGATTATATGAAAATGATTCAGTCTTATAACTTCGGACAAACCGTACTTGACAGAATAATTGCGGCAAAGGGTGACGATTGGCTTTCGGAACGCGTTAATGCCGCACAGTATGCGACAAATTGGCCGTACAATACTTACGGTGACTCACAGTACATAGAACACGTTATGAGATATTATCATAATGATATTGATTACATAGGTGCAAAGGTAAGAATAGACGGTAAATTGCTTGCGTTTGACGACCAGTATCCGTTGCTTGAAACCATTGACGGTGAAACATATACAATGATACCTGTAAGAGGTATATCAGAGGCTCTCAATGCAAAAGTGGATTGGGACGGTGACAAGCAGGAGATTACAGTTAAAAAGGGCGGCGACGAAGTCGTGATGTATCTTGACAGTGATGTTGCGTACATAAATGATACACCGATAACGCTTGATGCACCCGCAACGCTTATGAACAACAGAACAATGGTTCCGCTTAGATTTGTCATGGAAGCATTTAATGTTACTGTTGATTGGAACGGTGACACAAGAACTGTTGAAATAACAAAATAAAAGTTAGTGAATATGTACAAAAAAGTATCGTTTGATTTTTATAATCTGACGGTACTTTTTTTGTTATCTTTATATGATAATGTGGTATATATGTAATATACGAGGCTATGGTAAAGGTCATACAAACAGATTAGTAGCCAAATAAGATGAGCGAAAAATAAAAAATATTAGGAGGGTTAATCAAATGAAAACGTATTCAATGGACGCAATTCGGAATATCGCCGTTATGGGACACGGTAAATGCGGTAAGACAACGCTTACAGAGGCAATGCTGTTCAATGCGAAAATGACCGACAGAATGGGCAAAGTCGCAGACGGCAATACTGTAACGGACTATGACGGTGAAGAAATCAAAAGACAATTCAGTATTTCAACCGCTCTTGCAACGGTAGAGTGGAAAGATATGAAATACAATATGATAGACACACCGGGCTTTTTTGATTTTGTCGGTGACGTTAAAGAGGGTATCCGTGCAGCGGATTCGGCACTTATTGCATTGAGCGGAAGAAGCGGTGTAAGTGTCGGTACGGAAAACGTGTTCAGATACGCAAAGCAAAGAGGTGTGCCGATTATGTTCTTCGTCAACAAGATTGATGATGACAGAGCGGATTATCAAAAAACTCTTGAGGAAATGAAAGAAAAGTTTGGAAAATCAGTAACTCCGTTCGTTTATCCGATAAGAGAGGGTGACGAATTTAAAGGTTTTGTCGATATTGTCGATATGACCGCAAGAAGATACGAAGGACAGGACAGAGTGGATATTCCTGTACCCGACGGTATGGCGGAAATTGTCGCACCGCTTAGAGAAATGATTATGGAGGCTGTTGCCGAAACCGATGAGGCACTTATGGTTAAGTATTTCAACGGTGAAGAATTTACTTTTGACGAAATTAAGCAAGCTATAAGAAAAGGTGTTAAGGACGGTGTTATTTATCCTGTATACTGCGGCAGCGGTCAGGATAATATAGGTGTGCGTTCGCTTATGGACGGTATGGGTAAGTATTTGCCTGCTCCGTCGGAAATTGAGGAAATCGCGAGAGTTGCCGACACAGGCGAGCCTGTTGAGCTTGTACAGAGTGAAACGGAAACAACGGCGGCGGTTGTATTTAAAACAATCGCAGACCCTTATGTAGGTAAGATGTCGTTGTTCAGAGTTTATTCGGGTGAAGTAAAGGGTGACAGCACGCTTTACAATCCGAACAAGGACGTAAACGAAAAGATAGGCAAGGTATTTAATCTTTGCGGTAAAAAACAGCTTGACGCAAAGTCGATAAAAGCCGGTGACATCGGCGCGGTTGCAAAACTTGAAAGCACAAAAACAGCTGATACATTATGTGAAAAAGGTAAGAATATCATACTTACCGGTATTGAATTTCCGCAGCCTGTTTTGTCTATGGCGATTAAACCGCAGACAAAGGGCGATGAAGAAAAGATTATAAGCGGTCTTAACAAGCTTATGGAAGAGGATCCGACATTCACAATTACGAACAATACCGAAACAAAACAGACTCTTATAAACGGTCAGGGCGAACAGCATATTGATGTTATTATAAGCAAATTAAAATCAAAATACGGCGTCGGCGCAGTTTTGGAAGACCCTATTGTTCCGTATCGCGAAACAATCAAGGGCAAGGCTACCGTTGAAGGCAAGCACAAGAAACAATCGGGCGGTCACGGTCAGTACGGTCATGTTAAGATTGAATTTGAGCCGGGTGTGTCGGAAGATATGATTTTTGAAGAAAAAGTATTCGGCGGTTCTGTGCCTAAAAACTATTTCCCTGCCGTTGAAAAAGGCTTGCGTGATTCGTGCCAGAAAGGTGTGCTTGCAGGTTATCCCGTTGTGAACTTGAAAGCCACATTACTTGACGGTTCGTATCACCCTGTAGATTCGTCGGAAATGGCATTTAAGACGGCGGCGGCTATCGCGTACAAAGAGGGTTTGAAACAGGCTAACCCTGTATTACTTGAACCTATCGGCTACTTGAAAGTATATATTCCTGAAAATATTATGGGCGATATTATCGGTGATATTAATAAACGCCGCGGTCAGATTATGGGTATGGGCGAAAGTGATAAAGAGGGACTTAATATGGTTGAGGCTGAAGTGCCTATGTCCGAAATGTTCCGTTATGCGACCGACTTGCGTTCTATGAGTCAGGGCAGAGGTATGTTCTCATTTGAGTTTACACGTTACGAGCAAGCTCCGTCAAATGTTGCCGAAAAAGTTATACAAAACTCAAAAAATAAAGAGTAATCAAGCAAAAAACTCCTTTTTGTCATATGATTAAAATATGTTTAGTTAATTTTACTAAAGAATAAAAAGTATTTTTGTGAATTATACGACTAACAATTTGTATTTAAATATGTTATCATATATATATCAAAAAGATGTATTATAAAGATAACAATACACTTAAACAAGCAGAATAAATGAAATCTGGTTTATTCTGTATAAAAATTTTTCTTGGACGAGAGGGGAACAATTAATTATGGCAGATTTACAATTAAAACACATTTACAAAAGATATGCAGGCGGTGTTACTGCTGTAAGTGACTTTACACTTGACATTGACGATAAGGAATTCATCATCCTTGTAGGTCCTTCAGGTTGTGGTAAGTCAACAACTCTAAGAATGGTTGCCGGTCTTGAAGAAATTTCAGAAGGTGAACTTTATATCGGCGGACGTCTTGTAAACGACGTTGCTCCTAAAGACAGAGATATTGCAATGGTTTTCCAAAACTACGCTCTATATCCTCATATGACAGTATTTGAAAATATGGCATTTGGTCTAAAGCTTAGAAAAACTCCAAAGGACGAAATCAAGAAGCGTGTTACAGAAGCTGCAAAGATTCTTGACATTGAGCATCTTCTTGACAGAAAGCCGAAGGCTCTTTCAGGCGGTCAAAGACAGCGTGTTGCTATGGGACGTGCAATCGTTCGTAATCCTAAGGTATTCCTTATGGACGAACCTCTATCAAACCTTGATGCAAAGCTAAGAGTTGCAATGAGAACTGAAATTAAGAAGTTACATAACAAACTTCAAACAACATTTATGTACGTTACTCATGACCAGACAGAGGCTATGACAATGGGTACTCGTATCGTTGTTATGAAGGACGGTGTTATTCAACAAGTTGATACACCTGCTAACCTTTATACAAAGCCTGATAACGTATTCGTTGCAGGATTTATCGGTTCACCGCAAATGAACTTCGTTACTGCTACACTATCAAAGGAAAACGGTAGCGTATACGCATCATTTGGCGATAACAAGATTATGATTCCTAACGGTAAGGTTACACCTGAACTTGAAGGTTATATCGGTAAGGAAGTGATCGTTGGTATCAGACCTGAAGATATTCACGATGACGAGGCGTTCATTTCAAGCAGACCTGAGGCTGTATGTAATGCATACGTTGAAGTTACTGAAATGATGGGCGCTGAAACATATTTGTATCTTGAACTTGCAGGTGAACAGTTCACAGCAAGAGTTAATCAACGTTCAACAGCTAAGATTGGTGATACAATCAAGGTTGCATTTGAAACAAACAAAATTCATATCTTTGATAAGGATACAGAAATGGCTATCGTTCACTAATTCGATTAGACAATTTAATTGTAGACAAAACCCGTATGGGTTTTGTCTACTTTGCTTTTATGAGGAATTACGGAGGAAAAGGAGTTTATATGTAATGGTTTTGATGATTTTATTTTTGGTGATAGGGTTTGTGCTTTTGGTTAAAGGTGCGGATTTATTTGTTGACGGTGCGTGTGATTTGTCAGCGAAATTGAGAATTCCGGCATATATAGTCGGACTTACGGTAGTGGCGTTCGGAACAAGTTTGCCCGAGGCGGCGGTTAGCATAACTGCATCACTGCAAGGCAGCAATGAAATTGCAATTGGTAATATAATCGGGTCAAATATGTTTAATACACTTGTCGTACTTGGTGCAAGTGCTTTGTTCGCACCTGTTGCGGTAAAAGGAAATATACTAAAACGTGATTTCCCATTCTGTATCGGTATAACCGCTGTAATGATTGTGCTTTTAATGACATTAAATCATGGTGATATTGCATTGACAAGATTGGACGGTATTATACTTCTTGCATTGTTTGCAGTGTTTATGGTCGGTTCTGTTGTGATGGGTAAGAAAGAAAGTAAATTAATTGAAAGTGCGGAGAATAGCGAAAAGGCAGATTTGCCAATGTGGAAATGCCTCTTGTTTATAATAATCGGCTTTGTCGGTGTTGTGGTCGGCGGTCAGCTTACTGTTAAAGGCGCAAAGGAACTTGCACTTATGGCGGGAATGAGTGAAAGAGTTGTCGGTCTTACCGTTGTGGCAATAGGTACATCACTTCCTGAACTTGTGACTTCGATTGTTGCCGCAAGAAAACAACAAAATGATATTGCGGTAGGTAACGTAATCGGCTCTAATATATTTAATTTGTTGTTCATTCTCGGAATATCAGCGACAATAGGTACAATAGGTACTGACTTTAATGTGGTAATCGACGGTTGCGTGTTGATTGGAATATGCTTGTTTACTTATATTTTTGCACTTGCTAATAAGAAAATTAATCGCCCTTGCGGTGTGGTTATGATTTTTATGTATGTGGCATATACGGTGTATTTGTTGGTAAGATAAGGGGGGTTTATGAAAAAGTATTATATAGGCGGGCTGCTGACTTTGGTTACGATTGCTTTTGCAACGGTAACTTTGGCAGTGAATAAAGATGTGATTGGTTATCGTAGATATATATATACACCGCCCACAAAAGCAGGTAGTATTGTGTTTGTTGCTTTTGCGATATACATAGCTGTTTTGTCAGTCGGTGCTTTGGTTTATGCGATTTACAGACACTTTCATAAAGATGAATAGTTGTGTAGTAGGGGCGACAGTTGGTCGCCCTTTTTGTGTGATTGAAATTTGCTATCGTTTATGAGAATTTCGGAGTGGCGACAGTTGGTCGCCCGTTTGCATGATTGGAGTTCGCTGTTGTTTGAGTGGAACGTGTATAGGGGCGACCATTGGTCGCCTGTTTGTGTGATTGAAATTCAATAGAGAGCCACCCCTCAGTCGACAGTGTCGACAGCTCCCCTCAAGGGGAGCCTTACGGAATGTGGCGGAAAATAAAAAGCCTCCCATTGAGGGGAGGTGGCACGAGGAACGAGTGACGGAGGGGTGGCTACTTGCAAAATCAAAAATAAAATATGGCTACATACAAAATTGCAAACAAATGCGGTGGTGCTGTTATCTGAAAATTTGCAAATAAAAAGGCAGTCGATCGACTGCCTTTAAATTAACCTAAAATTTTACCTTCAAACTCAACACGCTTCTTAACTGTCTGCATAACATTGTCAAACTGCTGCGGAGTAAGTGATTGAGCACCGTCGCACAATGCTTTCTTTGGATTATTATGAACTTCAATCATAATACCGTCTGCACCTACTGCGATAGCCGCTTTTGTAAGCGATTCAACCATCCACGGCAAACCTGTTGCGTGACTTGGGTCAACGATTACAGGCAAGTGTGAAATTGACTTTAATGCAGGTATTGCCGAAAGGTCAAGAGTATTTCTTGTGAATGTTTCGTAAGTTCTGATACCTCTTTCGCAGAAAATAACCTGTTCGTTACCGCCTGCCATAATGTATTCCGCACTCATAACCCATTCTTCGATTGTGCTTGAAAGACCACGCTTTAAAAGTATAGGCTTATTGCATTTACCAAGTTCCTTTAAAAGTTCAAAGTTCTGCATATTTCTTGCACCGACTTGAATTATATCAACATCTTCAAACAAATCAAGATGTGCCTGATTCATAATTTCTGTAACTATCGGAAGTCCTGTTGCCTTCTTTGCCTCAAGAAGAATTTTAAGACCTTCGTCGTGAAGTCCTTGAAATGAATAAGGTGATGTTCTCGGCTTGAATGCACCGCCTCTTAAAAATGAAGCACCGCTCTTTTTAACTGCTTCGGCTGTTTCTGTCATTTGCGGAACTGTTTCTACCGAACAAGGACCTGCAATGACGCTGAAATGACCTTCACCTACTGTTCTGCCGGCAATGTTGAAAATACTGTTATCCGGGTGGAACTTGCGGTTTGCAAGCTTGAACGGCTCGGAAACTCTCTTAACGTCTGCGACTACGTCGATAGTCTTTAAATCGTCTGTGTCAAGAGTTGAAGTATCACCGATAATACCAACTATTGCGGAATTTTCGCCTTTACTGTAATGATGGTCAAAGCCCATCTCCTCCAGTTGCTTTAAAAGTGCGTTTACCTCGTTTTGTTCTGCGTTTTGCTTTAGAATTACAATCATTTTTCATATCTCCTTTTCTACCATACTACATCTTACCGACGATTGTATATCGGCAAGCAACAACCAACGCGGTTGCTTATCACATTTTACTACTATTTTTGACATATGTCAAGAGGTGTGATAAAATAAGGGCATATCTACTGAATGGAGAAATATATGGAAGAAAAATTTATGAAAGAGGCACTGAAACAAGCTAAAAAAGCCGCGTCAATCGGTGAAACTCCAATCGGTGCGGTTATAGTGCATGACGGTGAGATTGTTGCACGAGGGTACAACAAGCGTGAAACCAAGAAAAACGCTTTACTTCACGCCGAAATTATAGCGATAAACAAGGCTTGCAAAAAACTCGGCGGTTGGAGATTGCCGAGGTGCGAAATGTATGTGACGCTTGAGCCTTGTCCGATGTGTGCAGGGGCGATTATCAATTCACGCATTGAAAATGTGTATTTCGGTGCGTATGACAAAAAGTCCGGTTGTGCCGGTTCGGTTATCAATTTGTTTGAAAGCGGTATGTTCAATCACAATGTCAATGTGACAGGCGGTATAATGGAAGATAAATGTGCAAGCATATTGACTGAATTTTTTAGAGAGTTAAGAAAAAAGAAATAGACTGTTTTTTATATTGCAATTTATTTACAGATGTAATATAATAAATTTTAAGGGGTGATTTTTAATGAAAATAAGAAAAATTATATCAGCTATACTTACTATGTCTGTTATGTCGGCTTGCATAATACCTATTGCAAAAGCGGACGGATTATATTCGGAAAAATTCGATATGACGAAAGTAAAAGCGGACAAGACGGACGGTGTTACGAAAGAAGTGGAAGTGCCTGACGGTGACTACACTGTAACGGTAACAACAGGCGGAAAAACAGAAACAAATGCGAATATTTATATAAACGGCGGTGAACGTGTAAGAGCGTACACGCTTGAGGCAGGCAAAACACAGGAAAATGAACAGCCTGTTGTGCCGAAAAACGGAAAAATCACTGTACAGGTTAAGGGTGACAACCCTAACGTGACGGAAATAGATATTGAACAGTTACCGACACGGGAAAAAGCCGAAAAACCTACTATATATATTGCAGGTGATTCAACGGCACAAACTTACAACTATACAAAGGTATACCCTCAAACAGGTTGGGGACAAGTTTTTGCCGATTATTTTAATGACGATATAATTATTGAAAACCGTGCAATGGGCGGAAGAAGTTCAAAGAGTTATGACAACGACGGCAGACTTGACAGAATACTTACAGAAATGCACCCGGGTGACTATGTGTTTATTCAGTTCGGTATAAATGACGGTGCTGAAAATAAGCCGGAAAGATACATAAGCGTTGAGGACTACAAAAAGCTTATTACTGACAAATATATCGGTGAGGTTGAAAAACGTGGTGGAACACCGGTGCTTATGACTGCAAATGCGGCCGCTTGGTGGGACGAAGAAAACAACTGTTTTATGGAGTCGCGAAAAGATTACGCCGACCCTACGCGTGAAATCGCCGAAGAAACAGGTTGCAAATTTATTGATGAAAATAAAATTGTGACAGACGCGTGGAACAGTATGAGTAAGAACCGCGTTTTGTCGGGTTATTTTGTATGTGAACCGCTTGAAAGTAAGGCTTATCCGTCAGGCACGAACGACACCACCCATATGAAAGCCAAAGGCGCAAAGAGAGTTGCAAAGCTTATTGCGGATGCAATTCCGGAAAATGTGCCTGAACTGGCAAAGTATTTAAAGGGTGACGAAACATTTACGGATATACAAGGTCATTGGGCGGAAAATGTTATAAAAACACTTGCCGAGAGTGACAAAATATCGGGAGTCGGTGACGGTAAGTTTAATCCCGACGGAACAGTAACGCGTGCGGAATTTTTGAAGATGGCAATGGATTCGTTTGGTATTGTCGGTCATGCATATCGTGACGGCGAATGCCTTGACGCAACAAATGATGATTGGTATTGCTACTATTTGCAGGGGGCGTTGGATAAGGATATTATTCCTGAAGAAATGATTGAGAACTGCAACGTTACAAAAGTTACTAAAACTCTTGCAGAAGCAACAGATGATAAAAAGGCGGTTACGACTGACGTAAACGTTTATACAGGTAAGTTTGACGGAGATAAGCCGATTACTCGTGAAGAAATGGCTGCGATTGCGGTTCGTTGCAAAAATTATAAAATGAGAAGATTGACAGACTGGGACAATGAAAGACGTTATCCTATTTTTTCGTTTAAGGACAGTGATGAAATTGACGAAAAATATATAAGTGATGTAGTAAAAGCTTATAATCTGAACTATATAGACGGTATGGAGGACGGTCGCTTTGCACCGAAAGAGAATTTGACGCGTGCACAGGCGGCGGTTGTAATGAATAATTTAAAATAGGAGAAATAGGAATGAATATAAAGAAAGTAGTCGCAGCGACATTGATATTGTCGTCAATGACGGCGGTATCGGCAAGTGCGGCTGAATTTAACGATATCAAAGGTCATTGGGCGGAAGATGTTATCAATGAACTTGCCGACAAAGATATTATACATGGTGTTTCGGATACAGAATTTAATCCGGACGGAACTGTAACGCGTGCAGAGTTTTTGAAGATGGCTTTGGGTACAGTCGGTATTGCCGACGTGCCGTACAGGAGCGGCGAATGTCTTGATGTTACCGCGTCCGATTGGTACGGAGGTTGTGTGCAAAGTGCGCTCGACAAAGGCTTGATACCTGAAAATATGATTGGCAATTATGCCGCAAAGATAACAGACGGCAAGGCTATTTACAGTGGCTTTTTTGACGGCGATAAGCCGATAAAACGTGAAGAAATGGCGTATATGGTTTATATGCTGTATCAATACAGTTGTGATGAGGAGGAGTCCTATAATATACTTACTCCTGTCGATTTACAGTTTGATGATGTAAGCCAAATATCGCAATGGGCATTGGATGGCGTCAGATATGCGTATACAAACGGCTTAATATCGGGTATGGACGATGATACGTTCAGACCGCAGCAAACCGCAACTCGTGCACAGGCTGCATCTATTATAAGCAGATTACTTGATAAAACGGAATAGAGGTGTAAGAAATGTTTAGCAAAAAAACAATCAGAATTATTTGTCTTGTTACCGCAATAGCTATGGTTGTACCTATTTGTATAGGTATTATCAGTATGTTTGCAGGTGTTAATTAATGTTTAAGGAGAAGTACATATGAAGAAAAAAATCATATGGTTATTTTATTTGTTGTTTGCAATATGTTTTACTTTTACTGCAATAAATATAATATTGCATAATACATATTATAAAGCATTGCACTTGATTTGTGTTACAACAATATGCTTAGTCGGGTTGACAATAATATATAAAAACCTTTCCAAAAACGAGAAATTCATTGAGAAAAATTATAATAAGATACTTATCTCATTTGGTATAGGTATGTTTATAATAGAGATTGTATTGGGAATTGCATTAAGGTATGATCCGTTGTGGGATGTTGGCGCGATACATAAAGGTGCTATTGAATGGGTTGAAACAGGGACGTTTGAAAATTATTATGAATATTTCTATAGATTTCCTAACAATCTTGCGGCAATGGCATTTTTGCATTTGTTTTTCAAAATTGCATCAATATTTGGAATTAAAGACTATTTTGCGGTTTCTGTCGTAATAAACAGTATTATGGTAAGCTGTACAACAGTAATAGTATCACTGATTTGCAAGAAAATAGCTGACGTAAAACATGCCGTTTTTGCATTGGTACTGTTTGGATTCAGTGTGCAATTCTATTTTTTGGGCGGTGCTGTGTATACTGATATGCTTTCTGTTATGTTTCCGGTATTATTTTTCTATTTATATCTGAACTCTAAAGAACAATCGGGAAAAAGAAAAATAATTACATATATATTAATGGGACTGACAATTACAATAGGAAGTTTGAATAAATTCACTGTAATAATAATTGCTATAGCAGTAGGCATTGATTTGCTCATAAACAGAAAATTCAAGGAGTTTACGAAAATTCTTGTCAGCGTAGTGAGTATTATGATGATATTTAATGTAACATTTAATTTATATATGTATTCTTCTCATTTGGACAGACAAACGGCTAAGGGTGAAAATACACCGTATAATCATTGGGTCATGATGGGGCTTAAAGGTGATGGTGTATATAATCCTGAGGATTATGAGTTTACAAGGAAATATGATTACGATGAAAACAGAAACAGTAAGATAAATAAAGAGATTTTCGATAGAATAAAAAAATTGGGTTTTTGTGGTATATTTGATTTGGCAATGACAAAATCAACAGCAGATTTCGGAAACGGAACATATGGTGCTGAAGATTTTTATAATTGTAATCCTCAAACCGATACAAAGTTGCATAATTGGATTTTGCCCGAGGGGAAGAATTATAAAAAGTATGCAACATATGCAACATCAATGCATATTGCAATATTAATTTTGATGTTAACTGCTGCATGGGGATTTGTATGCTCTGATGATGAAAAACGTAAAAAGATGTTTTCATTGTATTTGACGATATTTGGAGTATATTTGTTTTTGCTTTGCTGGGAAACAAACCGAAGATATTTTTCAAATTTCGCACCTGTAATATTTATTTGCGGAACTTTGGGTATTGATAAATTTATAGAGGTTTGTTTGAAAACTAAAGAAAAAATTAAATGTGGTTTAAAATAGGCTGATAAAGGAACTGTAACGATTTGTTACAGTTCTTTTTTGTTGTGATCGACGCAAATAGTGTATGTAATAAGAAATAATCCACAATATATAGTACAATGAAAAAAAGTTCAAAAAAAATGAAAAAAAGTGTTGACAAAAGGGATAATAGAGTGTATAATAATCAAGTCGTCAGTTGAGAGGGCTAAAGAACACGGGAAGAGAAGTGTTCGGGTTGAGAAGAAGTTAAAAACTTTTTCAAAAAACTTTTAAAAAAGTCTTGACAAACTGAAAACGATGTGATAGAATAAACAAGCTGTCGTAAGAGAGCATGTACATTGAAAGATAAATAGTGCAGGTTTTATGTCAAACATTTGCTTTGCAAATGTAAAACTATTGAGTTTTTTATGACAGAAATTCGGATAAAAATTACGAAGAGAAGTCAGTTAGTAATTAAGAGCTAACAAACAATCGAGTATATAAGAGCGAAAGCTTAAATATAACCATTTAAACGAGAGTTTGATCCTGGCTCAGGACGAACGCTGGCGGCGTGCCTAACACATGCAAGTCGAACGAGAATCTTTGGAATGATTCTTTCGGGATGAATTCTAAAGAGGAAAGTGGCGGACGGGCGAGTAACGCGTGAGTAACCTGCCCATAAGAGGGGGATAATCCATGGAAACGTGGACTAATACCGCATATTGTAGTTAAGTTGCATGACTTGATTATGAAAGATTTATCGCTTATGGATGGACTCGCGTCAGATTAGATAGTTGGTGAGGTAACGGCTCACCAAGTCAACGATCTGTAGCCGAACTGAGAGGTTGATCGGCCGCATTGGGACTGAGACACGGCCCAGACTCCTACGGGAGGCAGCAGTGGGGAATATTGCGCAATGGGGGCAACCCTGACGCAGCAACGCCGCGTGCAGGAAGAAGGTCTTCGGATTGTAAACTGTTGTCGCAAGGGAAGAAGACAGTGACGGTACCTTGTGAGAAAGTCACGGCTAACTACGTGCCAGCAGCCGCGGTAATACGTAGGTGACAAGCGTTGTCCGGATTTACTGGGTGTAAAGGGCGCGTAGGCGGACTGTCAAGTCAGTCGTGAAATACCGGGGCTTAACCCCGGGGCTGCGATTGAAACTGACAGCCTTGAGTATCGGAGAGGAAAGCGGAATTCCTAGTGTAGCGGTGAAATGCGTAGATATTAGGAGGAACACCAGTGGCGAAGGCGGCTT
>ENA-USUG01003365-USUG01003365.1-human-gut-metagenome-genome-assembly--contig:-NODE-3365-length-21991-cov-6.781008_pt1 | contig 21991 bp, 10 predicted proteins | sample MGYA00250059_ERZ773394 | MGnify/ENA primary metagenome ERZ773394 (study PRJEB29103, sample SAMN06111957) | human gut metagenome | biome: human gut; feature: ankylosing spondylitis patient; material... | reverse complement strand
TTCTGTCCCTTCCCGAAGGGCGATTTCTTAAAAGATATGGAAGTTGGATAATTTTAAAACAACGGGAAATAACATCCCTAAAGTGACATCCGGCAATCAGGGAGCAGACGGAAAAACAAAGGAATCAAACTGACAATACCCCCGGAATAAAATAATCCAGTCCTCAATAATTTTATTGTCGTGAAAAGCTATACTTATTTATAGGTAATACAAAACCTACATATCTGAAATTAGTAGGTCTTGTCTCTCTTTTCTTATAGTTCAGTTGAAAAATTAAAAAGAGGCAACTCTCCTTTTAAATTTTTATCTGTATATCATTCTGTTACCCACACTAAAATCAGATAGGCTAGAATCAAAATCCTCATTTACATATCAGACACATTATTTGAACCCTATCTTTATTAAACAAAGACAATTCTTTTCCTGCGTTTTCAAAGGAAACAGATATTTTTATACTTCATAACTCTAAAGCGTTAGTCTTTTTTTAGAAAAGAAAATTATTCATTTCAATTCAATAGTTATAAGAATTAATCTATATTTGCATATGTTTGATTATAGCATTAGTCATAACACAAACCATATATTGACAAAAAATGAAGAACCTATTACTATTTATCACCTTATTATATAGCTTTTCTATTTCAGCGACACCTCAAAAGGATATTCTGAAAGCAAGATACGACTCTTGCCATACTTACATTAAGAATAACCGTGAACAATTTCCTGTAAATGTATTACGCTGTGCCCGTATGGAAATAGAAATCGGAGAAGCATTGGAAGATAAATCTCTTATATTAACCGGTTATATTGATACCGGACGGGCTTTGTTTATACTTTATCAATACCAAATGGCATTAGAATATGTTCATAAAGCGCTACAACTAAGTACAATATTAAACGATATGGATAGAAATGCAGAAGCCAAACGACTCTGCGGAGCTATTTATACAAATCTGGATGACATTTATAATGCACGAAAATACTTAAACGAAGCTATCGCTTATTATGAATATAAGAAAGATACGACTTCCCTGATCCGAAGTTTGGGAACAATGGCTATTTCCATGGGTAAAAATGAACAATACGAAGAATGTATTCAGGTACTGAATAAAGTTTATAAAATGAGCGAAATTCGGAAGGAATACAGGACAATGCAAATTACAATGCTAAACCTATCAAATGCCTATTGGAGTTACAATAACCCCGAAAAAGGCATTCAGTTAATAGACAGTATGCGATCCGTTATTCCCATCGCTTATATTACACCTCAAGACAGCGTTTTTATTCAATATAGAATCGGTGAATATCTTTATAGCAAAAAGCAATATGCGGAAGCGAAGAAAATATTAGAAAAGAATTACGAACAAGCAAAGCGATATAAAAATTCCGAAGTCTTATCATGTACACTCAGTATTTTAATCGAACTAACCAAAGAAGAAAAGGATTTTGAAGCTTCTACCAAATATTGCGAAGAACTACTCAATCTCCACGATTCGATAGAAGGAACGGAAGTAAAGAAAAGAATCGGAGAAATGGAAGTGATCTATGAAGTATCACAAAAAAACGCGGCAATCGATCATCTTATCCTACAAAACAAATGGAACAAACAGCGTTTGATTCTTATTTTACTTATCATCATAACTATCAGTGCTATCGTTATTATCAAAATCAAAACAAATGCAAAGTTGGTTGCTTCCAAAGTTCACCTTTTGGATGAAGAGCTGAAAAACAAGAAAAACGAACTGACCAACATGGCTATTTATTATTATGAGTTGAAGAAAATGGTTGCAAATCTATACGTAAAATTAAAACAGATTAATTATCATTGCAAAGATACGGAAACCAAACAATCTTTAGCCGGTGTTTGTACCTCTATGGCTCAAAACTCCACATTGGACGAAACTAAAAACAAAATCAATAATTATATAGATACGAATTACAGTGAATATATATCACGCCTCAATGAAAAATTCCCGGATCTTTCTGATTCGGAGAAACGAATCTGTACCATGCTGTTAATCGACTATACTACCAAAGAAATATCCGATGTACTCAATATTTCAGAAAAGAGTATTAACAATATACGCTCTAAAATAAGGAAAAAGATGGATGTGCCCGAGAACTTTTCTATCTCGCAATTCCTGAAAAACATCTGATTCCATATCATATTTCTTTCTTATTATTTTCTTACATATCATTGATTTTCAATAAAATATAAGATACATGAGATGAATATTATATCATCTCACATGTTCAAACATCCTTTTCTGTATATTTTTGGATATATCTAATTTTAAACAAATGATTATGAGAAAATTTACTTCCTTTATGTTCGCATTGATCGTGTGTTTATCCGTAAATGCACAAAAAACATTTTTCTCTTGTGACTTCAATAATGGAATTCCCAAAAGTTTTGCTTTATATGATGAAGACGGCAACACCCCTTCTGATGAAGCTAAACGAATGGGGTTCGAAGTCGGCAAACCATGGATTTCGTACGGAGCGTTTGAAAACGATCCGACAAACCTTTCTATCATGAGCACTTCTTCGTACTCACCGGCGGGAACTTCTAACGATTGGATTGTGACACCTGCTATTCATATTGAATCTCCCAACGCCTACTTCATGTGGAAAGTAGGGAATTTTACAAAAAAGAAAGACGGCTATAAAATATTAGTTTCAACCAAAGGGCAAACCTTAAATGATTTCACGGATGCCAAAGTTCTCTATCAAAGCGATAAGGGGGAAGACAAGGAACTTTATATTTATACTCATATAGTTCCTTTGCAAGAATATGACGGTCAAACAATCTACATTGCAGTAGTTAATAATAGTACGGACAAATCATTTTTATTGATGGACGACTTCTTTGTAGGAGAATTACATCAGTCTGTCGATCTTATAAATACAACTAAAAATGTTTTGAATAGTGACAAAAAGATCAACATTAAGTGTTCTCTGATAAACAATGAAATACTTAGTTTCGAACATGATATCACAGTGACACTGAACATCAATAATGATACCTTTACAAAGAATATCGAAAAATTGAAGTTAGCTTCAGGAGCAAAACAAGATGTCATCTTTACCGGAATCTCTGCCCCAGCAGAGGGAGAATCTGCAAACTATACGATTACGGCAACTTATACGGATGAATCCGCAAACGAAATTGTGAAAACTATCAATTCCGCTTTATTTCGGATAGGTTCAATTTATTCGAGAAAGGTTGTCGTGGAAGAAGGTACCGGTACTTGGTGCGGTTACTGTCCACGTGGCATCGTCGGTATGAAAGCAATGAAAGAAAAACATCCTGATGACTTTATCGGTATTGCCGTACATGATGACATTATGCGGGTTGATGAATATATAGAAGGTATAACTCCGTATGTTAGCGGTTTCCCTATTGCCATCGTCAATCGTTCCGAAACTTTAGATCCATCGACTCCTACCCTTGAAAGTCAATACAAAAAAGAAATCATAAAACCTTCTATCGCTTCTGTAAGAATTAAAAAGGCTGAATTTGGCGACAAAGACAGCACACTCATACGAGTGAATGTTTCCTCATCTTTCGCATTTAATGCAGATCGTGCAAATCTGAATTTTCGTTATACTTTTGTTGTCATTGAAAACGATGTAAAAGGAACAAGTTCTGATTATAATCAAACAAATTATTATGCCGACGGAGCAGGAGGAAGAATGGGAGGATTCGAATCATTACCCGATCCGGTACCCGCATCCGAGATGTCATACCAAGAAGTGGCACGTTTTATCACTCCATTTAATGGTATAGAACAAAGTATCGCACAAACAATAGAAAAAGATAAGGAAACTTTATACGAATACACATTCCCTACTCCTAAAAACATTATGCACAAGAAAAACATAGAAGTAATAGTATTGCTGTTAGACCGGATTACAGGCGAAATCTGGAATGCAGATAAAATTGAAGCTAAAGATATGGGATACAATGCTTCTATCAATGGAATGGAAACGACAAAAGATGTAGATAATACCTTTAAAGCTTATGCTATAGACGGCAATTTGTTTATTTCATGGAACACGGAATCCACCACTCCTGCACGCGTAGAAATGTTCGGTCTGGATGGTAAAAAAGTCAAAGACGTATATTTTGAAAATGTATTGGATGGTTTGTCCGTTCCTGTAAATAACTTAAAGGGCATCTATGTCATAAAAGTATATAACGGGAAAGATGTCTTTGTAAAAAAAGTAATACTATAATACAACATCTATTTCTCTTTAAACAATGCTCTAATTGATATCACACTTTATTTCTTGGAATCTATTTTGAATTACATTTGAAATACGCTATTTAATCAATTAATACAAAGCCTATGAAAAAGTATCTTTTACTATCATTAGTAGTGGGAATATTAATTTCCGTCACTTTTGCATTTGCAGAAACCGGGAACACTCTCCCGTCTGATCTTAAACAAACAGTTAAGCAAGACCGGACAAAAGCCTCCGGTCAGATCAAAAACAAACAGCCTCGTCTCAAAAAAGCTCCCGCTTACTACCCGAAAGCATATCAGACAAAGAAAATCTATGGCTTCCAACTGGCAAGCGACGGTTCCGATGAAGGTTTCGTTGAATTTAATCTAAAAGACCTGTCGACAACCACTGTATTATTCCCCGACAATCCGGACTACATCAATTTCCAAAACCTAGTTGGTGGTGCCTATGGAGACGGTACTTATTATTACTTCAACGGGACTGATGCGTCTATTGCCACAGAATTCGATAAAATAGACCTAAGTACAGGTAAGAAAACAATTCTATCGGATTACTATACGGCAGGGCTTCAGGTCATAAAGCCTTACGATATGACCTACGACTACTCTACCCATACCATGTATGGACTGATAACCAGCAACAAAGATAACTTCTATGCACAACGCTTGGTCACAATAAGGCTGACTGACGGATATGCAGAAGATGTAGCCATATTGAACGCAATGTACAGTTCTTTGGCTGCCAGTTATGATGGTCACTTATATGCTATAAAAGAAAACGGATATTTGGTAGAGCTGAATAAAAAGGACGGAACAGAGCAAAAGATTCTCGAAACAGGATATATACCCAAAGTAGAATTACGCCAATCCATGGAATTCGACCATACGGACGGGAGTCTATATTGGGCACTGTCAACAAAAGATTATGAAGGAAATCTGATAAAAATAGACATTCAGAATAAAGAGGCAATTGATTTAGGTACATTGGGAGAAAACGCACAAATATCCGGGATGTATATTCCATTTTTAAGAAATAACCTTAATGCGCCCGCCGCCGCCGAAAATTTAAAGCTTACCCCTGAAACCGGAGGAAAACATGAGGCGACATTAAGTTGGAAGAATCCGGAACTAACCATTAATGAAGATCCGTTATCAAGTATTACCAAAGTAGAAGTCTACCGAAACGACGAATTGGTGAAAACTTATGAATCACCAACCAAAGGCCAAACCATGTCATTCAAGGAAACGAATGTACCCAATGGTTTCAATACCTATAAAATTGTTGCATTTAACAGTGCAGGCGAAGGTGCTCCTGCTACCGTTACCGGTTTTGTAGGACGTGACGTTCCTGATGCCGTAACCGACATAACCTTATCAAAAACCAATGCAACTTCTATAGAACTCACGTGGGAATCACCCGAAAAAGGAGTATCCGGCGGATGGATAGATCAATCAACCTTAACTTACAATATAGTCCGTTTCCCGGACAGTACGGTTGTAAAAAGCAATTTTGCAGAGCAAACATACACCGAAAATAATCTGACGAATCTGAAAACTTATTACTATCGGATTGAGCCCCAAACCGCCGACGGTAAAGGGGAAATAGCTGAATCAGAACATATTCAAGTCGGAGAATATTGCTCTATACCGTATCAAACAAACTTCATCTATCCTGATGAAAGTGATTTATGGACGATAATCGATGCTAATGAAGACGATTTTATGTGGGATTTCGACGCATATTTATTATCGTTATTTTTCCCTGAATCTAAACCGGGATCTGCATTTTTCAGCGGATGGGATTCGGATGACTGGATCATTTCACCACCTATCAAACTAGAAAAAGGGAAACATTATGAAGTTACTTTTGATTCGCAAATCAGAGAATTGGATATAACTCAATTGGAAGTAAGCATTGGCAAAGAAAGCACTGTAGAGTCTCAAAAAATGATTAGAAAAAGAACACTGACAAATACAGACTTCCAAAAAGAACAGATATTATTGCCGGTATTTGGAGAAGATGGTAATTATCATATTGGTATACGGGTAAACTCGACCGATACAGAACAAAAGCAAATAGTACGACTGACTTATCTGGAAGTTAAAGAAACAACCGCCGGCTCTGTACGGGGAAAAATTATCAGTGATGGAGCACCGATAGAAGGAGTCACCATTTCTTATAAGCAAGAGGACAAAATAATCACATCTGCCCAAACAGACGCCGAAGGTAATTATGAAATCCCTTATATCGCTGCAGGTACTTACAGTTGTATAGTAGATAAAGAAGGTTACAGCACTATCGAGAAAGAAGTCACCGTAGAGGAATTAGCTTCACTGACACTGGATTATTCATTATTCCTCAGAGGAACATCTAAAATAACCGGTAAGATAGTAGATGCAAGAAACCAACCGGTTGCAGACGCTGCTGTCAGACTAACCGGATACAAAACATATCAAACCCGAAGTAAGGAAGACGGTTCGTTTGAAATTCCAGATGTATACAATGCTTCTTATCAGTTCATTGCATTCAAGATAAAGCATGAACAATTCACCCGGCAGATTAGTGTAAATGAAGATATGGTATTAGGTGATTTGCAGTTGGAAGACAAACTATTGCCACCGACCGGTGTAAAAGTAGACGCCGATAATACGAAATCTACGGTTATGTGGCAAGAACCGGTGGATATAAAAACATTCCGCTACGATGATGGTACGGTAAGAGGAGTCAGAGGATATAATGGAGGAATGGAAGCAACAAATCTGTTAAAGGTGTTAGGTAGTGTATACCGACAGGCAGCTATATTAACAGGCATGTCGTGGTACACAGTGGAAGATGGATACCGCGACCATGATACGGTAGACATATTTGTTTTTGATCTGGATGAAAATGGAGAACCTTATAATAAGATTCTTTATCATGCAAGTAACGTTTTAAATAAAACGGATAAATGGATGACACATACCTTCGAACAACCGGTAGAATGTCCGAATGGTTTTGTTATTGCTTTAAGTTGCGACGGCTTCGCATCTTTGGGTGTTGATGACGGTGCAGGTTCCGATTACCCTTTCCATGCAGGAACTCAATGCGGCTCAAAAGATTATACGTTATATCCGTTTAGTTATATTGAGAATGAGAGTGGTGGAGATGAAATGAAACAAAATTTCATGCTACGGGCAGAAGGAGTACCTGTAGGGCCTGAGTTCGAACGGATTGTTCCTGCGAACCAGACAATGCAAAGACAAATTCCAATGGAAAAAGGAAGTTCCGTATGTAAAATAGAGACAAGATTATTGGATACTCCGGTTGAAACAAAATCAAACATCTCAAATACTCAAAAAACGGAAGAGACCTATCATCCTGCTTATAATGTATACCGTTTTAAGGAAACCGATGAAAAAACACCTGATAACTGGAACTTATTAACCACTGAACCTGTTAACGAATCAACTTATCAGGACAGAAGTTGGAGCACTTTATCCAAAGGAGTTTATAAGTATGCAGTAGAAGCGGTTTATACTGGCAACAAAGTATCTGACGCCGTTATAACAGGAAAAGCAGGGAAAGATATGGCTACAACTATTACGGTCACTCTCTCTACCAACCTTGAAGGAGCTTCAACAGAAGGAGCAGTCGTTCAATTGTCAAGTACGGACAATCGTTATACCGGTAAAGCGGATGCTTCAGGAAAAGCAGTTCTATCCGGTGTTTGGAAAGACAACTATGAACTGTCCGTAATGACATTAGGTTGTGAAACATATACCAAAAAGGTAGATTATTCTACGAATAACGAATATCAGGAAAACATTCAGTTAAAAGAAAAGATTGTGACTCCGAATAAGCTAAAAATTGAGAATACGGAAAAGACAGATGAACGCATGTTCAGTTGGAATAGCTTCAAGATATCCGATGATTTTGAATCGCATCAGGATTTTGCCATCAACTCACCGGGAAGCATAGGTTGGAGTTATATTGATGGTGATGGTGCACCGACAATTAATATGTCAACACTGACTCATGGAGATATCGTACATCCGGGTATGAATAGTCCGATGGCTTATATAATTTTCAATCCGGCTTTAACCAAGCCATCACTGGAAGGAACAATAGTTCCTCATAGCGGTGACAAAGTTCTGGCTTGTTACAGTGCTTCTCACGCTGTTAATAATGACTATATCATTTCTCCCGAACTGAATACACCGGATGATTTCACTTTCTCATTCTATGCCTATTCATTCGGAGCAAGTGAAAACAATTATGATAAAATACGAATAGGATATTCATTCACCGGCAAAGAAGAAACTGACTTTATCTGGTTGACTCAAACTCCTATTGATATTGAAGATGATTATTGGACTCCATACAGCTATACAATCCCTGCAGGAGCACGTTATGTAACAATTAATTGTGTTTCAGAGCATCGAATGATTCTCTTAATTGACGATATTTATATCGGTACTCAAACTGAAGGTTATATAAGCCCAACGAATGGCATTGGTCATCATACTTATGAAATTTATCTGGACGGCAAGAAAGTAGCGACTCAAAACGAAACTACCTATCTGTTCACAAAGTTAGAAGACGGTAATCATACCGCAGGCGTAAAAGCCGTATATGCTACAGAATCTACGGCAATATCCACCATTAACTTTGAAATTTCAGGAAGTAGTATTGAAAATGTAACCGATGAAGAGGTAACACTGTATCCGATACCTGTTAAAGACCGGCTATATATTGATGGTCAATATGACAAACTGTCTATATATGACGTAAGCGGGATGCTAAAAAGTGAATATGATAAGCCCGTTTCATCAATTGACGTTACCAATTTAAATACCGGTGTATATATGGTTAAAATAATCAGTGGCGATAAGACTTTAACCAAGAAATTGATAATAGAAAATAATTAGTGACAACTTAAACCTTATCTTACCCAAGCTTACAACGTTTATTGTAAGCTTGGGTTATTTTTAGACAATTCCACAGACTTCGGCTTTAGCTTCCCGAATCAAATCCTGCGGAGCTATTTTTATCTGTAAACCTCGCACACCGGCGCTTACATATATATAAGGAAAAGACATACAGGTTTCATGGATATAAGTCGGGAAATGTTTCTTCATACCAATCGGAGAACAACCGCCACGAATATATCCCGTCAGTGGTAAAAGTTCTTTCATTGGTATCAGGTCACACTTTTTATTACCTGAAACCTTTGCTGCCAACTTTAAATCGACTTCATGCTCTCCGGGTATAACGCAAACAAAATATCCCGTTTTATCTCCCTGCAATACCAATGTTTTAAATACCTGTTCTATATCCTCGCCTAAGCTGGCAGCCACATGAACTGCAGAAAGATCGTTTTCATCTACGTCATAGGGTATAAGCTCGTATTCCACTTTCGCTTTATCAAGCAAGCGAGCTACATTTGTCTTATTAATCTTTGTCATAATCCTAATTCTTCTTTTATGAATTTCGGCGTATAACCTTTGCCACTCAAGGCCACTTCTTCCGGTGTACCGGTAGAAAGCAACTGCCCCCCTCCTTTTCCACCTTCCGGACCCATATCTATGATATAATCCGCCATCTTGATAACATCCAGATTATGTTCTATCACGATAACCGTATTGCCCTTATCCACCAACTTATTCAATACATTCATCAATACACGGATATCTTCGAAATGCAATCCGGTGGTCGGCTCGTCAAGTATATACAGCGTCTTACCCGTATCTCGTTTCGAAAGCTCGGTAGCTAGTTTCACACGCTGACTTTCTCCTCCGGAAAGCGTAGTGGACGACTGCCCCAACTTTATATATCCCAAACCGACCTCCTGTAACACTTTTATCTTATTCAATATCTGCGGCACATTCTCAAAGAATTCAACCGCACGATTTATCGTCATATCAAGAACATCTGCAATAGACTTTCCTTTATAACGCACTTCCAACGTCTCACGGTTATAACGTTTTCCATGACATACCTCACATGGGACATATACATCCGGCAAGAAATTCATTTCTATGGTTTTATAACCGTTTCCGCTACATGCTTCACAACGTCCTCCGGTTACATTAAAAGAGAACCGTCCCGGTTTATATCCTCTGATTTTAGCTTCCGGCAAACCGACAAACAAACTGCGGATATCAGAGAATACCCCCGTATAAGTAGCCGGATTGGAACGAGGAGTTCTGCCAAGAGGCGACTGATCCACATTCACCACCTTATCTATATACTCCAACCCTTCAATCGAATCGTAAGGAAGAGGATCTTGCAAGGAACGATAAAACTTCTGCGACAAGATAGGTTGCAAGGTATCATTAATCAAAGTAGACTTACCGCTACCCGATACTCCCGTTACACAAATCAACTTACCTAGAGGAAACTCTACATCAACGCCTTTCAAATTATTGCCTACGGCACCATTCAGCTTGAGAGAGTGCCCGTTTCCGTTTCTCCGCTTTACAGGAACATCGATCTTTTTCTGTCCGTTAAGATATTGGGAAGTAAGCGTTTCCGTTTCGAGCATCTTCTGTGGTGTACCTGCAAAAACGACTTCTCCTCCCAGACGTCCGGCTTTCGGCCCCATATCCACAACATAGTCGGCAGCAAGCATCATATCTTTATCATGCTCTACCACAATAACCGAATTACCGGAATCCCGCAATGTTTTCAGGGAATTAATCAAACGTAAGTTATCACGCTGATGAAGCCCGATACTCGGTTCATCCAATATATAAAGGACATTAACCAACTGCGAACCGATTTGCGTAGCCAAACGAATACGTTGGCTTTCACCGCCCGACAATGATACGGACGACCGATTCAGGGAGAGATAATCCAGTCCGACATCCAGAAGGAATCTTAATCTGGCCCTGATCTCTTTCAATATTTCGACTGCAATCTTACTTTGTTTCTCAGACAAGAACGGATCTACATTCATCAGCCAATCATATAGTTCCGAAATATCCATCGAAGCCAATTCATAGATATTCTTATCATGGATACGAAAATGCAAGGCTTCCTGATTTAATCGCGCACCTTTACATTCCGGACATACGGCTGTACGTGCGAATTGTTCCGCCCATTTCTGCGCAGTAGCGGATACATCCTTCTCTTGCATCATCTGGATATACTTCACAATACCTTCATACGATACAAAATAGTCCGAAGATGTGTGTATCACGGACGCTTTTATCTTAATCCGTTCGTCTGAACCATAAAGAATTTCATCAATCAAATCATCCGGAAACTCCTTAACCGGAGTCTTTATGTCCGTATCATACTTCTCCAGCAAAGCTGCTATCTGCCAGAAAATCATAGTATTCTTATACTTCCCTAACGGAGCAATCGCACCGTCATAAATGGAAAGCTCCCTATCCGGTATTACCTTATCTATATCTATCTGGTTGACATATCCCAATCCTTTGCAACGAGGGCAAGCCCCTTGCGGAGAATTAAAAGAGAAATTATGCGGAGCCGGTTCACGATAAGAGAGTCCGGTCACCGGGCACATCAAGCGTTTGCTATAATGACGAAGTCCCATTTCTTCCGCATCCAAAATCATGATTAAGCCGTCACCTTGTGCCATAGCTGTCGCCACACTCTGTTTCAGACGCTTGTCATCCTTATTCGAATTAACCACCATCTTGTCTATGACAACTTCAATATCATGATTTTTATAACGGTCGAGCTTCATGCCATGAGTGACTTCACGAATTTCACCATCCACCCGGACATACAGATAGCCTTTCTTGCGAACTTGTTCAAACAATTCTTTATAATGACCTTTACGACTCTTCACCAACGGAGCCAGCAAATAAATCTTCTTTCCTTCATATTCTTTCAGAATCAAATCCAGAACCTGTTCCTCCGTATATTTAATCATCTTCTCACCGGACAAATAAGAATACGCCTCTCCTGCCCTTGCAAACAACAAACGAAGATAATCGTATATTTCTGTTGTCGTTCCCACCGTAGAGCGAGGGTTCTTATTGGTAGTTTTCTGTTCAATAGAAATAACAGGACTCAATCCTGTTATCTTATCGACATCCGGGCGCTCCATATTCCCCAGAAAATTACGTGCATAAGCAGAGAACGTTTCTATATAACGTCTTTGTCCTTCCGCAAAAATGGTATCAAAAGCTAATGAGGATTTTCCGCTCCCGCTCAATCCGGTTATTACAGTCAGACTGTTACGGGGTATTTCTACATCTATATCTTTAAGATTATGTACACGCGCACCGTATACATTTATAAGTTCTGTTTCGTCTATCATATTATCATTCTCCTCCAGTCGTGGAATCATTCGAGCCGGTCCCGCTAAATCCCCGAAGTATGGTTATATCTCCCTTATGTTTATACTTTATTCCATCAGAGCCTTCTGCCTCTATCACTACAAAATAAACTCCGTCTTTTACCTGTTTCCCTTTATAAGAACCATCCCAACCGCCGTCGATTTCAGACAATCCCCAATGATAGAGCTGCTGCCCCCAACGATTGAAGATGTAGGCATTAAACTTTATCAAAGACTTATAATGCACCTTGAAAATATCATTTATACCATCTCCATTAGGAGAAAAAGCATTCGGTACTTTTAGTTCGGACTCACTGATTTTGATTGTATAGGTCGCAGAAACTTCCGGTTCCGGTGATGAATTGCCGTCCGCATCTGTAAAAGTTACCAGCAAGCGGATGTAATAAGTACCCGAATCATAGAAAGAGAACTCAGTATCATCTTCAAAACGGGTCAACTCATTCGTCTCAAATCCAGGCGAAAGCGAACGGTTCCATTCACATCTCCAAGTATAACCTTCCGGTGCTTCGATACGAGACTCACAAACAAGCTTCATCGGCGCAGCAGCAACAAACGGTTCTGCTGCATCAATAGTATCGACGGATTGCTGGCCGTTTGTCTCAGTAGAGTAAAGTAGCGGATTCATCTGCTGTGCATAAACCGGAAAGAAAGACGTCACCACTGCCAGTAATACAATAACCAATAACCTATTTACAATATTTCTTTGATTCATACTCCTTATTATATTATTACGTACTATCAGTATAACGTAAGGTTTGCAAAATTAATGTTTCCGCATGAATTATTTAATTAAAAAGCCTAATAATATTTTCTTAACTGATTATATAATGTGAATAAATTACTTTTTCTTACCTTTGTCATTCGTATTCTAATTCATATTTTTACAAGAAAACAAATGAAATTAATTAATTGCCTGTTAGTCTCATTATTATTAATAAGCTCTCCGTGCATACACATCACAGCACAGGAAAATACAACTCTTTCGGAACCTTATTTTTTACATACAATAGAAAAAGGACAAAGCCTGTACTCTATTTCCAGTATGTATAATGTGAGCCAAGCAGATATCATACGTTTGAATCCGGGATGTGATGAAAAGATTTATGCCGGACAAACCTTGAAAATACCCCAGGCAAAAGGACATAAGCAATCTCAGTTATTCCACACTATCCAGCCGCAGGAAACACTTTATCAACTTACGGTAAAATACGGCATTTCGGCAAAAGCCATTTGTGATGCCAACCCCGGACTTAGTGCCAACAACTTTAGAATAGGGGAAGTTATTGTAATACCTTCTACAGAAGAAACAATAAAAGAACAAACTTCTGCCAAGAACCCTTCTACTCCGGAAACACAATCACCTGCTATGGATGGAAAATCAAAGTGCAGGGATATGCACAAAGTTGCTAAAAAAGAAACAATATTCAGCGTAAGCCGTAAATACGGTATTACTGAACAAGAGTTAATCGCAGCTAATCCGGAACTAAAACAGGGAATGAAGAAAGGAACATTCTTATGCATACCCTACCCTTCTTCCGCACAACAATCTCAGAAAGAGCAAACTAATAAAGAAAAACCAGTAAGCGATAATGAATTGTTTGCCAAAAACAGAGAAGAAAGCAAAAAAATATCTACGATAAAAGCCGCAATCATTCTGCCTTTCCTGGATGAAACCAATAAAAGCGAGGCTAACAGAATGGTAGAATACTATGAAGGTTTCCTGATGGCGGTAGATAGTCTGAAAAAAAGCGGGGTTTCAATTGATTTATATACGTATGATTCGGGAAATGCCAAGTCTTCTTTATCTCCTATTCTAAACAGAAAAGAACTGAAAGAGATGAATATTATTTTCGGTCCGATGCACTCGTCCCACATTAAACCCTTGGCAGACTTCGCGCGCAACAATAATATCAATCTGGTAATCCCATTCTCATCAAAAGGAAGCGAGGTATTTAATAATCCGAACGTTTATCAGATAAATACCCCTCAATCATATTTATATTCGGAAGTTTACGAGCATTTCACCCGAAAATTCCCGAATGCGAACGTTATCATACTGCAAACCGACAATACAGATAAGGAAAAGACCGACTTTATACAAGGATTGAAGCAAGAATTGAAAAGTCATTCCATACCTTATCAATCGGTAAGTGCAAACGCCACGAAAGACAATCTTAAAAAACTGCTTGTAAGCGGTAAAGAGAACATATTTATTCCGACCTCCGGTTCCAATATAATGTTAATCAAAACGTTACCACAATTACTTTTATTGACAAGAGAAAACCCCGAACAAAAAATCAATCTGTTCGGATACCCGGAATGGCAAACTTATACGAAAGACCATTTAGATGGCTTTTATGAGTTAGATACTTATTTCTATTCCTCATTCTACACGAACAACCTGTTTCCTTCGGCTGTTAATTTCACTAATAACTACCGGAAATGGTATGGTAAAGACATGACCAACAGTTATCCTAAATTCGGAATGTTAGGATTTGATACGGGATTTTTCTTTCTAAAAGCTTTGTCTCGCTACGGAAGCAACTTTGATGAGTATATCAAAGACGTAAACGTGACTCCTATACAAACCGGATTCAAATTTGACCGTGTGAACAACTGGGGAGGATTTATCAATAAAAAAGTATTCTTTGTACACTTCACCAAAGACTACGAATTAGTTAAATTAGACTTTGAATAACCAATGAGTTACAAACATATTCTTGCTGCACTATTGCTTATATGCTGTTTACCCGCATTTTCTCAGATCGGAGAACTTCGAAATAACTGGGCTATCGGAGTAAACGGAGGCGTTAATCTTAGTCAGGTTAGTTTTGAATCCGCAGTGCGGGTAAAAGAAAAATTTCAATTAGGACCTACATTCGGTGTAACAGCCCGTTATATTTCCGAAAAATACTTCGCCATGATTTGCGGAGTACAACTGGAGTTAAACTACTCCCAAAGAGGCTGGAAAGAAGATCCGGAAGAAAAGCCATATACATATAATCGTGTCATGAATTATCTGGAAATGCCTTTTCTTGTACATTTGGCTTTTGGAAAAGACCGTGGAGCACAATTTTTCGTCAATGCCGGTCCGCAATTAGGTTATTTCATCAGTGAAAAAGAGAATTATGGAGGCGATTGGGAGAAATATCCCTATGAACAGCATGGCAAGATGGTCGAAAAGAAGTTCGACTATGGTATTGTAGGAGGTGCAGGTGTCGAGATTAGAACCGGAGCCGGTAATTTCCTTGTAGAAGGAAGATATTACTTCGGATTGGGTGACTTTTTTAACAGTAGCAAGAAAGATTATTTCGAACGTTCCGCCCACACCACCATTTCTGCAAAAGTTACCTATTTATTCGATATTACGAAGTAAAAAAGTCACTAAAAACGGAATTACCAACAAGTTCTTTCATCCTTCAGTCCTCTTTTAAACATCAATGTATAAATGGGTTATCCTGAAAGATTCCAATAAAAAAGCTTCAGTGCAAGAAAGTATTTTCTAAAAATAAAGGACCGCACCTTTCTCGTCAAACGATAGGAGTTTGTAAACAAACGACCGTATCTTTAAAAACAAACATAAGGTTGATTGTAGAAAAACACCGGAATGTGTCAAAATCAAAGTATCCAAGTTTCCCCGCTTGAGCGGGGATTAAGAGGTGTGTGATCTTTCTTTAATTATTCAACTTTAGACAATTCACACACCCCCTACCCCCGCTCAAGCGGGGAAATTGAGAAACCTCATGTTTTTTAAAACAACCAAGATGATTTTTTAATCTATAACTCTGTCAGCCTACGAAAATTAAAGTTCAGGATAAACAACTCATGCACAATCCATTGCATCATAACTGAAGGATGAAGGATATAGTCGTGCAATCTGATTTTGCCCCCATATATCAAAAAAAGTGCCCGAAAGGATTTACCTTCCGGACACTTTTTATTTACTTGTTTGTTATCTTATTCCTGATATATCAATTAAAGATATAACGTACACTGAATTGTATTGAATAAGTAGAACCAAATCCTTGGTAATCTTTGAATGTCTTAGTCAAAGTTTGTGAACCATCCTTATTCATATTGAAAGCTCGCATACCATTATTATTAACAAGTTTTCCTTCTAAATCCGTAGCAACTTTCAAAGGAGATGTTGCGTTGGTTGTTGTTTGTTTATAAAGCCCCCACTTATTACATAACAAGTTTCCTACATTCATAATATCAATTCCAAACTGCAATGTATTACGTTGTTTTCCGATATTAAGATAGAAGTTCTGCATAAACTTAAAGTCAAACTGATGATGCCAAGGCATAATTGCAGCATTTCTTTCTGCATATTCACCTTTATGTTTACTTAAGTAGTCATCCTGATTAAGGAAATTCCAAAAATCTTCAGCTTGTTGTGCAGCAGTATATATCACCTGATCACCAGGATTTCCTTCACCTGAATATGTCACAGTTTCGCCTTTACTGTTTACACCTCTCTTAATATCCAAAAAAGTAAGTTCATCTTTAGATTTCGGAATATACATCAATGGATTAGCACCACCGTCGTCCACAGGATTATTACTATAAGTATATCCGTAACGAGAATAAGAATAGATATTAGAATAACCTAATTGGCTTCCTTCATAAATCAATGAAACAGAAGAACCGAAATTCTTTGCATAATCCTTATGATAGCCTACAGAAGCAATAATACGGCTTGGAGCCACATAGCTGGCATATCCAATCTCATGTGCATTCGACCCATTCACAGAATAAGTATTTGTTTTCCAAGCAGAAGTAACCTGGTCACCGATTCCGTCACTATATGATTTAGCATGTGAATAAGTGTAAGCAAATGATAAATCCAAACCAAAATTAAAGTTCTTACGTAATTGAGCAGAAATAGAATAATAATAAGCTTTATCCCCACCATTTTCTATTAAATAAGGGGCAACATTTTTCCTTTCACTATTCTTATTAACAAAACTATATCCGTAATAAAGACGATTATCATTTTCCGATAATTTAAACTCACTTGGATCACTTAAACCAACATTAGTAACAACAATTGGATTAATATCTTTATTAAAGATTCCCTCTAAAGTAAAATCAATATCTCCCGGCAATTTAGCATCGAAAGCCAAAGATGTCTTAAATGTAGAAGGCATTTTCAAATCTTCCGCCATAATAGTAGGTGACTGCGGTGCTGTTAGATCTTTTTCCACAAAAGCTCCACCATACATTTCGTTCAAAATACCCGGCAAAGTCGGACTAAAGTTAGGAGCTTCATTAGAATTATATGTAAACATTGAATATTGACCTACATTAGAATTACCAACGGTCGATACAATCCATACAAATGGGATACGTCCTGTATAAAGTCCCATACCACCACGAAGCACATATTTACGTTCACCGGTCATATCCCAGTTAAATCCAACGCGCGGAGAAAGATTTACCGTAGTTTTAGGCATTGTACTAGTAGAATAATGCTTCCCGTGAAACAGCAAATCTGCAAATTCTTTATTGTAATTATTATCCAGAGCCGGATAAATAGGAACTTCCAAACGTAAACCTGCCGTCAATTTAAAATTCTCAGAGAATGCCATTTCATCCTGATAATAAAGGGATACCTGTTCATAATTGAAGGTTGCATTTTCTTGAGTCAGACTGTTATTATTCGGATGAGTAATAGCAAAAGCAGAAGGCTTTCTTTTATTCACAAAATCATCCCATGAAGAGAACACATAATATCCGGCACCTGCAGGCATAAATCCATTTTCCGAATGATCAAATTCATATTGTACACCGGCAGTCATATTATGGATTCCTGTTGAATAGTTCAATTCATCCGTAGCAGTAACTGTTTTTACACGACTCAAGTTACCATAAGTAAATGGGTCCGGTCCGAAAGAAGCATAAACATCACCATCTTTCAAGATATCGACAGTCGGGAAGAAAGAACCGTCTGTTTCTCTCGGTTGATCCTGATAAGAATATGCAACACGTAACACGTTATTCATCTTTCCATCCATAAAACGAGCATTCCATTCGGAAGCAATACTCATAAAATCACGAATTTGGTAATAGCGGGAGTTTTCATAAGTTAACGCATAATTAGAACTACGCGAACCACCAGCTCCATGTCCCGGATATATCGTAGTATTACTCATCGGAGAAGTTGAATTGGAAGGAGAATTAGAATCTTTCGTATGTGTTTTTGTAAAACGGAAGTTCAACTTATTATTGGAGTTAATATTCCAATCAACGCGAGCCATCACACGATAAGCAGGAGTAGACACATCATAACCGGAATAACGACCGGTCTTATATCCGTAAGTTTCGCTCATATACTTACTCATCATATCCATGTCTGCAACAGTAGGACGATGAACATTATTTTTATTCCACTCAGCATTTTCATCAACACGTGCTATGGCAGTAGGGCCGGCAGTTATATTATCTTCATATTCACCATTTACGAAGAAGAATAATTTATCTTTGATAATCGGTCCACCTATACTTGCACCATAAGTATAATATTGTGCTTTAGAGCGAGTTAAATCATAATCACGTACATGTATACCTTTTAAATTCTGATTATTTAAATAAGTATAGGCCGTAGCTTTAAACTGATTGCTACCGGATTTTGTAACCGCATTGATAGCACCACCGGTAAAGCCACTCTGACGAACATCATACGGAGTTACAGAAACAGAAATCTGTTCCAATGCATCCAATGAGATCGGAGAACCGTTAGCCGGAAGATTCTGTCCAATACCGAACATATTATTAAATGCGGCACCGTCCACCGTAACAAATGACTGGCGATAGTTACCTCCACCTACAGCAAAACCATTTGTTGTAGAAGAAGATTGCGGAGAAAGACGCATAATATCATTCATACTACGGCTAACAGTCGGGATTGCAGCCATTTGCTGACTATTAATGTTAGTAATAGCCCCGGCACGGTCACTATTCATATTACTGTTAGAAGAACCTACCACAACAATTTCATCAAGTAGCTCCGAAGATTCACGCATTGAAACATTTAATACATAGTTGGAAGCCAACTGAAGATTAATTCCTTTATAAATTGCCGTTTGATAACCAACATAAGAAATCTCCACTTTATATGGTCCTCCAACTTGCATTCCCTGGATTGAAAAAAGACCATCAACATTAGTGATTGTTCCATACCTGGTACCGGAAGGTTCATGAATGGCTAATACGGTTGCGCCGATAACAGCTTCATTCTGGGCAGTTACTTTACCACTCATACTGGCAGTAGTAACCTGGGCATTAACCAAAGTAGTAAGCATTAACATTGCTACTACTAAAAAAGATCGCATTCTTTTTAATAACATAATGTAATTGGTTAGATTAATACTAAAGATCAATTCATCTAAAAGCGCAACAAAGATAATTAATATTATTTAGTTATACATTACATTTGCATTTCATCTTTTAACGAAAAATCAAATTCTTCCAAAATAAACACAAAAAGACCTTTGCACTTGAACAATGCAAAGGTCTATAAACTATTGTTTTATAACTACTTATTTACTAATCTTCCATCAATTTGCGATAACGTACCCGTTTAGGTTCTTCAGCACCCAAACGCTTTAATTTATTTTCTTCATACTCTGAATACGATCCTTCAAAGAAAAACACCTCCGAATTTCCTTCAAAAGCTAAAATATGAGTACATATACGATCAAGGAACCAGCGGTCATGCGAAATAACAACAGCACAGCCCGCAAAATCTTCCAAGCCCTCCTCCAATGCCCGAAGTGTATTTACATCAATATCATTGGTAGGCTCATCAAGCAATAGAACGTTACCTTCTTCTTTTAATGCCATAGCTAAATGCAAACGATTACGTTCACCACCGGAAAGCATACCGCAAAGTTTCTCTTGATCACCACCGGAAAAATTAAAACGTGACAAGTAAGCACGGGCATTAACATCTCTGCCTCCCAAACGAATCAACTCGTTGCCACCGGAAATCACCTGGTAAACGCTTTTATCAGCCTCTATATCCCTATGTTGCTGATCTACATAAGCAATCTTCACGGTATCTCCCACTTCAAACGTTCCTTTATCCACTTGTTCCAAGCCCATAATTAAACGGAAAAGAGTTGTTTTACCTGCTCCATTAGGGCCAATAACACCAACAATGCCATTTGGTGGCAACATAAAGTTAAGATTATCGAACAACAACTTATCACCATAAGCTTTCTGTACTCCAATAGCTTCAATCACTTTATTTCCTAAACGAGGACCGTTCGGTATAAAGATCTCGAGCTTCTCTTCTTTTTCTTTTTGGTCTTCATTTAAAAGCTTATCATAAGAATTCAAACGAGCTTTACCTTTAGCCTGACGAGCTTTCGGAGCCATACGCACCCACTCTAACTCTCTTTCAAGAGTTTTACGGCGTTTACTAACTGTTTTCTCCTCCATTTCCATACGTTTGGTCTTTTGCTCCAACCAAGAAGAATAATTTCCTTTCCAAGGAATACCTTCACCACGGTCGAGTTCCAGAATCCATCCTGCAACATGATCAAGGAAATAGCGGTCATGAGTAATACAAATCACCGTACCTTCATATTGCTGTAAATGCTGTTCCAGCCAATCAATAGACTCTGCGTCTAAATGGTTGGTAGGTTCATCAAGCAATAAAATATCAGGTTTTTGAAGCAACAAACGGCACAATGCTACACGACGACGCTCACCACCGGATAAAAATTTCATCGGTTGATCTTCAGGTGGACAACGTAATGCATCCATTGCTCTTTCCAATTTACTATCCAAGTTCCATGCATCAGTAGAATCTATAATATCTTGTAATTCAGCCTGACGAGCAAAGAGTTGATCCATCTTATCTTGATCTTCATAATATTCCGGTAAACCAAATTTAAGGTTTATCTCTTCATATTCCGCTAAAGTATCAACAATAGGCTGTACACCTTCCATCACAACCTCCTTTACGGTTTTAGTATCATCCAAATGAGGTTCCTGAGCCAGATAACCAACAGAATAACCTGGTGAAAACACAACCTCGCCTTGATACGATTTATCCAAGCCTGCAATGATTTTCAACAAAGTTGACTTACCCGAACCGTTTAAACCTATAATACCGATTTTAGCTCCATAAAAGAAAGATAGATAGATATCTTTCAACACTTGCTTATTATTTTGGAAGGACTTGCTCACTCCTACCATCGAAAAAATTATTTTCTTATCATCTGCCATATTTCTATATATATAATGTGTCGAATATATTTCGGTACAAATATAGGAAAAAGTATAAAATAATTTTGGACTTTTAATAAATAGTTATACCTTTGCACCCGCTTAACAGCAATAAAAAGGATTGATTCGCTAGCTCAGCAGGTAGAGCACAACACTTTTAATGTTGGGGTCCTGGGTTCGAGCCCCAGGCGG